>ERZ1023282.395-NODE-395-length-21722-cov-5.465547_pt1 | contig 21722 bp, 19 predicted proteins | sample MGYA00521262_ERZ1023282 | MGnify/ENA primary metagenome ERZ1023282 (study PRJEB32759, sample SAMN07749867) | skin metagenome | biome: transportation; feature: city; material: polyester macromolecule | host: Homo sapiens | place: Hong Kong:KT line | collected... | reverse complement strand
CCGTAAAAAGCGACAACCATACCCGTAACGGCAATCATCAAATAAAGCCATTGCAACGAAGAGATGCCGCTTTTGCCGGTGGGGAATCGGTCGTAAAGCCGTTTTTCGCCCCGTGCCAGCGAGCGGATGCGCAGATACAGCACCAGCGTGGTGGCCAGCAGTATGCCCCATAGCACACCGTTCACGGGCAGGAACCAGCCGATGCCGAATGCGGCAACGATGTAGAGGAACATGGTACGGTAGAGCGCATGCGGGGTTTGGGGGACGGGCAACATGGTTTCGTCTTTCTAAAATCATGGTATGCGCGGGTGAATGTGCAGGCTGCTTTCCGAATCCCAAAAAGCAGCCTGCACCCTTTTGTACAGACATTTTGCGGGCATGGCACAAGAAATGGCATATTTTACGCGAATCCAATTTCAAGCCGCGACCCAAACCACCATTTCCACCCTGCCCTTACCGACACAGCGGCCGCCTTCCATTATGGCAAACGGTGTTCCTGCTGCCAGCAGCGGCGAATAATCGATGTCATACAGTGGTTTGCAGTGGGCCAAGCATGGCCGGTCGAACTGCACGGGCGTGCCGGCGAGAAATTCTACGCCCAAATATTCGCCGTCATTATCGGCGACAAGGTGGGGACGGTATTGGTGCAGCAGCGGCAACGTGCGGCGCACATTCTGAAAAAAGGCAATGCGGACAAGCAGGTAAAACGGCGGCATGGCGGGGTTCTCCGTTAGGGATACGCCGGAAAGCCTGGGTGCAGGCTGCTTTTCCTGCAAACGCATAAATCGGCGGAACAAAAGCAGCCTGCACTTTTTTCAGGCAATCCTTTCGGCGGGCTCGATATACTCCAACAGCGGCAGCCCCGTGGTTCGGGCGATTTTCTTGGCCGTTGCCACCGCCGCCTGACGGTTGTCGTGCAATAGGAAATCCGCCTTCAACAGCCGCACGTCGTTGCCGCCTTCTTTACCCGCCAGCCAAATTTCGCCCTCTCTTACGCCCATGCTGCTGTATTTCTCGCGGCAGTAGATACCGCAAAACGCCGACAGCGCATAGTGTTTTTCAGGCTGCCATTTGAAACGGCGCAAACGGTACACGGTCAGCGTATCTTCCTGCGCGTTGTAGCGCGCCTTGTGCAATGTATGCCAATGGTACGCCTGCCGCCATCCGGCAAACAGCAGCACCGCCAGCCAAAACAGCCACTTTTGGCTAAATTCGAACCCGCCCAACAAAATCAACAGCACAAGCAGCAGAAACGGAATGCGCGAGAGCAAGGCGGCAAGCGAATACACGGCAAACTCTGTCTCACCCTCACTTCTCAACGCGGAACGTTCAGGCAGATGCGGCTGCGTTTCATGTCCCGCCTGTCTTGCTGCCTCCAAAGCCGCCTTGATTTCAGACGGCTGCCGCCCAACCGTTTGCCGTGTTTTCCCGTCGCGCCGCGTACGAAACACCGACCGCATTTCCGATACCGCCACCGCCAATAAGCCGAGCGCCAGCAGCACCGCGCCGAAATACAGCGGCTTGGGCAGACCGCCGCTTTTCCAATCCGCCGCCCAACGCAGCAGCCAAATCGCCAGCCAAGCCCACAACCCGGCCGCCGCCAGATTCACCGCCTGCCGCCACACCGGCAACATTTCCGGCTTCGGTGCGCGCAATTTGGACAAATCGGCTGCCGTTTCTTCTTGTGCGCGGATTTCCGTATTGATGACAGGGCGGTTGGCCAAACCCGTGGTGCGGGCGATATCGCTTTGGATATTGTCCAACCCTTGCAGCGAACCCTTATATGCCGGAAAATTTTCTTCCAACACCAAATCGTTTTGCCCGTCTGCCGATTCCAGCCACAAACGCCCGTAATAACCGCGGTAATCGTCCCGAACCTTCTCCGCCGCCACCGCCGCAAACATCGAAAGCGGATATTCCCGCTGCGCCTGCCAGCCCCAACGCCAGCGCCCTTGCAGCAGCACGCCGCGTTCCTTGTCCAACCTCAGGAAATCCCGCTCCGCGGATACGCGCCAGTACAGGATGCCGACCAGCGCCGCCCCGCCAAAAAACAGCAGCAGCATTGCCAAACTAAGCACCATACCCACCCCGCTGTCGGGAATATTCGACAACGTCTTCAGCCCGATAATCAGCAGCAGCAATACCCCCGCGCAGACCACGCCAATTTCCATCGCCAAATCTCTGGACGCGGCCGGATACAGCATCTCGATTTTGCGTTTGTCTTGATTCATCATTATGTGTCTCTCGTTTTTCAGGCTGCCTGAAAGTGCGGATTCCAACAGGGTTAGAACCGCGTGTGTGCGTTACGGCTGCATCAACCCCCTTGGCATACTGCCTGCCCGCTCCAAATCCCGCCGCCCTACCCCATTGTTATTTTAATCCGCCATATAAAACGCTCAGGCAAAGAATGCCACCCCGTACAACTTCAAGATTTACGGTTTCAATCCGGTACGGACAAATTTCCGTCCGTCAAAACGGTAAAACATGCGCTGCGGTTGGATAACATCATTCTTAACAACAGGGTGGTCGAAAGTGCGTGTGGCGGGGTCGTAGTGAAAATAGCCGCGCCGGACTACATCCGCATCCACGGTAAAAAAGTTGTGTTCGTAACTCACAGAATAGGAAGGCTTGTCGAGTGCAAACAGTTTCAAGGGCACCAAACGGCTGCCGCGGATTTCGTACCATCTGGCAAAACGCACGACTCGCGCACTGGTCACTTGATTGCTGCCAATCAGCAGATAAACGCGGCGGCCGTTGAGTCTATCTGTCAAAATCTGCTCGGTAGTATCAAATTCCTCCCTGTGAAAACGAACCCTGCCGTGGGCGTCTTTAAATCGGATTAGGGTAAGTTCGTTGTGCCATGTGCCGCTGTTTTGGGCGTCCCATGAAAAAGCCCGCATGGTGCCGACCGTGCCGGTATCGCCCAATCCCTCTTCCTTTGCAGCATGGAAAGGGCAGCGTTCCGAATCAGCGCGGCGCAAATAGTTTTTAAGGATGGACTCAAATGTACGTGCGGCATGTTTCCGCTTGGCCGGATTGGGCGTTCCGCTGTAATTGCCGTATCGTTTCATCGCACGATAGCTTTGGGCGAGTTTGGCATCTGCCTGGGCACAGGTTTGGGAAAAGGCCGGCAAAGCAGCGGCACAAGATGCAATAAGGGCGAAAAGCCGGATTGTTGGTTTTAGCATAAGAATCCTTTAATTAATGAGCAGGTTATACGGGATACCGATTATTGATACCGATGCGTTTCAGGCAGCCTGAAACGTATATTCCTTGAACGTGCAGGCTGCTTTCCGAATCCCAAAAAGCAGCCTGCACACTTGCCGTTACGATTGAATCACCCGCGCCACCAGCGCTTTCTCCCGTCCGTGCATATTCGGAATCTGCACCTGAATACCGTTGCCGGGTGCGGCGTCCACGTTTTCGCCTTTGCGCTTCATTTCGGACAGCACGATGAGCTGGTTGCCTTTGGGGTGGATGATTTCCAGCGTGTCGCCCAATGCAAAGCGGTTTTTCACGTCAATCGTTGCCCAGCCGTTTTCGTCCACCGCGCTGATTTGGCCGACAAACTGGCTTTGCTTGGCGATGGAGTGGCCGTAAAGGTAGTTTTGGTATTCCTGCGTTTGGTGGCGTTCCAAAAAGCCGCTGGTATAGCCGCGGTTGGCCAAGCCTTCCAATTCGGCGAGCAGGCTGTAATCGAAGGGGCGTCCGGCCACGGCGTCGTCGATGGCTTTGCGGTAGGACTGGGCGACACGGGCGACGTAATACACGGATTTGGTGCGGCCTTCCACTTTCAGGCTGTCCACGCCGATTTCAGCGAGCTTGGCCACCTGCTCGATGGCGCGCAGGTCTTTGGAATTCATGATGTAGGTGCCGTGCTCGTCTTCCATAATCGGCATGAGTTCGCCGGGGCGGTTGCTCTCTTCAATCAGGAAGACTTTGTTGGCGGCGGGGTGGCGCTGCTGGCCGTTGATGCCTTCGAAGGCGGCGTTGGCTTCTTCTTGGGCAGCCTGAAAATTGAAGCCGCTCAATGATTTCACGTCGCCCATGTCGTCCGTTTCGGTGTCGTGGACTTTGTAGTCCCAGCGGCAGGAGTTGGTGCAGGTGCCTTGGTTGGGGTCGCGATGGTTGAAGTAGCCCGAAAGCAGGCAGCGGCCGGAATAGGCGATGCACAATGCGCCGTGCACGAATACTTCCAGTTCGATGTCGGGGCATTCTTGGCGGATTTCGGCGATTTCGTCCATGCTCAATTCGCGCGACAGGATGATGCGTTCCACGCCGATTTTCTGCCAGAATTTCACGCCCCAATAGTTGGTGGTGTTAGCCTGTACGGACAGGTGCACGGGCATGTCGGGGTATTTGTCGCGCACTTCCATAATCAGGCCGGGGTCGGCCATGATGAGTGCGTCGGGCTTCATGGCGATGAGGGGCTGCATGTCGGCGTGGAAGGTTTTGAGCTTGCTGTTGTGCGGCAGGGTGTTCACGGTGAGGTAGAATTTTTTGCCTCGTGCGTGGGCTTCGCTGATGCCTTGTTGCAGCACGTCCAGTTTGGCAAATTCGTTGTTGCGGGCGCGCAGGGAGTAGCGCGGGCTGCCGGCATACACGGCATCGGCGCCGAAGTCGAAGGCGGTCTGCATGCGCTCCAAGCCGCCGGCGGGGAGTAATAATTCGGGGGATTTTTTCATGATGTGTGTCCTGAATCGCTCATTAAAAGTTGCGGGCCGTATCAAAAACAAACCCAATCCGTGCTATTTTAACGCGGATTGGGGGTTGGGTTGTCGGAAAATGTGCAGGCTGCTTTTAGGGCCATTCAAAAGCAGCCTGCATTTTGTTTTTGCCTGCCGTCAATCGTGTGCAGGCTGCTTTTGCGTTTCAATCAGCCTTCTGCCGCGCCTGTCCAGCAGCCACAGGGTTTGCCCGCTGATACGGTAGCCGGCGGTTTGGCGCAATGCGCGTCCGATTTGGTCGTCCGCCTGCATTAACGATTCGTCCGGGCAGGCCATGAGCGTGGACATGGCATGCGACAAATGCAGGCGGCGGCCCGAAACGCGGTAGTTGACGGATAGGCCGTTGCAGCCGCCGCGAACGGTCAATCGGCCATCGGCGCGGAAGCTGACCGTCAGCGGGGCGGCGGGTGCTGCGGCTCGGATACGGCGCACCTGCCAGTCGCCGTGTAAAGGATGTGTTGCAGGTGCAGGCTGCATGCCTGCGTGTTCCGTATCGTGTTGTGCGGCCGGAGTGGCTGCGGCCATCATCAGTGCGGCGATGGCGGAAAGTATTTTCGTGTTCATAACGGCCTCTTGGTCGGTTGGGTTGGTCGGGTAAATCGGCAATGTCGATGGGCGGCGGGTGGCCGTTCCATCAACATAAGGATACTCTGTTTTATAAAGTGCAGGCTGCTTTTTGGCTCACCCCAAAGCAGCCTGCACTTTTCATGCCGCCGCCGTCTTTTTCACGCGCGGTTTTCTGAACGACAGTTTCGTCTGCTGCGCTTTGCCGTCCCAATCCAGCCACACGCTGCCGCCCTCCGTCAGCCGTCCGAAGAGCAGTTCGTCGGCCAACGGTTTGCGCACGACTTCCTGAATCACACGGTGTAGTGGCCGTGCGCCCATTTGCGGGTCGAAGCCTTTTTGCGCCAAATGCTGCCGCAGCGCATCGCCGAAAGCAGCCTGCACTTTTTTCTCGGCCAACTGTGCGGCCAGCTGCGCCAAAAATTTGTCCACCACCCTGTCCACCATATCGCCCGACAGCGGCGCAAACGGCACGACGGCATCCAAACGGTTGCGGAATTCGGGCGTGAATTGTTTTTTGATGTCGGCCATTTCGTCGCCGCGTTCGCGCTGCGAAGTGAAGCCGAAGGTGGGGCGGCTCAAAGCCTCTGCGCCCGCATTGGTCGTCATAATGATAATGGTGTTGCGGAAATCCGCGCTGCGGCCGGTGTTGTCGGTCAGGCGGCCGGCATCCATCACTTGCAGCAGCACGTTGTAAATATCGCGGTGCGCTTTTTCGATTTCGTCCAGCAGCAGCACGCAATGCGGATGCTTGTTCACCGCTTCGGTCAGCAGGCCGCCCTGTTCGTAGCCCACATAGCCGGGCGGCGCGCCAATCAGCCGCGCCACGGCGTGCGGTTCCATATATTCCGACATATCAAAACGTTGCAGCGATATGCCCAAGGCCTGCGCCAACTGCTTCGCCACTTCGGTTTTGCCCACGCCGGTGGGGCCGGAAAACAGGAAGCAGCCCATCGGCTTGTCGGGCTGGCCCAAGCCGGAGCGCGCCATTTTCACGGCGGACACCAGCACGTCAATCGCCGCATCCTGCCCGAAAATCTGGCGTTTCAGCGTGTCGGACAAGGTTTGCAGCGCCTGTTTGTCGTCGTGCGACACGGTGGTTTCGGGAATGCGCGCCACTTTGGCGATAATGCGCTCGATTTCGCCTTTGCCAATGTGCGCCAAACGTTGTGCAGGCTGCTTTATCCGCTGCGCCGCACCCGCTTCGTCAATAATATCAATCGCCTTGTCGGGCAGGAAACGCTCGTTGATGTATTTCGCCGACAATTCCGCCGCCGCCTGAAACGCATCATCGTCGTATTGCACGCCGTGGTGCTGCTCGAACATCGGGCGCAGGCCTTGCAGAATCTGCACCGTTTCCGCCACGCTGGGCTCGGCGATGTCGATTTTCTGGAAACGGCGGCTCAATGCGTGGTCTTTGCTGAAAATGGTGCGATATTCTTCATAAGTAGTCGCACCGATGCAGCGCAACTGCCCTTTGGCCAACGCCGGTTTGAGCAGGTTGCCCGCGTCCATGGTGCTGCCCTGCGCGCTGCCTGCGCCGATAATCGTGTGGATTTCATCGACAAACAGCACCGCATCGGGCACGGCGGCCAGTTCTTTCAACACGGCTTTGAGCCGCGCTTCAAAATCGCCCCGATATTTCGCTCCGGCCAGCAGCGCGCCCATATCCAGCGCAAACACAGTGGCATTGGCCAGCACTTCCGGCACTTCGCCCTGCTCGATTAAATAAGCCAAACCTTCTGCCAGCGCGGTTTTGCCGACACCGGCCTCGCCCACCAGCAGCGGGTTGTTTTTACGGCGACGGCACAAAATCTGCAACACGCGCTCCATTTCCGTCTGCCGCCCGATTAACGGGTCGATACGCCCGGCGCGCACTTCTTCGTTCAAATTCACGGTATAGGCCGCCAAAGGTTCGTCTGCCAATGAATCGGGCTCTTCCTGTTCGGCGGAAAAATGCAGGCTGCTTTTTTTGCCGTGCGACATCTCTTTCAATAAATTCTTGCGCTGCACGCCGTGCAGTTGCAACAAATACGCGGCGGGGCTGTCTTCCTCCTGCAAAATGGCGGGCAGCAGATCGGCAGGCTGCACTTCGTCCTGCGATGATTGCTGCACATGAATCATCGCCCGCTGCACCACGCGCTGGAAGCCCAATGTCGGCTGCGGGTCGATTTGATTGTCCGCCAACCCGCGCGGATACACCGGCGTGTTCTCGGCAATGCTTTCGCGCAACTGCATCAGCAGCAACGCCAAATCCACGCCCTGGTCCTGCAACAATTCCGCCACCGCAGAATCGCCCTGCACCAAAGCCAGCAGCAGATGTTCCAAACCCACCAGCTCGTAACGCGCCAAGCGGGCATCTTCATACATCATCTGCAAAATCGGTTCCAATTGCGGGGAAATCATGACTGCGCCTCCTGCACAATACACATTAACGGGTGCCCTGCCTCATCTGCTGCCTGCAAGACCTGCTGCCGCTTGGTTTCGGCAATATCACGCGTATATACGCCGCACACGCCGCTGCCTTCGTGGTGTATTTGCAACATGATGGACACGGCTTTTTCATGATTTAGAGCAAATATTTCAGTTAAAACGGCAACCACAAAATCCATCGGCGTATAATGGTCGTTCAAAAGCACAACAGCATAGCGCTTTGGCGGTGTCAATTTTTGACGTTGGATAATTTTTTCGGTTTTTTGGCTCATAAAGAAATTTCTGTTGTGTTTTTGACTATTTTAATGAAATTTTATGCTTCCACCCAAATAAAACTTGACGGATTTTGTTAAAATAGGTAAAACAGAAGTCGGCGAAAGACAGGTAAACATGAGCTGGATACCTGTGCAAGAGTTGTATTACTTTCGCTGTTTTTTCATTTTTATCCTTAAGAAAGTAACACTCTATGGCAACTGGTATTGTTAAATGGTTCAATGACGCTAAAGGCTTCGGCTTTATTACCCCTGACGAAGGCGGCGAAGATTTGTTCGCACACTTCTCCGCAATCAATATGGAAGGCTTCAAAACTTTGAAAGAAGGCCAAAAAGTCTCTTTCGATGTTACCACCGGCCCTAAAGGCAAACAAGCCTCAAACATCCAGGCGGTATAATATTGCCGGCCTTTAAAAAAGGCAGCCTGCAACGGCTGTCTTTTGCTATTTACGGCGCAAAAAAGCAGCCTGCACTCGGTTTTCAGCGTGCAGGCTGCTTTCAGTTGCCAAGCCCTATTTCACACACTTTTGATTCAAAACAAGTTTGCCGTCTTTACACGGATATTTCACCCAAAAAGATTGTCGCAAACGTAAGCAAGCGTTAAAATCCGCGCCCAATCCATTTACAAATATACACACTTTTATGAAAGCCATCAGCGAAATCCTCCCCTTGTCCCGCGTGGTGCTGGACATGGAAGCCAGCAGCAAGAAACGCCTCTTTGAACAAGTGGCGCAACTGCTGCACGAGCAGGTCGGACTGCCGCAATCGGACGTGTTCGACTGCCTGGTTGCCCGCGAACGTTTGGGTTCGACCGGCTTGGGACACGGCGTGGCCATGCCGCACGGTCGCCATGCTGATGTGCAGGCCGCCTGCGGCGTGTTCGTGCGCCTGAAAGAAGCCGTGGATTTCGATGCGCCCGACAACAAACCCGTTTCGCTGGTCTTCGTGCTGCTCGTGCCCGAATCGGCCACCGGCGAACACTTGGAAATTTTGTCGCACCTGGCCGAACGCTTTGCCGACAAAACCGTGCGCGACGCGCTTTTGGGCACGCAGGATGCCGCCGCCGCGCGCGACCTGCTCATCAATGATTAAACCAAAAGGAAGCCCATGCCCAGTATTTCGGTACGCCGCCTTTATCAAGACAACCAGCGCAAGCTGCAAATGTCGTGGACGGCGGGCACGGCCGGCAGCGACAACCGTATCTGCGTAGAAGCCGACCGCCCCGCACTCGCCCTTGTGGGGCATTTGAATTTTATCCACCATAACCAAGTCCAAGTGTTGGGCGTGGCGGAAGTGGCCTATTTGGAAAAGCTCGAACAAGCCGAACATTCCGCCCGCTTGTCCGAGCTTTTCGATTTTCCGATGGCGTTGGTGATTGTGGCCAACAACCTGCCCGTGCCGCAAAGCTTGCGCGATTATTGCCACACGCACGATGTGCCGCTGCTCACCTCCGCGCTGGAAAGCCCGTATTTGATGGACGTGCTGCGGATTTACCTGCAACGCATGTTGGCCGTGTCCACCATCAAACACGGCGTGTTTCTGGACGTGTTTGAAGTGGGCGTGCTGCTCACGGGCGCATCGGGCTTGGGCAAAAGCGAATTGGCCTTGGAGCTGATTTCGCGGGGGCACAGCCTGGTGGCGGACGATGCGGTCGAACTGCACCGCACCGCGCCGGAAGTGCTGGAAGGCCGCTGCCCGCCCATGTTGCGCGATTTTCTGGAAGTGCGCGGCGTGGGCGTGTTGAACATCCGCCACATGTTCGGCGAAACCAGCATCCGCCCGAACAAAGTGTTGAAGCTGATTATCCATTTGGTGCCGGCCAATGACGATTACATGAAAACCTTGGACCGTTTGAGCATCCGCACCGAAAACGAAGAAATTTTAAATGTGAAAATCCGCTCGGTCGTGCTGCCCGTGGCGGCAGGGCGCAACTTGGCGGTGCTGGTGGAAGCGGCGGTACGCAACTATATCCTGCAACTGCGCGGCAAAGACAGCACCAAGGAATTTTTGGAGCGGCATCAAGCCATGTTGAACAAACCCGACCCCGATGGCGAGTTAAACGATGAAGATAGTGCTGATTAGCGGTTTGTCCGGCTCGGGCAAATCGGTGGCGTTGAACCTTTTGGAAGACCACGGCTTTTACTGCGTGGACAACCTACCGCTGGAACTGATACCCGATTTGGTGCGTTACCACAGTGCAGGCTGCCTGCAAACGCGGCAACTGGGCATCAGCCTGGATATCCGTTCGCGGCCGAATACCGACACGGCGGTGCGCCTGATTGAACGGCTGCGCGCGGACGGGCACGAAGTGGACGTGCTGTTTTTGGAAGCGGACAACGACGCCCTGCTGCGCCGCTTTGCCGAAACGCGCCGCAGCCACCCTTTGGCGCATGAATGCGCAGGCAGCCTGCACGACAGTTTGGCGGACGAACGCCAATGGCTGCTGCCCCTGCGCAATCTGGCCTATTGCCTGGACACGACGCACCTGACCGCGCAGCAACTTCGCCATCGGGTCGCGCAATGGCTGGATGCGGAACACAACAGCCTGCTGGTCAGCATCGAATCGTTCGGCTTTAAATACGGCAGCGCGCCGAGTGCCGACTTCGTGTTCGACGTGCGCAGCCTGCCCAATCCCTACCACCAACCCGAACTGCGCCCGTTCAACGGCATGCAGGAGCCGATTATCTGTTTCTTGGACGGCCAGCCGCTGGCGCAGGAAATGCTGCACGACATTGCCGGTTTCATGCGCAAATGGCTACCGAAAATGCAAGACGAAAGCCGCAGCTACGTTACCATCGCCATCGGCTGCACGGGCGGCCAACACCGTTCCGTGTACCTGACCGAACAACTGGCCGCACAGCTACGACCGCAATTTCAGGTCATCACACGGCATCGGCAAATGAAATAAGGTTTGCCGGCGCACCTTCAAAAGCAGCCTGCACCCCGCCCGGACGAGTGCAGGCTGCTTTTTCATCCAATCAATCGCTTAATCCGCCATCAGCATAAAATTCATACAGGCCACCCGCAAAATACCTTACAATCCCATAATACTCTTTCCCCAACCCTTCAAAAGGATTCCCCATGTATTCCAAAAGCCTCACCATCGCCAAATACGACCCCGAACTGGCCGCCGCGATTGCCGCCGAAGTGGAACGCCAGCAAGACCACATCGAACTGATTGCTTCGGAAAACTATGTGAGCTGCGCCGTGATGGAAGCCCAAGGCAGCCAACTGACCAACAAATACGCCGAAGGTTATCCGAACAAACGCTATTACGGCGGTTGCGAACATGTGGACGTTGCCGAGCAACTGGCGATTGACCGCTGCAAAAAACTCTTCGGCGCGGAATACGTGAACGTGCAGCCGCACTCGGGCAGCCAGGCCAACCAAGCGGTTTATGCCAGCGTGCTGAAACCGGGCGACACCATTTTGGGCATGAGCCTCGCACACGGCGGCCACCTGACCCACGGCGCGAGCGTGAACATCTCCGGCAAACTGTATCACGCCGTTACCTACGGCCTGGACGAAAACGAAGTGTTGGATTATGCCGAAGTGGAACGCTTGGCGCTGGAACACAAACCCAAAATGATTGTGGCGGGCGCATCGGCCTACGCGCTGCAAATCGACTGGGCGAAATTCCGCGAAATCGCCGACAAAGTGGGCGCGTACCTGTTTGTCGATATGGCGCACTATGCCGGCCTGATTGCGGGCGGCGAATACCCGAACCCCGTGCCGTTTGCCGACTTTGTCACCACCACCACCCACAAAACCCTGCGCGGCCCGCGCGGCGGCGTGATTATGTGCCGCGACAACACGCACGAAAAAGCCCTCAATTCCGCCATTTTCCCCAGCCTGCAAGGCGGCCCGCTGATGCACGTGATTGCCGCCAAAGCGGTGGCGTTCAAAGAAGCCTTGGAACCCGAGTTCAAACAATACGCCAAACAGGTCAAAATCAACGCGGCGGCGATGGCGGAAGAATTGGTGAAACGCGGCCTGCGTATCGTTTCCGGCCGCACCGAAAGCCATGTGTTCTTGGTGGATTTGCGTCCGAAAAACATCACCGGCAAAGCGGCGGAAGAAGCTTTGGGCAAAGCGCACATTACCATTAACAAAAACGCCATTCCGAACGACCCCGAAAAACCGTTCGTCACCAGCGGCATCCGCGTCGGCGCAGCGGCGATTACCACACGCGGGTTCAGCGAAGCCGATGCGCGCGAGCTGGCCAATCTGGTGGCAGACGTGTTGGACAACCCGACCGACGAAGCCAATCTGGCACAAGTGGCGGCCAAAGCCAAAGCCCTGTGCGACAAAAACCCTGTATATGGCGCATAACGTGCCGTCATGATTTCGGCAGCATCGCCCAATCATGAGTGCAGGCTGCTTTTGAAGATAAAAAAAGCAGCCTGCACTTTTTTGTCCCATCCATATCCACAATTAAGAATAAAACCCCATCAACCTCCACTTCGCAAAGGGAAAACCATGTCGTTCCTGGACCGCCGCCATTCCATCGCCCCCATGCAGTTCAACCGCTGGCTCGTGCCGCCGGCCGCATTGGCAGTGCACCTTTCCATCGGGCAGATTTACGCCTATTCCGTCTTCAACGCGCCGCTGACCAAGCTCATCGGCATCACCCATTCCGCACCGGAAGACTGGGCGCTCGCCACCGTCGGCTGGGTGTTCAGCATTGCCTTGGCCGTGCTCGGTGCGTCCGCCGCGCTGTTCGGCACTTGGATGGAGCGCGTGGGCCCGCGCAAAGCCATGTTTGTGGCCGCCTGCTGCTTCGGCGCGGGCTTCCTGGTGGCCGCATTCGGCGTGCATGTCCACAACATCTGGCTGGTGTATTTGGGCAACGGCGTGATTGGCGGCGTGGGCTTGGGGCTGGGCTACATCGGCCCTGTGTCCACACTGATGAAGTGGTTTCCCGACAAACCCGGCATGGCCACCGGTTTGGCGATTATGGGTTTCGGCGGTGGCGCAATGCTGGCTTCGCCGCTGTCGGTGGCGCTGATGCACACGTTTGCCGGCGCGCATTCCGTCGGCGTGGCGGAAACGTTTGTGGTGCTGGGTGTGCTGTATTTCGCGCTCATGCTGTTCGGCGTGTTCACCATCCGCGTCCCCGCAGAAGGCTGGAAACCGAAGGGCTACATTGCGCCGTCGGGCAAGGCTCAAACAAGCGGCACGCAAAACGTCAGCGCGGCCGCAGCGGTGAAAACACCGCAGTTTTGGCTGCTCTTCTGCACCCTGTGCCTGAACATCACCGCAGGCATCGGCGTTTTGGGGCAGGCCAGCGTGATGATTCAAGAGCTGTTTTCCGAAACCTCGGTGGGCGCGGACGCGGCAGTGAGTGCGGCGGCAGCGGCCGGGTTCGTGGGGCTTTTGAGCCTGTTCAACATGGGCGGGCGCTTTTTCTGGTCGTCCATTTCCGACAAACTGGGGCGCAAAAACGTCTATACCGTCTTTTTCGTGCTGGGCGCGATTTTGTACTGCCTGATTCCCAGCCTGGGCGAAAGCGGCAGCAAAGCCCTGTTCATTATCGGCTTCTGCGTGATTATTTCCATGTACGGCGGCGGATTTGCCGCCATTCCGGCGTATCTGCGCGATTTGTTCGGCACTTACCAAGTGGGCGCGATTCACGGCCGAATCCTGCTGGCGTGGTCGCTGGCGGCGGTGCTGGGCCCCGTGTTGGTGAACTATATCCGCCAAGGGCAGATTGACGCGGGCGTGCCGGCGGCGCAGGCATACAGCATCACCATGTACATCATGGCCGGCCTGCTGGTTTTGGGGCTGCTGGCCAACGCATTGGTCAAACAGGTGCACGCGAAACACCACCTGCACACCATTCCCGAAGCGGCGCACAGCGGCAATCCCGCCGACGAAACCGCGCTTTCCGATGCCTATCTGGCGGCGGAAGAGATTTCGCACGGCGGCTTTGCCGTGTGGTGGCGTTGGCTGCTGGTCGGCATCCCGCTGGGCTACGGCGTGGTGATGGTATTTGCGAAAGTGGTGGATTTGTTCTGAACGCATCGGGTGCAGGCTGCTTTTTCATCGACGGATATTGCCGTAAAAAGCAGCCTGCACCTTTGCAAAACCTGAAAATATGAGTACAGTAGCAAATGCACCGCCCTTGACGAAGGAGACAGAATTCATGCACGAAACCGCCCAAATCATCACCAGCTACGGCCGCCGCTACATCGTCCGCACGAACGACAAGCGCACTTACGAAGCCAGCACGCGCAGCAAACGCAGCGATTTTGCCTGCGGCGACTGGGTTAGCATCGACATACTGAACGACGAACAGGCGGTTATCGAAGATGTGCAGCCGCGCCAAAGCCTGCTGTACCGCCAAGATGCCTACAAATCCAAGCTCATCGCCGCCAACGTTACCCAGCTCCTGATTGTGATGGCCGCCTCCCCCACCCCCAGCGAAACCCTGCTGCAACGCGCCCTCATCGCCGCGGAAGCCGCACAAATCAACGCCGTCATCTTATTGAACAAAACCGATCTGCCCGGCACGGAATACTGGCGCGAACGCCTGTCGTTCTATACCGAATTGGGCTACAACGTCATCGAATTGTCCGCCCAACAAGACGTGCGTCACCTGCTGCCCGTTTTGTGGAACCACACCAACATCCTGCTCGGCCAAAGCGGCATGGGCAAATCCACCATCACCAACGCGCTGCTGGGCAACAACCGCGCCAGAACCGCCGACATTTCCACCGCGCTCGATTCGGGCAAGCACACCACCACCCACGCACAGCTTTATGATTTGGACGAAGAAACCCAGTTAATCGACAGCCCCGGCCTGCAAGAATTCGGCCTGCACCACCTCGCCCCCGAAAAGCTGCCCTGCTACTTCCCCGATTTGCACCCGCTGATGGGCCAATGCCGCTTCCACAACTGCACCCACCGCGCCGAACCCGACTGCGCCTTCAAAGCCGCCGCCGAAAAAGGCGAAATCCATTGGGAACGGCTGGCGCTGCTGCAAAAAATCACCGATGAGCTGACACAATAAAAGCAGCCTGCACTCGACCAAACGCCTTGAACATCACACGCTAAATTGCTATGATGACCGAGCTTTACCATTTTTAACGCAATCACACAATGCAGGCTGCCTTGCCTGCAATCTCAACCCACTAATGGAGAATTGGTTATGAAAAAACCCGTACGTGTTGCCGTCACAGGCGCAGCCGGCCAAATCGGCTACGCATTATTATTCCGCATTGCCTCCGGCGAAATGCTGGGCAAAGACCAGCCCGTCATCCTGCAACTGCTGGACTTACCGCAAGCCCAAAAAGCCGTACAAGGCGTGATGATGGAATTGCAAGACTGCGCCTTCCCATTGCTCGACAGCATGATTGCCACCGACAACCCCGAAGTCGCCTTCAAAGACGCCGACATCGCCATCCTGGTGGGTGCCCGTCCGCGCGGCCCCGGCATGGAACGTGCCGACCTGTTGCAGGCCAACGCGCAAATCTTCACCGTTCAAGGCGCGGCATTGAACAAAGTCGCCAGCCGCGACGTTAAAGTCCTGGTGGTCGGCAACCCAGCCAACACCAACGCCTACATCGCCATGAAATCCGCCCCCGACCTGCCCGCCAAAAACTTCACCGCCATGCTGCGCCTCGACCACAACCGTGCCGCCAGCCAGCTGGCCGAAAAAACCGGCAAAGCCGTGCGCGACATCGAAAAACTGTGCGTTTGGGGCAACCACTCGCCCACCATGTACGCCGACTACCGTTTTGCCACCATTGGCGGCGAGAGCGTGAAAGACCTGATTAACGACCAAGACTGGAACGCCAACGTATTCCTGCCCACCGTCGGCAAACGCGGCGCGGCCATCATCGAAGCGCGCGGCCTGTCTTCCGCCGCTTCCGCCGCCAATGCCGCCATCGACCACATCCGCGACTGGGTGCTGGGCACCAACGGCAAATGGGTAACCATGGGCATACCTTCCGACGGTTCATACGGCATCCCCGCCGAAACCATGTTCGGTTTCCCCGTTACCTGTGAAAACGGCGAATACAAAATCGTACAAGGCTTGGAAATCGACGCATTCAGCCAAGAACGCATCGACAAAACGCTGGCCGAACTGCAAGCCGAAAAAGACGGCGTTAAAGACCTGCTGTAATACCGGCCGATAGCCAAAAAAGTGCAGGCTGCTTTTAGGCAATCTGAAAGCAGTCTGCACTTCCTTTTCCGCCCTGCAACGGTGTGCGGCAGCCGCACGGCGTATTAAAAATTTAATTGCCTGCCCATTTTCAATAGCTTTAAACAACTCATACTATTGCCATAATAAATTGCAAATAATTCAATAAAGTATTTATAATGGCGACTCATTCATTCAACAACGCGAACTTATTTTGGAGATTTCATTATGTCAGTTCAAATCAAAACCGCAGCCGAATTGGAAGGCAAAAACGTACCTTCAGTGGTATTCCACACCCGTAAAGACGACGCTTGGGTAGACGTTTCCACAGACGACCTGTTCAAAGGCAAAACCGTTGCCGTATTCTCCCTGCCCGGCGCGTTCACCCCAACTTGCTCTTCTACCCACCTGCCACGCTACAACGAATTGGCCGCCGAATTTAAAAAACGCGGCGTGGACAGCATTGTCTGCATTTCTGTGAACGACACTTTTGTGATGAACGCTTGGTTGGCTGACCAAGAAGCCGAAAACATCATCGTCGTACCGGACGGCAACGGCGAATTCACCAAAGGCATGGGCATGCTAGTGAGCAAAGAGCAACTGGGCTTCGGCGACCGCTCTTGGCGTTACTCTATGCTGGTGAAAGACGGCAAAATCGAAAAAATGTTCATCGAACCCGTGAAAGACGGCGATCCGTTTGAAGTTTCCGATGCCGACACCATGCTGAAATACATCGACCCGACTTGGGTTCCGCACGAGTCTGTATCCATCATCACCAAACCAGGCTGCCCATTCTGCGCCAAAGCCAAAGCTTTGTTGAAAGAAAAAGGCTACGCTTACGAAGAAATCGTGCTGGGTCGCGATGCATCCATCACCTCCGTTCGCGCCATTACCGGCAAAGCCACTGCGCCTCAAGTGTTCATCGGCGGCAAATACATCGGCGGCAGCGATGATTTGGAAGCATACTTCGCCAAAAAATAAGTATCGGCCGCGCTGATGACCGGCTACCGGCCATCATTGGCGGCCACCCTTTGAAATGAAGGCAGTTTTTCCTCCTTTTCTGCCCTCATTTCCCTGAATAATCCCAGGGTTATTCAGGCAGCCTGCACTTTGGACGAATGCAGGCTGCCTGAGTAACTCTTTTTCTTAACCTATTGTTTTTAAGGAATCGCAAAATGAAAAAATTGACCGCAGATGTTGTCGTGATTGGCGCCGGCACAGCCGGCATGGGCGCGTTCCGCAATGCGCTGCTGCATACGCAAAATGTTTACCTGATTGAAAACCACACCTACGGCACCACTTGCGCGCGCGTCGGCTGCATGCCGTCCAAATTGCTGATTGCCGCCGCAGAAGCACGCCACCACGCATTGCACACCGACCCGTTCGGCGTACATTTGGACAAAGATTCCGTGCAAGTGAACGGCAAAGAAGTCATGGCGCGCGTGAAAGCGGAACGCGACCGTTTTGTCGGCTTCGTGGTGGAAGACGTGCTGGCTTGGGACGAAAGCAAACGCATCATGGGCAACGCACGCCTGCTGGACGAGCACACCGTGCAAATTGACGACCACACGCAAATCCACGCCGACCGCATCGTCATCGCCACCGGCTCACGCCCAGCCATTTTCCCGCAATGGGAAGCCTTGGGCGACAAATGCATCGTGAACGACGACGTGTTCTCTTGGGACACGCTGCCTGAAAGCGTTGCCGTGTTCGGCGCGGGCGTGATTGGTTTGGAACTGGGCCAGGCCTTGAAACGCTTGGGCGTGCGCGTGGAAATTTTCAGCGTGGGCGGCGCTATCGGCGGTATTTCCGACCCCGTGGTTTCCGAGCAGGCCAAAGAAATTTTCGGCGCGGAACTGCCATTGCACCTGAATGCCGAAACCGAAGTCGCGCTCAATGCGGACGGCAAAGTGGAAGTAAAATGGTCGGAGAACGGCGAAAGCGGCGTGTTTGTGGCGGACTATCTGCTCGCTGCCGCCGGCCGCCGCCCGAATGTCGATAATATCGGCTTGGAAAACATCAATATCGAACGCGATGCGCGTGGCGTGCCAATTGCCCATCCGCGCACCATGCAAACCAGCGTGCCGCACATTTTCATTGCCGGCGATGCGTCCAACCAACTGCCGCTGCTGCATGAAGCGGCCGACCAAGGCAAGATTGCCGGCGAAAATGCAGGCCGCTTCCCCGATATCCGCGAAGGCCTGCGCCGTAGCATGATTGGCGTGGTGTTCACCAATCCGCAAATCGCTTCTGTCGGCAACCGTTTCGCCACTTTGCAGCAGCAGTTCGGCGCAGAATTCGAGCAGCGCATTGCCGTGGGCGAAGTATCGTTCAAAAACCAAGGCCGCAGCCGCGTAATGCTGGCCAATCAAGGCCATCTGCGCGTGTATGCCGAAAAAGCCACCGGCCGCCTTTTGGGTGCGGAAATGGTCGGCCCGGCGGCGGAACACCTTGCCCACCTGCTGGCTTGGGCGCACCAGTTGCAACTGACCGTGCCGCAAATGCTGGATTTAGCGTTCTACCATCCGGTCATCGAAGAAGGCCTGCGCACCGCGCTGCGCGATGTGGCGGCCAAAATGGATTAACCGCCCGTCAGCATAGAAAAGCAGCCTGCACTTTCTCAAACAGGAAGGTGCAGGCTGCTTTTTTCGTCTTATTTCATGGTCAGCAGGCTAATCAGCAGTTTCTTTTCATCGGGCGAAAGCTGCGGTTTCTGCCGCAGGCGGTTGATGTGTTCGGTCTGCGCCTTCTGGACGATTTTTCGCATGCCGTCTTGAAATTCCTGCAATTTTTCCGCGCCGTTGTCGTTAATGCTGTCGGCTTCGGCGGCGTGGGCGAACACGCTGTCCAAAATGGCGAAATGCGGCGACTGGCGGAAATGTTCCAACGCCTGCGCGGCGGTGAGCGGACGTTGGCGGTAGAGTTTGGCCAAATCAAGCAGGCAGGCCAGTTCGTCCGAAATATCGAGATAATCGGGGAAGGAAACGTATTCCGCCCATTCGGCGTTGAACAGCAGGGTGCGCAGTTGCTGTTGCAGCAGCGTGGCGGGTGCAGGCTGCCTGTAACTTTCGCGCGGCAGCTGGTAGCTTTTGGCGGCCACATGGCGCTGCGGCGCGGCCTGCCCCATCAGTTGCGCCAAATTATTCGGGTCGATGCCGGTTTTTTCGCTGAGTTCTTGGCGCAGCAAATACGACAATGTGGGTGCTTGTGTGATTTGGCGCAACAAGGGCGCGGCGTGTTTGACCAGCTCGGCTTTGGCTTCTTGGGTGTTCGGCTCTGTGCCGGCGGTGAGCGTTTCCCAAAAATAGTGCGATAAGGGCTTGCTTTCGTGCAGCAGCGCTTCTTCAAAGCGTTGGCGGCCGTATTGGCGGATAAAGCTGTCGGGGTCGTGTTCGGGCGGCAGGAACAAGAACGACAGGGTTTTGTCGTCTTTGAGCTGCGGCAGAGCGTTTTCCAGCGCGCGCCATGCGGCTTTGCGGCCGGCCGCGTCGCCGTCGAAACAGAAATAAACGTGGTCGGTTTGGCGGAACAGGAGTTTGATGTGCTCGGCGGTGGTGGACGTGCCCAGTGCGGCAACGGCATAGCCCACGCCGAATTGCGCCAGCGCCACCACGTCCATATAGCCTTCCACCACCAGAATGCGTCCCGCGTCTTTCACCGCTTGGCGCGCTTCGTGCAGGCCGTACAGGTTTTTGCCTTTGTCGAACAGGGGCGTGTCGGGTGAATTAAGGTATTTGGGTTTGGAATCGTCCAGCACGCGGCCGCCGAAGCCGATGACCTGCCCCGAAATATTGCGGATGGGGAACATGATGCGGTGGCGGAAGCGGTCGTATTGGCGGCCTTCGTTGTCCAGCACCATGCCGCTGTCTATCAGTGCCGCGCTCGGATAAGGCTGGAACACTTGGGCCAGCGGCGACCAGCCTTCGGGCGCGTAGCCGATGCCGTAATGCGCGATGATTTCGGGCGACAGGCCGCGCCCCGTCACATATTGCCATGCCTGCGGCGAACGCGGCAGTTGCTGCTCGTAAAACGTGCAGGCTGCCTGCACCACCTGTTCCAGCGTTTGCTGTTGCTGTTTTTTGGCGGCACGCTGGGCGGCGGCCTGCGGGTTTTCCTCGCGGACATTGGGCACGCTCATGCCCACGCGGTCGGCCAGAAGCTGCACGGCTTCGACAAAACCCAAACCTTGGTGCTCCATCACAAAGCCGATAGCCGACCCGTGTGCACCGCAGCCGAAGCAATGGTAAAACTGCTTGCTGGGGCTCACGGAAAAGCTGGGCGATTTTTCTTTGTGGAACGGGCAGCACGCCATATAGTTCGCCCCGCCCTTTTTCAGCGGAACGTATTGGTCGATCACATCGACAATATCGGTTTTGGCCAGCAGGTCGTCAACGAAGTCTTGGGGAATCATAAAGCAGGAACGGGCAATAAAGGCAACGGGTTATTCGGAAAATGTGCAGGCTGCCTGCGGCTCTCACGCCATAAAAGCAGCCTGCACCTTCGGCATACGGTAACGCGGCTCAATCTTTCGACACGGTGATGACCGGTTCGGCTTCCGCGTCCTTCAATTCCACATTCTCGTCCGGCAGATGGTTGTCACGGAAATCGGCAAACCATTCGTCATCAGGGAACAGGGCAAGCGCGTTTTCCAAGGTGGAATACAGTTCGTTTTTCGCCTTGTGCGCATCGGCAAACACTTCGTTGGCGCGTTCGGTTTCGCCTGCGGTGGCCAATGCGCGGGCAAAGGCTTCGCGGCCGGCCACCCAGTAATTCAGCGCAATCAGCCGCTGCGCCCACACTTCTGGGAAATGCCGGTTGCTTTGCAGCAGCGCGTATAAAATCCGCAAAGCCACGCGCAGGCGGCCGTTTTCGCGGATGTCCAAGCTGCCGGACGGCGGCTGAACGCAAAGTTCGCAGGCAAAAGAAAGCCAGAAGATGCCTTTGTGGTCGGTGGGCGCGGTTTGGCGCAGATAGTCGAAATCGACGGTTTGGTTGTCGTCTTGCACCAATTCGCGGATTTTTTGCAGGAAATCGCGTTCTTCGTGCGAAAGTTCGGGGCTGAATTCGGGTAGTTCGGTCATGTGTTTCCATATCATCCATGTGCAGGCTGCTTTTGGACGGGCGGATGATGCCGCCAAAAGCAGCCTGCACCTGCGGCACGCCATCGGCGTTAATTTTGTGTTGCGACACCGCTGGCGGTATCCGCATTGTCTTCTTCGTCTTCCAGATAATCGTGGCGGAAGTTGATAAACCATTGGTCGCCCGGAAAACGAACCAACGCTTCGTCCAAAAAAGCATACATTTCGTTTTTCAGTTGCTGCGCTTCTTCACGGATGGACGGCGCTTGTTCACGCAAATCTTTCGTGATGGCCGCGACATTGGCAAAAGCTTCCAGGCCGGAACTCAAATAGAGCAGCCCCATCAGCCGGCACGACCACACTTGGGGGACATGGCTGTTGCTTTCCAGCAGTGCGTATAAAATCCGCAAGGCCACGGACAGGCGGCCGTTTTCGCGGATGTCCAGGCTGCCGGACGGCGGCAAGGTGCAGAGTTCACAGGCAAAAGAAAGCCAGATCGGAA
>ERZ1023282.391-NODE-391-length-21895-cov-4.699313_pt1 | contig 21895 bp, 18 predicted proteins | sample MGYA00521262_ERZ1023282 | MGnify/ENA primary metagenome ERZ1023282 (study PRJEB32759, sample SAMN07749867) | skin metagenome | biome: transportation; feature: city; material: polyester macromolecule | host: Homo sapiens | place: Hong Kong:KT line | collected... | reverse complement strand
GGTCTTGAAATCAAGGCAGCGCTTGAAAAAATGATGGCAGACAGCGCCAGTTTTCATGCTCAGGTTCAGACGATTGAGGATCGGATCGTCAATCTGGTCATCGGGGGCACGTTACTCGTCAGCTTCGCCTTGCTCATGATCATGATGTTCTTGACCCGGACGATGCGCGAGGTGTGGTCCACGCTCACAGCCTCCGCACGGCACGTGAATGAGGTCAATGAACGCTTTGCCACAGCCGTGGAAGCAATCCCGGACGGCTTTGCGGTCTTTGATTCAAAGCGCCGCCTCATCACCTGCAACGAAATGTATCGCCAGCTCGCCCATCCAGTCCCTGAACGGGTTAAACTCGGAATGACCGGCGCGGAAATTCTGCAAGATGCCATGGAACATGGACACTATCCCGACATCTCAGAGGAAGACCGGAACAAGTTCATTCTCGATTTCCGGAACAAGTTGGAACAGGACGGCTCGCAGGTCAGCCTTGTTGTACAAGGCGAGCGCTACATCCAGGTGAAACTGACGGAAAGCGCGCATGGCGACAAGGTCGTCATCCGGTCCGATGTCAGTGACTTCGTACAGTCCAACCGCAAACTGCAAAACCTGACCGAAAACCTTGAGACGGCGAAGGCCCATTACCGGCGCCGGTCCCTTGAAGACGCGCTGACGGGTCTTTCCAACCGGCGCAAGCTCGACCATGCATTGAAGGCTGCCGGTGGACGCGGCGAACGGGCTGTGATCCGGATCGATCTCGACCGCTTCAAGCAAGTCAATGACGTCTTGGGGCATGATGCCGGCGACCACGTTCTGAAGACAGTTGCCCGCAAGCTTTTGACCGCCACCCGGGAAGACGATCTGGTGGCCCGGGTCGGCGGCGACGAATTTGTTGTCCTGTGTGCTCCAGGCACAGAATTGGAACGCGCAGAAGACATTGGCCAACGTCTTTTGGAACGTACCCTGGAGCCCATTCTCTATCGCAACAAACAATGCGTATTCAGCGCAAGCCTCGGGCTCGCGGTTGCTGAAATTTCACGCGATGATCCATCTGAAATCCTTCGCAATGCCGATGCCGCACTGTATGAAGCCAAGGCCGCTGGCCGGGCAAGCTTGAGAGTGTTTACCGGACCGCTTGAACAACGCATTTCACGCGACCGGCGGCTGGCTGATGACCTGGTCGAGGCCTTTGCAGGCCGGGAACTTGTGCCGTTCTATCAAACCCAGCACGATGCCCGCACCCACGCAGTCACCGGAATTGAAGTGCTGGCCCGTTGGCAGCACCCAGAGTTTGGCCTTCTCCCACCAGCCTTGTTTTTCCCGATTGCCCATCAACTGGGCCTCGACGGCGACCTTGACCTTGCAATCATGACACGCGCGGCCGAAGACCTCGGCCCTCTATTTGCCAAGACAGGTGCCCTGCCCCGTCTTGCCTTCAATGTAACATCCTCAACCTTGATCGATCCGGACTTTCCGGAGTTCGCACAACACCTGTTCAAGCGGTGGCAGGCACCGGTTGCCTTCGAGATCCTGGAGTCCGTCTCTTTGGAAGATGGTGACGACACCATTCCATTCGCCCTGGACACGCTCCGTGAACTTGGGTTCGAGCTGGACATTGACGACTTCGGGTCTGGGCATGCGTCCATCAAGAGCGTCATGCAGGTTCGCCCGCACGCATTGAAAATCGACCGGAGCATCATTCTCCCGCTCGGCGAAGATCCGGCTGCAGAAGGCTTGGTCGCGGCAACGATTACAATGGGCCAAAGCCTTGGTCTGCAGGTGATTGCTGAAGGCGTGGAAACGGCACAGCACGCTCACCGCCTCGCGGCTCTCGGCTGCGACACGGTTCAGGGTTATCATTTTTCGAAACCGATGCCCTTGAAGGACCTGAAAACCTATCTCAATGGCGACGCGATCACCCCCGGAACCAGATCCGCGGCAGCGTCTTAAGCTGGGTCAGACAGCTGAACTTGCTGATGAAACACAAAACTTAAACTTTAATACGTGTGGGTCAGTGACTGGAAATCAGCCTAAGAAGCAAAAACAAATCGAGCGCTGAGCACCAGGACTGCGCTCAGGCACGCAAGACCAATCACAAATAATATAACAGCCTGCCTGACGCGCTCTGATTTCTGCATGAGGATCCTTTGGAGTAGCCGACACTCTCCCGTTTTACGTAACGGTATATTCTTGGATCAGGCTTGCTGGAACCATTCGACTTTCGCACATATGTGGTTCCAAAGGCGGTCAATGGAAAACACGGTTTGGATCTTTGTGCTCTGCATTTGGATCCGGTTTAACTGCCGAGGGTTCGTCCGTCAGAACGCTTACCACCTGGGAATCTCTCTGAACAATCAGTTACCGCAATTGTGGAATTTTCTACCCTAACTGTGCGTCTTTCTTGGCACTTTCCAATGTAAAATTGCCGCGTAGATCAGGGAGACCGATGGTGTCACGTGACGTTTTTGTAGATCAACCGCCGACGTTCGACGGACCGGTTGTAGAAGCAGCCAGTTTCTTAGGCCGCGTTCAGCGATATCTAGACATGGCCCAGTTCCGCGACGTCGCCGTTGATTTGTCCGGCAGCCGCCTATTCATTCTGTCAGAAAGCCGGTTTGAAGACTTGATCGTTCATGGGCAGCATCCGCTTGCCTGGCTCATCGATATCAGCAGCTATCCGACCCATTCCACGCGATTTGGCACATCAATCGAAGATCTTGAGAACCTCATCAGCCATTGGTGCGGCTCGATCATTGATCAAGCCGGACGGCCGCATATCGTTCTTGACGCGTGGATGTACGATCAGTTCCGGCAAAAACAAACTATTATGCTTTCCTCTGCCCAAAAGCCTGCGCCAAAGCCTTTGTCTGGTGTCGACCGGTCACCACAGGTTCCAACACCCGATGGGACCTCTGCACTCATTTGCCTTGAAACCTTTCGGCAGACAGGTCTCCGCAAACCGCCCCACCGTGCCAAAGGGTGACCCCGGTTTGAATTTACATTGGCGCCTGTAGACAGTCAGAACTTTCGGTCGTTTTTAGCCCGACCTCGCCTATGATTGCGCCACACTGCTCAATTCATAGTCAGTTTGGCCTTGCCGAGCTTCGAATACACACCTGAGACGTCTCTAATTCTGGCATCCATCTTGCGTAATCATCTTTAACGCAACCCAATGAACACAGGAGATGATCTCATGGCCGCAGAAGACAGCACAGCCGAAGCATTAAACCCAACGCTTTGCTTGGCAATGACTGCGAATGAACTGGAAACGGAGCAAAAGCCGTCACCACGTCAATTTCCGAAAACCGTCTGCAATCCGACGATGGCACTTGCGATCTATGCGAGCCTTTACAACGAAGCGGACGCATCCGGGGAGCGTGCTGGACGCTGAACAGCCCTAGCAGAGGGTTATTCAGCAAGGTAGAAGCAGATAGATGGTTTTCGCGAAATAGCGGTAGCCATAAAGCGTTCGGCTAAAAACGGGTTACGCGGTCATCAGTTCTCGCTTTGGACTTTGTTCAGCGCATGCGTTCTGTCGTTTCGCCCATATTGATCTCAGGCTGATTTCTGAGGCTCGGCAACCGTCCCGTCTATACAGACACCTAAAAAGCTTTGAATAAGCCGCAGGTCTTTTTTGTCTCGGGGGATAACGACACAATCCCGGTATTCTTCCGGCATTTCATGCACTGGAATGGCGACCAGATTGTCTGATGGATAGAGGCTGTTTTCCAGAAGGAGACCGACGCCAAGACCATGCAGCAAAGCTTCCTTGACCATGGGAAAAGTCGTGGTTTTTAAGATGCGCTGGAACGTCAGACCGTGCTTTTTGATCTTTCGATTGGCAATTCGCTGTGTCAGCGACCCGTCCTCGGGCAAGACAAGTGTTTCCGTTTGAAGGTCAACAAGCGAAAGGACCGGCTTTTTCGCCAGCCGGTGATCAGCCCGCATGTGTACCATGTATTTGGATCGCCTAAGCTCATGGGTCACAAGTGCCGGGTTTTCCTGAGGTTCGGTGACAATCGCCATATCCACCTGACGCTCGTTCAAAAGCGTCATGGCCGTGGTCCAGTCATAGAGCGTGAAATCGATCTGAACCTTGGGATAGAGCACTCCATACCGGGCAATAATGGGCATCGCAGGCCGGGGTGCGTTGGCGATCAATCGAATACTGCCGTCCGTTAGAGCGCTGTAGTCGTTCACTTTTTCTGTCACCAGTTGGTCCAGCGTCGCCAATCGGTCGGTGATTGAAAACAGCTCTATGCCCGCACGCGTCAGCTCCAGACCGTCGCGGCGCCGAATAAATAGCTGGGTCCCCATCATGTTTTCCAGTTTGGCCACATGCTGGGTTACAGACGACTGCGTCACACTAAGTGTCTGCGCAGCGCGGGAGAAACTGCGTTCCCGCGCAACATAAGTAAAAGCCTTGATTTGGTAGGGACTGGGCGAAGCGTTCATGACAGTTCCATGTTGTCTGCATGAAAAACACTAGCGGCCATTAGCGACGCTAATATTACGTCACAGATGGTTCAATCACGCTCTCTACGGTGATCGCAACAAGAGGGGCGATCATATGGCGGCCATTTCCTTAAAAGCGATCGAAAAGAGTTTCGGCAACACGTCGGTTCTTGAAGGGATCAATCTCGACATCGCGCCGGGAGAGTTCCTGACGCTTGTCGGACCTTCTGGATGCGGGAAGTCGACCTTGCTCCGGATTTTGGCCGGACTGGAAGCACCAAGTTCTGGTGACGTTCTGATCGACGGCCGGAAAGTCAATCAGGTCCGCCCCGCTGACAGGAACCTCGCGATGGTCTTTCAGTCCTATGCGCTTTATCCGCATTTGACTGTCGGCCAGAACATGATGACGCCGTTGCGGCTCCGGGACTTGTCGTTTGCCGAACGGCTTCCTTTTGCCGGCCCGCTGCTCGCAAAATCCAAGTACAAGGCGCTTTGGGCGCAGGTGGCCGAGACGGCGAAAATTTTGCAGATCGATCATCTTCTCGATCGCAAACCCGGCCAACTCTCAGGCGGTCAAAGGCAACGTGCAGCTCTGGGCCGGGCGATGGTTCGCAAACCGGCCGGCTTCCTGATGGATGAACCTCTGTCCAATCTGGACGCGGCGCTGCGCATTCATATGCGCTCAGAACTGGCCGAACTTCATCGATCCCTTGCAACGACCTTCGTTTACGTCACGCATGACCAGGCAGAAGCCCTCACTATGTCCGACCGCATGGCAGTGATGATGGATGGCAACATCCTGCAACTCGGCACGCCGGATGAGATTTACAACAATCCGCAGGATATCCGGGTTGCAGAATTTGTTGGAGCGCCGAAGATTAACCTCTTGCCCGGCCACCTGGACAGCAATGGCCACGCCCGCTGCGGCGATGTTGTCTTGACGCGGGTCGCAGCAACCTCCTCAGACAAAATTACAATCGGACTTCGCCCGGAACATTTGACGCTTTGTGAAAACACGGATCCGGAGGCTTTGAAAGGCCGGGTGGTTCACAAGGAAAACCTCGGCGCAGATATCTACCTGCATATAAGCATGAAAGATGGCGCGCATCGTCTCGTGGTCCGCGCGGCGCCCGTAGATGGTGTTGCCGTGTCCATTGGTCAGGACGTGGCATTCAAGCGGCAACACGGTGCCGCCATGATCTTTGAAGCAGGCGGCAAACGGATCGGCCTTGATAACAACGCCGGCACCGCCGTTGCGGAGGTGGCGTAATGCCCCGCTCCAAGGCGCACTATTGGTTTGTCGGCCCGGCCCTGTTCCTGATGTTTGTCATTTTGCTTCTGCCGATTGGCATCGCATCCGTGATGAGCTTTACGAATTACAGCTTGGGCAATTCCGGCGCTGAATTTGTTGGACTTGAAAATTACGAGAAGATCTTCACCCGTTCGACTTACGAAAAGATGTTTGGCGCGACCTTCCGCTATGTCTTTGTGGTTGTTCCGCTTTCCGTTGGACTGGGCCTCGGCGCCGCGCTCCTTATCAATTCGACAAAGCGGTTCGGTGATCTTTACAAGACCATCTACTTCCTGCCCGTGATGGCTGCGCTGATTGCAATGGCCATCGTTTGGGAGTTCGCCTTTCACCCGACCATCGGGATCGTCAATTCCACATTGGAGCGCGGTTGCGGCACTTTTCTGGAAGTCTGGGGTTGGTACGCACACGGGTGTGAACGCGGCTTCCCGCTCTGGCTAACCGACCGCGACTATGCCATCTGGACAGTCGCCTTCATCGGGGTCTGGCAAGGCTTTGGCTTCAATATGGTGCTCTACCTCGCGGGTCTGACCTCTGTGCCACGTGAGCTTTACCAAGCGGCCGAAATGGATGGCGCAAAGTCCGCCTGGGACCGGTTCCGGCTTGTTACATGGCCGATGCTTGGCCCGACCACGGTCTTTGTCGTCACCATTTCGTTTATCCGCTCGTTTCAGGTCTTCGACACGGTCGAGGCGTTTTACCCGCAAGGCGGCGGACCGTCGAAGTCGGTCTACGTCATGATGTTTGCCATCTACGAAAAAGCGATCCAGCAAAACCTCATGGGAATTGGCGCGGCCATAACCGTCGTCTTCCTAGCTTTCGTCATGTTTCTCACGCTCGTCCAGCGCTGGCTGGTGGAAAGAAGGGTTCACTACACATGAGCGACGCAGCTCTTTCCTCTTCCACCGCGGTTGGCCTGCCAGCCTTCCGGTTTTCAGCGGTAGAAACCCTGAAACATGTGGTTCTGATCTTCGGCAGCCTGATCGTGCTGCTGCCGTTCTACGTGATGGTCAGTTACAGCTTCAAAAGCCCGGCTGAAATCATGCAGAACATCGGTGGGTTCTTCGGGGCGCAGGAAGCATTCCGCGACGACTATTGCATCAAACTCGGCAAGGACGTGGCCGACTGCATGGTCACCCCGATCATCTATAACTACACCACGGCTTTTGAGAAAGCGCCGCTCATCCGGTACCTCCTCAACGGTGTGATCGTTACGGCGTCCATTTTCTTTATTCAGGTTCTTGTCGCACTGCCTTGCGCCTATGCGCTGGCAAAACTCAGGTTCTGGGGGCGTGAAGCTGTCTTCGGACTGGTTCTGTTCTGCCTGCTCATCCCGGTCCACGCCATAGCGCTGCCGCTCTACATCATGCTGGCCAAGGTGGGGCTTACCAACACCTATGCCGCGCTGATCATTCCATGGACCATTTCCGTGTTCGGCATTTTCCTGATGCGCCAGTTCTTCATGACCGTCCCCGATGATCTCATCGACGCCGCCAGGATGGACGGGATGAACGAGTTCTCGATCATCTGGAACGTCATGTTGCCAACCGCGATCCCTGCCCTCTTGGCCTTTGCGATCTTCTCGGTCGTTGCACATTGGAACGATTACTTCTGGCCACGGATCGTCATCACCGGCGACAGATCTTTGTTCACGCCACCGCTTGGTTTGCGCGAATTCAAGGGCGACGCGGACGGCGACAACTTCGGCCCGATGATGGCGACCGCCACGATCATCGTGGCGCCACTGATCGTGGCCTTCCTGATTGCTCAGCGCCGTTTCATCGAAGGCATAACGCTCAGCGGGATGAAATAGACCAAAGAGCTCAAAAAACATGCGGGGCCGCCCAAGGGCAGCCCCATCACCGAAATCCCGCGAGGGGATCAACCGGGAGCGGACGAGTTTGGCGACCAGCCACTCCCACGGCAACAGACGGAGAGTTCCATGAAAAAGACCCTCACCGCAATAGCACTACTGCTGGCAGCCTCCGCTGCACATGCAGACGACAAAGTAACGATCGAATTCGCTTACCCGTACTCCCATCTTTTTGATGTGACCTACGAGAAAATCCTGCCGAAGTTCAACGAACAGTTTCCGAACATCGAAGTGAAGATCCGGGCAACATACGAATCCTACGAAGACGGCACCAACACCATCTTGCGTGAAGCTGTTGCCGGGACGCTCCCGGACGTCACCATGCAGGGTCTGAACCGTCAGGCAATCCTGGTCGAAAAGGGCATTGCCAAGTCGCTCGAGCCTTTCATCCTGAAGGAAGAGACGTTCGAAAAGGACGGTTACCACGACGCCATGCTGAAGCTCGGCACGTTCAACAATGACATCTACGGCCTGCCGTTTTCTGTCTCCCTGCCAGTCGGCTACTACAACATGGACGTCATGGCGAAAGCAGGGATCACATCTGTTGCCGACCTGCCGAAGTCCTGGGACGAAGTCGTTGAAGTTTGCGGCAAACTCCATGAGGCAGGCGTCAGAAATCCGATGTTCTGGGGCTGGAACATCACCGGCAACTGGTTCCTGCAGGCTCTGATGTGGTCGCAGGACAAAGCCACAATGGAAGGCAATGCGTTCCAGATTTCTTCCGACGAAGGTCTGAAGTCACTGGAAACCATGAAAGGCATCTTCCGCGGCTGCGACATGCAGAACATTGAGTGGAAAGCGGCTCTTGCGTCCTTTTCCGCTGGTGAAATCGGCATGATGTTCTGGTCGACATCTGCGCTCGGTGCCGTTGAGCGTGCCAAAGGCGATTTTGAACTGAAGACCAACGAGTATCCGGGCATCGAAGCATCTGGCCCGAAAGGCCTGCCAGCCGGCGGCAACGCGGCCATGCTGGTATCTTCTTCTGAAGATCCGAAGGTCCTGAACGCTGCCTGGGAATGGCTCAAGTTCATCACTTCCGGTGAAGGGGCTGCCGATGTTGCGCGTACAACAGGTTACATGCCGCCGAACAAGGCTGCCAACGAAGTCATCCTGGCGGATTTCTACCAACAGAACCCGAACAAAGAGACCGCTGTCCGCCAGCTGCCACTGCTGCGCGACTGGCAGGCTTACCCGGGTGACAATGGCTTGGCGATCACTCAGGTTATCTACGACGGGATCGAAGGCATTGTGACCGGCGAATTCGACGACATGGCCGAACTGCAAGAACAACTGGACGAAGAAGTTTCAGATCTTCTGCCGTCCAACTGATCAACTTTCCTTCTTGCGCCGCCCGGTCTACCGGGCGGCGTTTTTCATCACAAAAACAATCCAAGGAGGAAGACATGAAACTTCTCCAACTGACGGACATTCATTTGACCAAACCGGGGGACACGATTGCCGGACGGGAGCCAAATGAGAACTTCCGAAAAGCCCTTCGTCACGCCATAACCCATCATCCCGACGCCGAAGCCATTTTCATCACCGGTGATCTCTCTGATTGGGGCGACAAAGACGATTACCTGCGCCTGAAAGCAGAAATCGCCGAATGCCCGCTTCCCATTCATTTATGCATTGGCAATCACGACGAGCGGGACGTTTTTTTGTCTGTTTTTCCGGAAGACGCTGACGAGAACGGCTTTGTTCAAGCGGTTGTTCCGTTGAGTGAAGGCACGGCAATTCTGTTGGACACCTGGGGACCGGATACTCATGCCGGTTTTTATTGCTCCAAACGGCAAGACTGGCTCGATCGGGAGCTTTCCAACGCCACGGCCCCGGTTTTCCTGTTCATGCACCACAACCCTGTCCCGATCGGCATTGCGCCCATGGACAAGATCATGCTCCAGGACGCAGACGGGTTTGGCAAAGTCGTTTCCCGGCATGCGGCCAAGATCCGGCATATTTTCCATGGACATTGCCATCTGCCTCTGGCCGGTTCTCTGCACGGAGTTCCCTTTAGTGCACCGCGCGGTACCAACCATGCCGGATGGCCGGATTTTGCCAATAAGGGCAACCTCGCAGGATCGGACTTGCCGGAAAGTTATGCGGTCGTCCTCGCAGAGGAAACTTCGACCATGATCCACATGATCGAATATGGATATGAGGGCACCGTTCGCCGAGAAGGGTCTCCCGATTACGCAGACTGGGATCGCCTAACCATGGTGCGTTAGTGCGCCTTACCAAGAGAAATAGTACTAGCGGCCGTTTGTCTTGATGAAGTTAAACGGCCACTCTTTTCGGTCCCGGACCGACAGCCGCAAATTTATGCTGTCACCGACCTGCCTAAAACGCTCGACAGGAAAGCATTTGCGGTCCCAGCAGTCTCCATAGCAAGATGCCCTTCAGATCTTCGACAGCCAGAGCTGTTTAAAACATCAAGGGGAAATGCATGTTGCGGGCTCTGTCTGTCTTACTTCTCTTGCAGTTCACCCCCACGGCATTAGCTTGGGAGTTCCGCGCCAGCCGTGTTTGCGAATTGCTTCACAAGGATGAGACTGCGTCCGTTCGGGTTGTCTTCGACCCAGCAGTACCTGAGTACTTCATCGCCATCACACCAAACCGCCCCTGGATACCCGGCCCGGTTTTTTCCATGCGCTTTGATGGACCACTCTCAAACATCATCGCCACCGACCGGCACGTCATCACGCCCGGTGGAGGAACGCTCACAGTCACCGATCGGGGCTTTGGCAATGTGTTGGATGGATTGGAATTCAACTTCACCGCCACGGCATTACTGGGCGATCAGGCCGTTCAGATACCGCTAGATGGCGCAGCCCCCGAAGTCCGTGAGTTTCGCGCCTGCGCATCGGGCCTGGGCGTCTGACAGCTGTTTTTGAGTAGGTCACGGTATACTTGCGTATTCAAAAGCGGCGACAGCTACTCAGTATACATAGTTGTCTTTTGGCCAGGCCGCGCGTCACGGACATCAAACCTCTGCGATCTGTTTTGGACGGATACTCCAGGAGATCCCGAGCATGCTAGCGAGTAGAATAATCGGGAGAAGCGCCAGCGGGCTCCCTGCCGCGATGAGGGCAGTGCCGGCTGCACAGGAAATAGACGCTCCCGCCTCCGCGACCGTGGAAGCTTTTGAGGCAACCTGCCGACGCCGAAAGGTCGTGCGTTTGGCTTGGGCGCGGAACCACAGTTGAACGAGGATTGCGCTGCCTGCAGCAATAAACGCTCCAGCAGCGGTAACGGCTGCCCCCCAGAGAGACATGAACGCGACAGCCAAGCTGACCGGTAGTATTATTGCCGTGACAACCATAAGCACGGACGCAACTTTCGCCCAAAGCCTTGTAAATGCCGAAATGGGTGCCGTTGCAATCAGATCGGGCGCATCCTCACCGGAGATCGTCAGCCAGGCAAGACCACCGGCAAGCTGCCCCACGGCCATGACGACAACGGGAGCGATGATGACGGAGGCCTCGGCAGCTTGGCCAAAACTGACCCAAAGCATCACGGCAGGCGGAATGAGATAGAGAACCTGCATCAACGTCTGGGATATAAGCCAGGGATCGCGGACAATGAGCTTTAGTTCTTTTCGAATGAGTGAGCCGAGGGGCGAATGGCCCCGAAAAACCTGCTTTGATGTGCCTCTTCGCGCGGTCTTTTCTGTGACACCAAGTGCCAACACGACAATGTGGCGGAACTGCCTGGCACCAAATAAAGCCGCCGCCGAAAAGAACACAACAGAGGCAACGAGGAGAAACACCACAGCATTGGTTTGCCCGGCCACAGCATGGGCAGGAAACCACAACATGGACCCCGCGACTGGCGCATGGTTTGCGAGAAAGACCGGATCAAATAGGGCGAACCGGGACATTGACCCGAAGGAGAGGATCGCAACCACCTGCATTCCAATTAAGAAGGCAGCTCCCACGATCGCCGCAAGAATTTGAGCATAGAGCCGCGTCCGCTGCGGCCCAACCATGCGGAAGAGTGCAAGCGTGATGAGGATCCCGCCTCCGGTTGCGGTCAGAGATACCGCCAGAAGAACCACATATCCTGAAAGCCAGCGAATCCCATCGAGCGCCATTGCAACGTTGATAAATGGCGAAACGACCAGCGCCGACATCGCCCAGCTTGTCAGAGCCATGATCGTGATACGCACAAGAAACAAATCATGGGAGGGCGCGGGTGAAGACAAGATCAAATCGAGATCGTCACGGGCATAGAATGCTCGTGTCACCGACTCCATCGCCTGGGACAGCATCATGGTGAAGCTTAGCAATACCGTCACTGAAAGCACCGCAAGCGTGGTTTGATCCAGCACAGATGCAGCTGTCAAATGGGAGCCCAGAACAGCATACGCGATCAGATGCATAACCGCGTAAAAGATGCTGATTCCGATTAGGGCGCGCCAAAGGCTTTTGCTGCGCCTGCCAGAAAACATCCATGACCAGTCGCGCCAGGCCAGCCTTAATTCATGATGCGAAAACCGCATCAATGCGGATTTTGCCATGAATTGTCTCATGCAACCTTCCCGTGGAAGCCTGTTGCCTCCTGCGCAGGTGGTTCGCTGCCGGCTTCACTACCAACTATTTCGAGGAAAATGTCCTCCAAAGTGTTGCCATTTGCGCTCGCGCGTTCCCGCAACTCTTCCAGCGTTCCTTCGGCAACGAGACGTCCGCGTGCGATTATTCCGATCCGGTCGGCCATGCGTTCCGCGACTTCTAAAATGTGTGTCGTCATGACAATCGACACACCTTGCGCAACAAGTCCGGACAGCACCCTTTTGACTTGCCGTGCAGAACCTGCATCCAGTCCCGTGAGAGGCTCATCAAGAATGATCAAACGCGGCTCATGGATCAAAGCTCCGGCAAGCGCCACCTTTTGACGCATTCCTTTGGAGAACCCGCCACAGCGTTCATTTGCATGGGACCCAAGTCCGAGCGAGTCGAGCAGGCTGTCCGCCTTGAACCGCGCAAAATCCGGCGACATGTTCCAGAGTCCTGCAACAAACTCCAGGTATTCAAGCGGTGTCAGCTTGTCATAAACCATCGGATCGTCTGGAATCCAGGCCAGCAGTTTTTTGGCGGCAATCGGATCTGCAAATGCGTCGATCCCGCAGATCTTGACAGCACCGGCATCAGCCTGGAGCAATCCCGCAACCATCCGCAGCGTCGTTGTCTTGCCGGCGCCATTCGGGCCCAGCAGAGCATAAAATTCACCACGCCGCACCGTTAGCGAGAGATCATCAACGGCAGGTTCGTTGAAGCACTTGTGAAGATTGAGAATCTCGAGGGCGGCAGCACTGGTAAACGACATTTGTCTCTCGTCGATCGGCGGGTTTTTCCAAGACTACCGGCTGGACCTTTCTCGAGAGTAAAACCCGACCCTCTGGCATACCCTACAACGTTCATTGACGTGTGCGGTTCGCTGCAGCAAACGAAAACTACGCGTAAAGCCATAAAGCAAGCGCTCAACAAGTGTCTCCAACAACACCGGAATCTAAGGACCTCTTTTTCAATACCGCCATTCTGATGCTTCCGGGGAGTACCGAGCCGGACCGGCATGGCCTATATTGGCAACGCGGAGCAAAGGTCGGAAGCAAGGACTGGAGAAGAACGTGTCACCAAGCAAGGGCCGGATTGAGCGCCTGATTGATGCAATTGCGACGGAGTTCCAGTCCCATCTGATCGACCTTCGAAACACGTCTGCATCCCTTGAAATCAAGGATGGCACGATTGAGAAAATGATCTCGCGCCAGGCTCCATTTGGGGTGATCGGCCTGAAGATATTGGTATCTGACCCCGGGGATGCTGGCAGGTACATCGAGCACGCCTGGAATTTCAGCATAGGGATGACGGGATGCGTGTTTGCGCTACTGGATGTCGATTACCAGAACGACGTTTGGATCGGAGATGAAACATCGGCCGATTTTGCGGGGCATGAACACGTTGCCTACAAAACCGCCGAGCAAATGATGGCCTTTCACGGCGATGAATTCGGTATTGGTCAACTCTTCGCTGAAAGGGTTGGCGCATTGTGTCCGAGCTTACTTGAAAAACCGCCGCTGTTTTTCCGTCTACCGCGACGGGCGCCGCCCGCCTACCGATACACACTTGCACCAGCCCATGTCCGCGCGGCCTTGGGCCTTACTAATGCCGACCCCACCGTTTTGCTTGAAGTCATGATCAAGGAACACGGGATTGATCCCTACACGATCCTGCTGTCGTTCCAATCGGATACAAATTTCTGGCTGGTTGACCTGCCCGAAACACTTGCCGATCGATACCAACACGGGTTGATGGGACAAGACCTCGGTGAGCATCATACCAACCTGGAGGTCGGAGCAACCATTACCGCAGACACGTCGAGGAAGACATACAGGTTCAGCACCAGCAAGCCCGTTGACGAGGAGCGGGATGGGAGCTCCTATTCGATGTCGGGAACTGTGTCGGCGCGCGGGTATATGGCACGGCCCATCTGACGACAGGGGCGCGGTGTAAACCTCCATCAAGCGCCACAACAACGTCTCAGGCCGGTCATTGAAAGGTGTTTTCTTCGATACCTGTAGAGCTATGTCAGGCTAACGTTTCCGGCCGTCCCAACGGGACATGGCAGGTTTCTGGATCCTTTAAATAGAGCGCCCTAACTACACTCGTGGTTAGAAGCGTTCCGGCAGTGTCAGGCTTCTGTGAGACCTTCGCCAGAACCCAGAGAGCACCGAGCCAAACAAAAAAGGATACAAAACTTGAAGACAGGACCGTGGATCATCGCCTTAGGGTTTATGGCGGCGGGTTTTATCATCTTGGAAGGCCCGCGCGCCGACGCGCAAACACAACGGCCTGATGTCCGGTCGATGACCTGCAGCCAAGCAAAAGCCCTTGTGCAGAAACAAGGCACCGTAAATTTTGCTACAGGGCCGAACAGCTGGACCCAGGTCAAGGCCGGGGTCAATTATTGCGCCGACAGAGCGGTTTCCCTGACACCCGTTTTTGCTCCGACCAAAGATAATCCTCAGTGTCAGGTCGGGTTCACCTGCACCCAAATGCGGTACTCGACACGATAAATACAAGGAGATTTCCCAAGCCTGCCGCTAGCCAGGCGCATACGCTTCATCGGCCGCCATTGAAAGGAGCCAGACACATATGTTGAGCCTTTTCGACCGCGGGCCGTTTATCGTCTTTGAGCCGACGCGCGGCGTCATCTGCCGGTGTCTGAATGTTGAGGCTGCAGCGGAAGCACTCAAAGTATATGATGGGATTGGCGAGATCCATGTCGACCAAAATTTCGCTGGCGGCACTTATGTCATCGATCCGGATCTCGACGCGCTAAAGGTCGCTTTTGTGCCGCGACTGGGGCGCCGGATCGAACCGGCTTCGGACAAGGACCATCGCGCGCTCATTGATGGTGCCGAAATGGCGGCATCCGTCACCCTCCATCATCTCGGTCTCTCTCCGGAAGACTGTGAACGGCTTTTCAAGGCAGATGTTGAAAACGCCCTGATGTCAACGGCATTTCCCTTGCGTTTCCGGTATGAGCTCTCGAGCGCGAGGGACATCGCCGAGACACTCGGCCCGGGTCAGCTGTTCGGCCATTTGAGAGTGGTCCCGCAACGATCTGCAGACCCCGCGGCATATTTCTACGATTTTGATGCGGCCTACTCCCACGCGCGCGCGACCCGTGGAACCCTTGAAGTGATTGACTTTCGCACGCGATCGGCCCGGCCGCGGCTCGCAGCACAATCAACTGCCGGGCCTGAAGTCATGGATGAGCTGCGAACTGTCTGCACGGAAGTCCTGGAGGCCATCACAGACTATTGCGGGCTTTCATCGGCCGAGGATGCTGACAAGCTAGATCTGTTCAAGCAAACAAGAGCCATATCAAACGGTCAAACTCGGCACTAAAAGGCAAATGCCAGGATGGTAGATCCTTCTGGACCAAACAATTGCTTCCATCTTGAGACCTGGCAACAACCAGTTCCACCGCTTGAAGGTGTTTTATGATAAGGTCGTTGCTACCACACGTATTCGCCTCACACGCATCATGGGTAAAACTGGGGCAAATTGCGGGGTAATATCCGCGATTTCACAAATAAAACATCCGGCCAGAGGCCAGCATCGTAAATAACTCAATTACTTGCTGTTTGAGTATTGGTGCGGATGGAGGGACTTGAACCCCCACGCCTTGCGGCACCAGAACCTAAATCTGGCGTGTCTGCCAATTTCACCACATCCGCATCGCAGGAGCTTGGACGCTCCGCGTTTGAAGCGGGGCCTCTATACCACCCCGACTTTTTCCGTCAAAGGAAAAATAGCGCGTCTGACGATTATCACGCAAGACTTGTCCACAAGTGGCGGAGTGGCTCCCTCAGCGCTGCCGGCAAATCTTCAGCAATAAGGCCAGGGCCAGCGGTCCGGCCAGCCTCTCCATGCAACCAGACCGCCTGACAGGCTGCCTCAAATGCTGGAACTCCTTGCGCCAGAAGACCAACCCCGATGCCTGCCAGCACATCACCGGACCCGGCAGTTGCCAGAAACGGCGGCGCATTGCAGTTGATCGCGGCCCGGCCGTCCGGTGCTGCAATGACTGTGTCGGGGCCTTTTAAAATGAGTATTGCACCGGAACGGCGTGCGGCCTCCCGCGCCCGTGCAAGCTTGTCGAGGCCGGTCAGATCTGGAAAAAGGCGCTGAAACTCGCCGTCATGCGGCGTCAGAATGACCGGTGCACCATTTTCCTTGATTAAATCAAATAGCTTCTGCGGTTTTTTTGAGAAACTGGTCAAGGCATCAGCGTCCAGTACCAAGGACCGCCCTGTCGCGATAATGGCCTCGACAGCTGCCTGTGTGTCCTCTCCGATCCCGTATCCTGGTCCGATCAAAACGGCATTCAGACGCGGATCGGACAGAAACTCCGGGATCGCTTCAGGACCGGAGACCTTTTTCAGCATGACTGCCGTCAAATGCGATGCGTTGACCATCATGGCGTCCGGCGGCGATGCCAGAGTGACGAGCCCCGCCCCGGTCCGAAGCGCAGCCATGGCTGAAAGCCGTGCTGCACCGGTTCTGGCCATTGGCCCGCTAAAAACGACCGCGTGGCCTTTTGAATATTTGTGACCCTCCACCGCCGGGCGCGGCCAACTCGCAAGCCAGAGGTCCGGCGTATTTTCAAATGCCGCCGGCCCGATCTTGTCGAGCACGTCTGTTTCAATCCCGATCTGAGCGACGGTGATCGAACCGCATAATCCGCGGCCGGGGAACAGCAGATGCCCGGGCTTTTTCAAAAAGAATGTAACGGTCGCATGCGCCTTGATCGCACTCCCCATGATCTCTCCGGTCGCACCGTTGATGCCGGATGGCAGGTCCACCGCTATGATCGCAGCGTTTGATCCATTTACAGCTTCAACCAGCTCGGCGGCCGGACCGGACAGCGGACGATCCAATCCCGCTCCGAACAAGGCATCGATAATGACATCGGCCCCAGTGAACCGGTCTGCCATATGCCCGATCAGCTGATCTCCGGATGTGAGGATCTCGAATGGCAGGGTCATAGCCGCAAAAGCCGCAGCAGCGTCCCCCTTCAAGCCGGACGGGGATTTGAGGAGATCGACCCGGACATCATACCCCTGTTCTGCCAAGAGCCTTGCGGCAACAAATCCGTCGCCCCCATTGTTGCCTGGCCCGCAAAGGATATGAATGCGCCCTCCCGCCGGTGCATGGTTCGCGGCCATACCAGCTACGGCTGATCCAGCGCGCTCCATTAGATCCAAGCCCGGAAGGCCGCCCTCGATCGTCAAGCGGTCTGCCTGGCCCATTTCGTCTGGAGTGAGTAGCGCTGCCGTCATGACCATCCTTTGTGTGCCCAACAAAAGGGAGATTGTTCGGCGTTATCATACGCATCTCTAACGGCAATTCACCCCGCAACAAGATCAGTCAGACGCCCGGCATTGAGGCTGCCTCCGGCAAGACCAGGCACCGGGCCTCACTCATCTGCGTATTTTGTAATCACTTTGTCTATTTTTTATGCATATCAATCGAACAATCTCACTCTGACACGACGACTTTCGCGATAACTTGCTAAAAATAGCAGCGGAATCCTGCCGGGATGGAAAATCTGACAATCAGAAAGACAATTGGCACGCTTCGTGCTTTTGCATGGCAACAGCTCTCAGCTGACCCGAACCAGTGCGTTTTAGTCTGGCGATGGTCCGAAAGAAGAGCGTTCGGGCAGACCCTGCCATTACATGTGGAGAGAGACATACGGTGATGAAAAAGATCGAAGCGATCATCAAACCTTTCAAACTCGATGAGGTCAAAGAAGCTCTTCAAGAAGTCGGCCTGCAGGGCATCACAGTGACCGAGGCCAAGGGATTCGGTCGTCAGAAAGGTCACACCGAACTTTACCGTGGCGCTGAATACGTTGTCGACTTCCTGCCGAAGGTCAAAGTCGAAATCGTGCTTGGATCGGACATGGTGGATAAGGCAGTCGAGGCAATCCGCAATGCTGCCCAGACCGGTCGTATCGGCGATGGCAAGATTTTTGTCTCAAACATCGAAGAGGCAGTCCGCATCCGGACCGGCGAGTCCGGCACCGACGCCATTTAACCCTCACCTGTTCCGGCATTTCGCCGCACACCCAATTCCGGACTATCCGCGCCGAGGCAAACATCTTAAACACTCTGCCGGACCGGGACCAAAACCCAAACGTTCACACGAAAAATCAAAGGGATGGACATAATGACCACCGCTGCTGATATCCTGAAGCAAATTCAGGAAAAAGACATCAAGTTCGTCGATCTGCGCTTCACTGACCCGCGCGGCAAGATGCAGCACGTCACCATGGACGTTGCACTGGTTGATGAAGACATGTTCGCCGAAGGCGTTGCCTTTGACGGCTCCTCCATCGCCGGCTGGAAGGCCATCAATGAATCCGACATGATGCTCATCCTGGATCCGGAATCGGCTCACATCGATCCGTTCTTCGCCCAGTCCACCATGGCGATCTTCTGCGACATCATCGACCCGATCACCGGCGAAGCCTATAACCGTGATCCGCGCATGACCGCGAAGAAGGCAGAAGCCTACGTCAAGTCCGGTGGCTTCGGCGACACCATCTACGTTGGACCGGAAGCCGAATTCTTCATGTTCGACGACGTCCGCTTCAACGCTGACCCGTACAACACCGGCTTCATCCTGGACAGCTCCGAACTGCCGTCCAACATGGGCTCCGAATATGAGACCGGCAACATGGGCCACCGCCCGCGCACAAAAGGCGGCTACTTTCCGGTCCCGCCGGTCGACAGCGCGCAGGACATCCGCTCCGAAATGCTGTCTGTCATGGGTGAAATGGGCGTTCCGACTGAAAAGCACCACCACGAAGTGGCGGCTGCCCAGCACGAACTCGGCATGAAGTTCGACAACCTGACCTCCTGCGCCGACAACATGCAGGTCTACAAGTATGTCGTTCACCAGGTTGCACACGCATATGGCAAATCCGCAACCTTCATGCCGAAGCCGGTTTTCGGCGACAACGGCACCGGCATGCACTGCCACCTGTCCATCTGGAACAACGGTGAGCCGACGTTCGCCGGCAACCAGTACGCAGACCTCTCCGAGACCTGCCTGTACTTCATCGGCGGCATCCTGAAGCACGCGAAAGCCCTGAACGCTTTCACCAACCCGTCCACCAACTCCTACAAGCGTCTGGTCCCGGGTTACGAAGCACCGGTTCTTCTCGCCTACTCCTCGCGTAACCGGTCTGCGTCTTGCCGCATCCCGTTCACGTCTTCTCCGAAGGCGAAACGCGTTGAGGTCCGCTTCCCGGATCCGACAGCAAACCCGTACCTCTGCTTCTCTGCCCTTTTGATGGCTGGCCTTGACGGCATCAAGAACAAGCTGCACCCGGGCGATGCGATGGACAAAAACCTCTACGATCTGCCGGCTGAAGAACTGGCGGAGATCCCGACGGTTTGTGGTTCCCTTCGTGAAGCTCTGGAAGCTGTTGATGCAGACCGCGAGTTCCTCAAAGCCGGTGGCGTCTTCGACGACGACCAGATCGATGCTTACATCGAACTGAAGATGGAAGAAGTCGAGCGCTACGAAATGACCCCGCATCCGGTCGAGTTCGACCTGTACTACTCTGTCTAAGACAGGTTCGACGTCAAACACGGAAAACCCCGGTCACTCGACCGGGGTTTTTCTTTGTTCAGCAGTCGAAGTCATGAAAGACGCAGATCCGGCCCATCGCTGACAGTTGGAAGCGCTGGCCGCGTGTTATAGCAAATCGCGTTTAAACGGATTCAGGTTTCGCTGCCTCTCGGTGGTGCCTCGAACGCGAAACCTGAAACATTCTGAATTCAGTTCAACGCGATTAGCTCTAGTTCTCGTCCGTAAGGGCGCTAAGCGAAGCAGCTCCGGTGTACTTCTTTAGAATGTCGGCTTGAAAACCGTCTGTGATGATGCTGTCCAGGCCGTTCTGCATGCGCTGGAGCAACGCTTCATCGGTTTCAGGGTTACACGCGAGCGCATTGCCGATGATGTCGCCAAATCCATGAACAAGTTCGATCTCAACACCTTGCTGCACAAGCGTGTGAAACGTCATGCTGGAGATCGCGGCAAGGTGCAGCCGCTCTTGAACAAGCTGGCGGATTACCGTTTCAACATCATCAAAATAGTCGATGGAGCCGAAGCCCTGGGTTTTCAAGACATATTCGGCGTAGTCGCTCCGCTGAGTGCCGACGGAAAATTCGCCAAAAATTTCGGCCAAGTCTGACGGGATCTGCGATCCGGCCTTCTTGATCAGGAACAGTTCAGCGCCGCCGAGCGGTGATATCCAGGCAAAGGTCTCAGCTCTTGCCGGTGTATAGGCGGTGGTGAAGACACAATGGTTTTTTCTGTTTTCAGCCAACCAAAAGGCCCGGGACCATGGGAGCATCTCCATGGTGTATTCAATGTTCTCCCGGATCATGATTTCCCGCACCTGATCCGCGCCGAGCCCCACGATCTCTCCGTCCTGCATGAAATTGAAGGGCGGATAGTTTTCCGTCACAAGATGAATTTCGGTTGCTTGCGCTTGCTCGACCACGGCAAAAAGACCGCAGATCAAGCCGAACGAGCTGATCGCATTCCGCAAGGGTTTCAATCCACTGGTCAACATCAGAATGATCAAGTCCTGTTCTTTCCGATGCTATTAATCCAGCGAAGTCTTACAATTTGCTTGAGTGAGATATCAAACGATCTGGATAATCATCTCAATTTTGATGCAGCCAGTCCTTCAAGGACGGCCGGAAGCTCGTCCCCTTCCCGTACATGGCGGGAGACGCAATCATTGCATTGAGCACCGCCTCCTGGGTGGTTTCCGCGGCGGCCTGAAACAGAAGATCGATCTTACCCTCATTCATATAATCGCGGGCGATCAGATCGCCTTCTGGATTGTGCGGTATCTTATGCGCCGTTGAGAACGCAAAACCGATGTCGCCACTGCCATTGCCATAGAATGAGCCGAGCCGGGCAAGACCGGCGCCTGCACGCCGTGCAATCCGTTTTAGTTGCCTGCTTTCCAGTGGCACATCCGTTGCCAGAACAATGATGACAGATCCGCGTTCCTCCGGTGCTGCCATTCCCTCAGGAGAGGCCCTGCGCCCATCCGGAAGGACCAAATCCCCGGCCCTGCCAAAGTTCGCCTGCACCAAGGCCCCCAGTGTGAAGGTTCTGTCCTCCAGTTTAAACTGGCGGGATGCGGATCCGATCCCGCCTTTGAAACCGAAACAGCTGATACCGGTCCCTGCCCCGACACTGCCTTGCTCAAAATCTGTAGAAGCAACCGAAAGTGCGGCGTTTGCGTCCTCTTCGGTCAGCGCAATCGCATTGATATCGCTTAAGTAACCGTCATTGCACTCCATGACGACCGGATTGACGGTCCCTTTCGCGCGATCAATCTGAGGGTTTTGTTTCAGCTCCCTCCGGATCAAGGCGTGAATGCCTTCTGCCACCCCGAAAGTGTTGGTGAGCAGGATCGGGGTCTCCAGGGTTCCGAGTTCCTCCACCTGGATCAGGCCCGCGCTTTTGCCAAAGCCGTTTATGACGTCGCTGGATGCGGCCAACTTTTCCAAAAACAGATTGCCCGGATGCGGGACGATAGCCGTGAACCCCGTCCGAAGGTCCCCATCAATGATAGTCTTGTGCCCAACCGTGATGCCCGCGATATCCGTGATCAGGTTTCGGGGCCCGGGTTGCATGGTCCCGCAGATCAGACCGTGGGCACGT
>ERZ1023282.389-NODE-389-length-21971-cov-4.762046_pt1 | contig 21971 bp, 17 predicted proteins | sample MGYA00521262_ERZ1023282 | MGnify/ENA primary metagenome ERZ1023282 (study PRJEB32759, sample SAMN07749867) | skin metagenome | biome: transportation; feature: city; material: polyester macromolecule | host: Homo sapiens | place: Hong Kong:KT line | collected... | reverse complement strand
CCCCAAGAAACCCCTTGTCCGCTCCCCACCAAAAATGCCAATTAGGGCCCTGAAAAAACCAAAAGGACATCTCGATGTTTCACGGCAAGGTGCTGGTTGCGCAAGGGGGCGGGCCGACCGCGGTTATCAATCAATCCATGGTCGGGGCGGTGCTGGAAAGCCGCAAGTTCCGCAGTGTGGAGCTGATCTATGGCGCGGTGCATGGCGTGCGCGGCATCCTGGACGAGGACTTTTACGACCTCACCCAGGAAACCACCCACAATCTGGAGATGGTCGCCAACACCCCGTCCTCCGCGCTCGGCTCGACCCGCGACAAGCCGGACCTGAAATACTGCCAGGAGATCTTCAAGGTGCTGCGCGCCCATGAGATCGGCTATTTCTTTTATACCGGCGGCAACGATTCCTCCGACACGGTGCGCATCGTCAACGATGAAGCGCGCAAGGCCGGCTACGATCTGCGCTGCATCCACATTCCCAAAACCATCGACAACGATCTGGTCGAGAACGACCACACGCCGGGCTTTCCCTCCGCCGCGCGCTATGTCTCCCAGGCGTTCATGGGCATCAATCTCGACAACGCCGCCCTGCCCGGCATCTATATCGGGGTGGTCATGGGCCGCCATGCGGGCTTTCTCACCGCAGCCTCGGCCTTGGGCAAGAAATTCTCCGACGACGGGCCGCATCTCATCTATATTCCGGAGCGCACTTTCGACATCGATCAGTTCATTCAGGACGTCCGCGAGGTCTACAACCGCCTTGGCCGCTGCGTTGTTGCGGTCAGCGAAGGTATTCATGATGCCTCGGGCGAGCCGATCATCTCCAAGCTTTCCCAGGAGATCGAACGGGACGCGCACGGCAATGTGCAACTGTCGGGCAGCGGGGCGCTCGCCGATCTTTTGACGCAGAAGGTCAAGGACGCGCTGAATGTGACGCGGGTCCGGGGCGACACGCTCGGCTATATCCAGCGCAGTTTTGTCGGCTGTGTCTCCGATGTCGACCAGCATGAAGCCCGCGAAGTCGGTGAAAAGGCGGTGCAATACGGCATGTTCGGCGACCGCGACGGCTCGGTGACGATCAAGCGCACCGGCCACTATTCAGTCGACTATGAGCTGGTGCCGCTTGAAGCCGTGGCCGGAAAAACCCGGACCATGCCCGATGCGTTCATCTCCGCTTCCGGCAATGATGTCACTGATGAGTTCCGCATGTACCTGCGCCCGCTTCTCGGTTCCGGCATGCCCGACGCCCACCGCCTGCGCCCCAACAAGGTGCCGAAAATCCTGGCAGCGGGGTCTTAAGGGAAAGCAAGTCCCTGCGCCGTGGCCACCTCTTTATGGTGGCTAGACTCTCGGCTTTGGCTCACGCCCCCTCTCCCAATGGGAGAGGACCGGGGTGACGGGATAAACGCTGAAAACTCAATAAACCTCTGCCCCCTCACCCGGCGCAAGCGCCGACCTCTCCCATGGGGAGAGGTAACTTTCCACGCGAATAGGACGTTGCCTCATATTCCCTTCTCCCCCCTTGAGGGGGAGATGTCTCCGGCAGGAGACAGAGGGGGGTATAAGCCAATCATATTTTTCGGCATTTGTTGTTTGGCACGGGTTAGCCCCCCTCTGTCCGCATGCGCGGACATCTCCCCCGCAAGGGGGGAGAGGAGTGCAAGCGGCAGCTTTGGATTATCTCCAGAGTCCGCAGTGTTCTGGATTTCGGCTATGTCCCAAGTTCCTTGGGTTCAATCCACCCGCGGAAAGACGCCCGTTTTCTTGACAAAGCCATAGACGAAGCTGGAATCGATCGAGGCGATGCAGCCGATGGGGTGGATGCGGTGGCGGATGAAATCCTCGTAGGCATCAAGCCCGGAGACGACGACCCGCAGCTGGTAGTCGGTGGCCCCTGTCATCACGACACATTCCAGAACCTCGTCCATCGCCATGACCCGGCTTTCGAAATGCTGAACGTCTTCGGCATTGTGCCGCTCCAGCCGGATGCGCACGAAGACGGTGACCGGCAGACCGTAAGCCTTCGGGTCAACCTCGGCCGTATAGCCCTTGATCGCCCCGCCTGCCTCCAGGATCTTCACCCGGCGCAAACACGGCGACGGCGACAGGTTCACCTTGGCGGCGAGTTCCTGGTTGGTCATGCGGCCATTTTGTTGCAATGCACGGATTATTTGACGGTCTTTTGCGTCCATATCAAAGCCCTGTTAGCAGATTATGCCAATAACTAATCTTCTGATGGCATAATTTGAAATCAATTGCCATCGCCCTCGGCCCATCATGTCTTCAATTCAACGAGGGGACTTTCATGACCGATCATCTCAAGGGCTTTGCCACCCGCGCCATCCACCACGCCTATGATCCGCTGCAGAACGAGGGCGCACTGACCCCGCCGCTGCACCTGACCTCGACCTTCGCGTTCGAGAGCGCGGAAGCGGGTGGCGAGATGTTTGCAGGCGAGCGCGCCGGTCACATTTATTCGCGCATTTCCAACCCGACGCTGGACCTTCTGGAACGCCGGATTGCATTGCTGGAAGGCGGGGAAGCCGGGCTGGCGCTCTCATCCGGCATGGGCGCGATTACCGCGGCTCTCTGGACGCTGCTGTCACCAGGCGACGAGATCATCGTCGACAAGACGCTCTACGGCTGCACCTTCGCCTACATGCATCATGGCCTGTCGAAATTCGGCATCACGGTCACCCATGTGGACCTGACCGAACCGGAAAACCTGGTCCCGGCGATCAGCGGCAAGACGCGCGTCGTCTATTTCGAAACCCCGGCCAATCCGAACATGCGGCTCGTGGATATTGCGGCTGTCTCCAAGATCGCTCATGAGGCGGGTGCCACCGTGGTTGTCGACAACACCTATGCGACCCCCTATCTCACCCGTCCGATCGAGCTTGGCGCGGATCTTGTGCTCCATTCGGCCACCAAATATCTCGGCGGGCACGGCGATGTCGTCGCCGGGCTGATCGCTGGCCGGGCCGAGCAGGTTCAGGAAATCCGCCTCGTCGGCATGAAGGACATGACCGGCGCCGTCATGGCCCCGTTCAATGCCATGCTGATCCTGCGCGGGCTTAAAACACTCGCTCTGCGCATGGACCGCCACTGCGCCTCGGCCCAGCCGGTCGCCGAGTGGCTGGAAGCCCATCCGTCAGTTGGCGAGGTTTATTTCCCGGGCCTAACAAGCTTTGCACAGCATGATCTTGCCAAGCAGCAGATGGCCAAACCTGGCGCCATGATTGCCTTTGAGCTGAAAGGCGGGCTGGAAGCCGGCCGGTCCATGATGAACCGCTTGCAGATGATCGGCCGCGCCGTGTCCCTGGGCGATGCGGAAACGCTGATCCAGCACCCGGCAACGATGACGCACTCGACCTATACGCCGGAAGAACGGGCCGAACACGGCATCACCGACGGGCTCATCCGTTTGTCCGTTGGCCTGGAAGACATTGAGGATATCCTGGCGGATCTCGATCAGGCGCTGTCAGATGTCCCCGCGTCCATGGCCGCTTAAGGCTTAAGGTGTTCGGGCGACGCCGGATTTGACCCTTCTCAGCGGGATGGAGCTTTCGATATTGGCAACACCGGGCACCTTTGTGAGCTTGCCGGTCAAAAAAGCTTCAAAGGCGGCCAGTCCAGTGGTCGCCACCCGCAGGAGGTAGTCCCGGTTGCCGGTCATCAGCCAGCAATCGACCACCTCCGGGAAAGCCTGAATGGCGGCTTCGAACTGATCTAGCGCCGCATCGACCTGCTTGTCCAGTTGCACGGATACGAAGACGGACACTTCGTAGCCGAGTTTCATCTCGTCGATGAGCGCGCAATATCCGGTGATGATGCCCTGATCTTCGAGCTGTCGTAGCCGACGGGCAACGGGTGTTGCACTCAGCCCGATCCGCTCTGAAAGGTCCTGTATCGAAATACGGCCATCCCTGCGCAATTCGCGCAGGATCTGAATATCAAATGCATCAAACGTGCCGGAAGTCACCAATTTTTCCCCAATCCATAGTGATAACCGGCAACAAATAGCCTGATGTGGCGAGAGATCGCAAGAAACCAACTGAGGTACCGCGCTATATTTGCGCTACGGCATGCCTTTGCGGGAGTTTGGCAGAATGAAAACCACCCATCTGAAGACCATTGAACAACGCCTCTTGTGGTTGTCGCACTGGATGATCCATCACGCAAACCACATCCGGCCAAAGGTCGATGGCATCAAGATCGGCGGACACCAGGCCTCATCAGCGTCGATGATCTCGATCATGACGGCCCTCTACTTTTCCGCGCTCCGCCCGGAAGACCGGGTCGCGGTAAAGCCGCACGCCTCTCCCGTGTTCCATGCGATCCAGTATCTGATGGGCAACCAGACCCGCGAAAACATGGAGAATTTCCGGGGCTACGGCGGCGTGCAGAGCTACCCATCCCGCACCAAGGATGTCGACGATGTCGACTTCTCAACCGGCTCCGTCGGTCTGGGCGTTGCCATCACCTCCTTTGCCTCTCTGGTTCAGGATTATATCGCCGCCAAAGATTGGGCGGGCGACCAGCCGCTCGGCCGCATGGTGGCGCTCGTGGGGGATGCCGAACTCGACGAGGGCAATGTCTACGAGGCGCTGCAGGAAGGCTGGAAGAACGATCTGCGCAACACCTGGTGGGTGATCGACTACAACCGGCAATCACTCGATGGCATCGTCCGCGAAGGCCTGTTCGAGCGCGTTGAAAAGATCTTTGATGCCTTCGGCTGGGATGTTGTCCGGGTCAAATACGGAGCTTTGCAGCGTGCGGCGTTTGAGGAACCGGGCGGCGACAAACTCAGAGACTGGATCGATGCCTGTCCAAACCAGGAGTATGCCGCCCTCACCTTCATGGGCGGCGCGGTTTGGCGCAAACGCCTGATGGACGACCTCGGCGACCAAGGCGATGTCAGTGCCTTGATCGACCGCCGCAGTGATACCGAACTGGCAGAACTGATGGAAAATCTTGGCGGCAATTGCGTGGAGACGATGGCCGAAACCTTCGCGTCGATCACCCACGACCGTCCGACCTGCTTCCTCGCCTACACGATCAAGGGGTGGGGCACGCCGATTGCCGGGCACAAGGACAATCATGGCGGCCTGATGAACAAGGCCCAATTCGCCGATTGGCAGGCTCATATGGGCGTTCCGGCAGGCGCCGAGTGGGAGCCGTTCGCAGCCGTTGATCATCCAGAAGATCTGCAGGCCTTTCTGCAAGACGTCCCGTTCTTTGCCCGTGGCACGCGCCGGTTTGCCGACGCCAAGCTGAATGTGCCGAATATCTCCCTCGACACGGCGAAGTCGACATCAACGCAGGCAGCGTTCGGCAAGATCCTCGATGATCTTTCCAAAGGTGACAGCGCGTTGGCAGAGCGGATCGTGACCACATCGCCGGATGTCACCGGGACCACAAGCCTCGGCGCCTGGGTCAACCGGCGCAAGCTCTTTGCACGCGCCGCGCAGGCAGATGCGTTCATCGAGCACCGGATCCCGTCCACGGCCAAATGGGAGTTTACGCCAGACGGCCAGCACATTGAGCTTGGCATTGCCGAGATGAACCTGATGCTGCTCTTAGGCGCAGCTGGTCTGTCGCATTCCCTATTCGGCAAACGCCTCATTCCAATCGGGACCGTCTACGACCCCTTCGTCTGCCGCGGTCTCGATGCCTTGAACTATGCCTGTTATCAGGACGCCCGCTTCATTCTGGTCGGTACCCCGTCCGGGGTTACCCTGGCACCGGAAGGCGGCGCGCACCAATCAGTCGGCACACCCCTCATTGGCATGAGCCAGGATGGTCTGGCCGCCTTTGAGCCGGCCTTTGCCGATGAGCTTGCCGTTATCATGCAATGGGCCTTCGAATACGTTCAGCGCGACGGCGATGGCCAACCGGATGAGCGCACATGGCTGCGCGATGAGACCGGAGGATCTGTCTATCTGCGTTTGACCACCAACCCGATCGAGCAACCGGGCAAGCGGGTCGATGAAGACTTCCGGCAAGGAGCCATTGATGGGGCCTACTGGCTGCGCAAGCCCGGGCCGAACTGCGATGTCGTCATTGCCTATCAGGGTGCGGTGGCGCCCGAAGCGATCCGTGCGGCCGGAATGATCGGTGAAGCGCGCCGAGACGTCGGCGTTCTCGCAATCACGTCAGCCGACCGGCTCAATGCCGGTTGGACTGCAGCCCAGCGCGCCCGGTCCCGCGGCAACAAAGCAGCCACATCGCACATCGAAACCCTTATGTCCGGCCTGCCCCGGCACTGCAAGGTCATCACCGTGATTGACGGACATCCGGCAACCCTGTCCTGGATTGGGGCGGTGGGCGGTCACCAGACGATCCCGCTGGGCGTGGAGCACTTCGGCCAGACCGGCACCATCGGCGATCTCTACTGCCACCACGGTCTGGACGCAGCTGCCATTGTCGAAAAAGTGCAAGGCCTGACAGAAGGAAGACCGGCACCCGGCTACGGATTGGCTGCGAATTGAAGGCACAACGGTTGCCACATCGCCAGGATAATGCGTCAGACTGCGGTGGATAGCGGCTTCACAACTCCGTAGCCGCACCTTTGCATCCGTGAAATTTCTCTGAAAAATCAGCCTGCAACGAGAGCACGGTCACCTTTAGAAACGACAAGCAGTACCGACGATAATCCAACCTCGGCCTCAAGTTGGTCGCTGATCAGGAAGGTCAATTCATCGACTTCTTCTGCAGTAATCGAACGTTTCGGGTCATAGTAGACAACCGCATCAAGTTTGCGGCCAAACCGCACCAAAGCCAGGTCCACAATATCGCCTTCCGTCAGCACACGCCGGACCGCATGCCAGACCCCCAACTGATCCTTCGGAGACGCAGGAGCACCGGCTAACTGACCCACCCCTTTTCTGAATGCCCGCACATAACTGAGAATAGCCAGACTGCACAGAACCAGCACCATCAGTGAGTCCATAATGGGCGCCAGTGGCTCCAATAGCGTCCCCGTCATGAAAGGTGTCGATAAAAGACCAATCCCCGCAAAGAGCGTGATGACACCGTCATATACGGCTGCAGTCGCTTCAAGTTTCAGCATGTCGCTCTTGCGGCCAGTCTTCTTCCAAGTGGTGTGGTGAAGATAAGCCAGCCAGAAACAGGCCGTTGCTACCAAAACGGTATAGGCCGCAACCGGCTCCAGTCGAATGGTCTCAACGTCGCCGCCAAGCAGATAGTCTGAAATTCCAAGAATAGCCTGCGCAATGCCGAAAACGACCAGCGCAAGTAGCGCAAGGCTTCTGAACGTTGCATACATTGCTTCTTCGGCGGCATAGCCGAACGGACGCAGCCTGTCCGGTCCCAAGTGGGCCGTTTGACTGATCCGCATGGCATATACTGCAGCGATATAGCCGATCAGCGAAAAAAGACCGTCAATAAGCAGAGCCTGTGAGTTCGCCAACCAAGCGCCAAGTGCTCCGGCAAGACCCATGCCTAGGTTGGCCCACTTCGTCAAAGACATGGCACTGTTTTCCAGAGCCATAGCTTTTTCCTGTGTCTTGTCAGGAGCAGATTCTGTCATCTAACACAGATCCTGCGACATCTCACATGCAAGATGCAAACCGTCATCAGACCGGATAACGAAGGATCGCGGCAATCTGTGTCGTGCCGGGTAGGTCAGCCTGACGAACACTATAGATCTTCCCGCCGGTCTGGATCGTTCGGCTGGCTATTTCGGACAGTACATCATAGCTGTCGGGGCCAGAGCCTTCTGCATAGGTAACTGCGCCGGTCTCGGGATCTATTGAACCTGGGACCACCGCTTCAAGATCTACCATTAGCGTATCTACCCCGCCAAATGTCGCCAGACGGGCAATGTCACTGATGTCATCAGTAGCACGCCGATTGTTGATCTGACTGCTATATTGGCTGCGCATAGAAGCCATAACATCTTGATGGTATTTGTCGATCAAAGCCCGCGACGCAGTTGCTATCTCCATATCGGAGCTTTCGGCAGCAACGCCTTCTGGTTGTTCATGGAGAACGTGATCATAACTGCATACCGACAAGAAGACAGAGCGCAACGGCTCATGGGCAACAAGCACGAGCGGAGCGGCGCTTGCGATGAGGTGGGGCCGCAACGCCTCGTCAATTCGCCGAGAAAACGCCAAAAGATGCACTTTCTGTCCTTCGCTGCCCTGAAGGCGACCTTTCGGGGATCGGCCGAGAATGCTGGCTTTACGCGCAACGCTAGCGGCATCTTTTGGCAGTCCGTCGATTTTTAGTTCGCCAGCGGGCCGATCACCGGATAAAGCGATAGCGCGAACTGCATTTTGCCCAAGCACAAGTACTGATGCATTGTGGGGAAAGGCCAAGGCCCGCATCAACGGTGTTAGATGAAACCGGTCCGAGATCTGAAATCCGTCCGTCAAATGGTTCGGCAAACGGTAAGTTCGGATTTTTTCAGGCGTTGCAAAAACTGCTAGACTTTCCGCCTGATACGCCCAGAAGTCGTCGTCTTCAACTATATCCGCAAGACCGGCTTCAAGCGCGGCGAATTCATTTTTGGAGAGACGGCCATCATCAATTTGCTGCAAGGCGTCATGTGCAAGGTTCAGGAACTTCGTTCGATCCTGTTGCGTATCCTGTGTGACTGGTGTCGTGCGAATGGTAAAACTCAAACTCACCAAGCTTCGCTGGGCAGCTAGTTTTTTGACGTCGTTCAAAGATGGAATATCGATGTAATGCATAGTCCACTCCCCTGAATTGCACAGCTCGGCTTTAAAACCACCCTGACCTCAGTCGGGAACCTTGCATCAATAAACAGTCTTGAAAACCGAAAATCGCCCGATTTGGTCTGTCAAAGAGGCAAAGCTAGTCGGTCAGCCGACCAGTAATTAACCCCACACCTCTCCATTTAAATCCCGTTTATCCCACGTTCAACGACTCAGATATCCCCTGAAACGCTGGCGTTATTCGGCAAAAATTACCGAATCGCCTAACATGAACGCAAGGTGAATGCCGGATTCAGGGTGAGTATAGGTGTGTTCCGCCATTCTCCGTCCATACCGCAGCGCCCCAAATCGGACCGGGGCCAGGACATGGGAACGGGGACTATGAACAAGTTTGCTTACGCAACCATCGCAGTGGCCGCAGTGATCGGCGCCGGATTGACCTTCGAATTGGTGATGCCCACTCCGCAGGAAAGTGAATTGCGCCGGGTGGAATGCCAGGCCCTCACCATGTTCACGCCTTCCCGCAGCAAAAGCGCCGATGAACTTTGCGAGAACTATGGTGGCGTTGCCCTGAAAGATGCAAAGCCAAGCAAAGAAGGGCTCGTGATTCTGGTGCGCAACCAGCCGGTTGGAGGTTTCGCGGGCAATCCGAAGGTTCAATAATCGGTTTAAGACGCAGCTAGCGCTCCAGAACCGGATTGTGCAAAGGCTTCGACGTCTTCCTGGACATTATGAAGGGCGAGCGCCCCCAGCCGTTCCATCGGTTTAGCCGTCGCTTCAGCCACTTCTCGTGACATAACAACGGCATGGCCGCGGGTCTTGCCATACTCTCCGAGCCGGGCAGCGATATTGGCGGCGCTTCCGATGACAGTGAAGTCGAGCCGCTCCCGCGACCCGACGTTGCCGTAAGTCACCTCACCATACGCAATGCCAATGGCAGAGGTGAGCGGATGATGATCGGTTCCCGCGACATCTGCCAGTTTCTCGACAATCTGTTCCGCGCTTGCGACCGCTTGAGCGCAGGCCTGCTGATTGCCCTGACTGGCCGGAAAGATCGCCAGCACCGCATCCCCGATAAATTTCAGGACCTCACCTTCATGAGCATTCACCATGTCGGTGGCGACCTCAAAAAAACGGTTGAGTTCCCGCACATAAGCTTCCCGGCCAAGCTCTGTTTCAAGCCGGGTGGAGTGCCGCAGGTCGCAAAACAGGATCGCCGCGTCAATGACATCGCCGTCTCCGCGCCGGATCTCACCACCAAGAACGCGGGCCCCGGTTCTTTTGCCCAGATAAGTCTCCAGCAGAGAGGTCGCATTGGATGTAAGCGCGAACACCTCAAACAAGCGGCTGATCAGCGCGGAGCATTCAAAAACCAGTCCGAGATTGGCTGTCGTAAAGCCGTTCGGGTGATCGCTGGCAAGGGTCAAAACATTGACGCGGCCGTCCGAAAACGGCAAAGGCATGGCGACATAATCCGTCACACCTTGCTTTCGGAAATCCTCCATCACCGGGAAGCTGAACTCATCGGGGTTGGTGTCGAGTTTTTGACGGATCCCGCCCAGCCCATCAGCCACATGCCGGAGCGGGCTTTCCTGAAAAATCTGGCTTTCCATGAGCTCATAGGAAGGCTGCCGGCTCTCGATCGTGTCCCCTTCCCGGTTCCAGATGATGTGCCGGCCGGCAATCATGGGATGAAGCGACCAGACGAGAACACTCATTCGCCAGACTGCAACGCCATCAGCTACCAGCCGCTTGCCCAGCGCAGCCAACAGCTCCTCAGGCGACTTGGCTGTCCAGGCCTCGCGCAAAAGCCAGTCTACCGTTGGGCCGGAAATATTGCCTCCGAGGATCGTATCAATCGCCGATCCGTTATGAGTAACATGCAGCCCATCTGCCGGCATGAAAGCAAGGCACCCGTCCACGGCCTGACCTTCAGGCAGAGCATTGGGATACCGCCAGGCCCCGTTTTCCAGAACGCGCGCGCCCACATGGACATGACTGTAGGAAGCCGTACCCTTGAACGGGCAGAACGTCCTATGCTCTGAGGCCGGCTCAAGTTTGGCGACAATGTCTTCTTCTGGAAAATAGACCACCGGCGGCAAACGCGTTTCATACATCACCCGGGCACGAGTGGAGCGCGCCAGAACCTCGCCACCAAGTGAGGCGACGGTTTCGCCAGCAAGTGGCTCCACCACGATAGTATAGTCGTTCGACGTCAATTGCGGGCGCGCTGTCATGCCGGAAAGATAGAAACGCGCTAGAGCAAAGTCCAGCAATCCAGCGATGCGGGTCCGCAGGCAGGTTTGTTTCGGTTACTCAGCTGCAAAGAGCTTCGCGGTCATGGCAAGGCTCGCCCCGCACGGCTCTTCCGCTTCACCGCTGCTCTCTTCCCCGGCGCCTTCCTGTGGGCGCAAATTCACAAAGTCATAGAGCTTACGATCAAGCAGGTGCGATGGCCGGGTGTGGCCGAGCGCACGGGCCATAACACCCAGACGGCCCGGAGTTTCTCTTTCCCAGGCCTGGAGCATGCGTTTGACTTCCTCACGCTGCAGACCGTCTTGGGAGCCACACAAATTGCATGGAATGATCGGGAATTCCATGCCGTCGGAAAACTTCTGGATGTCGCGCTCCGCCGCATAGGCCAGCGGACGCAAAACCAGAAGATCGCCTTCATCGTTGATCAGCTTGGGCGGCATCGACGCGAGCCGCCCGCCATGAAACAGGTTCATGAAAAACGTTTCAAGAATATCGTCGCGGTGGTGACCGAGGACGATGGCCTCACAGCCCTGCTCCCGTGCCACGCGGTAGAGAATGCCCCGGCGCAGACGCGAGCACAGCGAACAATAGGTTCGATGCTCCGGGATCTTGTCGGTGACAATGGAATAGGTGTCCTCGCGCACGATGATGTGGTCGATGCCGTTGTCTTCAAAGAACTTCGGCAGGATCTCCGGCGGAAAACCCGGCTGGGCCTGGTCGAGATTGCAGGCGACCAGATCTACCGGCAGCAGCCCGCGCCACTTCAGCTCGATCAAAACCGCCAGGAGCGTGTAGCTGTCCTTGCCACCGGACAGACAGACTAGCCACTTTGGCCGGCTGGTCTCCGATGCCCCCTCCGGCACCATCCCGAAATCGCTGATGGCTTCGCGGGCCTGGCGCAGAAGCCGTTTGCGGAGTTTCTTGAACTCAACGCTCGACGGCGCTTTGCGCAAGAGCGCTGGAACGTCGATGTTCGTGCTGTCGGCAATGTCGTTCATGATCTGATGCCCTGGGACCCGGTCCGGAAACAATTGACGGCTGACATACCGGATTGCGGTCTCAAGGCCAAGAACTCTGGGCGGATTATTCCCCTCCATCTTCGACCACCCTAGTCCTGGCCCAATTTCTCGGTTGCCAGACCTGTCATAAATGACTAATGACTTTTACGTTATGTAATAACATTACATATCTTGCAAAAAGAGGTTTATCGTGAAGTTTCATTCGTCTGCAGGTCTTCTCCAAGCAACTGCTCTCAAGTTGGGTTTGGCTCTGGCACTTTTCGCTGCTGCGCCTGTCGCAGCTAGCGAAAAGGCGCAATCAAAAGACCACAATCACAGTCACTCTCACGGGTCCCATTCCAAGAAGTCAGAAATCTACAAAGGCTACTTTGAGGATGATCAGATTGAGAACCGGTCCCTCTCCGATTGGGCGGGAAACTGGCAATCGGTCTATCCGTACCTCACTGAAGGGACACTGGACCCGGTCATGGACCACAAGGCCGAACACGGCACAAAAACTGCCGGTGAGTACAAGGACTATTACCTGATCGGCTACAAAACCGACGTCGATTCCATAGAGATTGACGGAGATATCGTCCGCTTTGTCAAAGACAGCGGAACGGCTAGCGGCGCCTATACCTATGACGGCTACGAAATCCTGACCTACAAAAAGGGCAACCGCGGTGTTCGCTACATCTTCCAAAAAGTGTCAGGCGATGAAAATGCGCCGGAGTACATCCAGTTCAGCGACCACAAAATTTCACCGGCAGCAGCAGATCACTACCACCTGTACTGGGGAGACGATCGGGCAGCCCTTTTGAAAGAAGTGACCAACTGGCCAACCTATTATCCGGCTGAGCTGACCGGTCAGCAGATCGTGGAAGAAATGGTGGTCCACTAAACCGCCTCTCCACGTCGCTCTCGAAAATACATCCCCGCCACCGTGGCGGGGATGTAACTGCATAAGACCCAGCGCCAAAAGAAGGTCAAAAGTCCGGAATCTCAATTCCGTATTTGGCATAAATTTCGCCGAGAACACCGGAAGCTTTCAACCCACGCAAATAGATATTCAGTTGCTCAACGGTGATCGGCGCGTAGGGAAAAACGACGAATTGCCGATTGTAGGTGTGGTCCGGCAGGTCAGCGAATATCTGCAGTTTGGCGTAGACTTCTGGCTCGGATACCGAAACCCAATTGAGAAATGTTTCACTCGCAATGCCTTTGTCAACGCGGCCATATTCGACAAGCTTGAGCACACCACTTTCATTACTGACAAGGCTTACATTCGGCATCGATCCGAGTTTTTCAGCATCAAAGTCTGAAAATGCATAGTGAAACCCCATCACCGCACCGATCTGAGTGGTGGCTTGCGTCGTTTGGGCCGTGCCTTTCAGCTGAAAAAACAGATCCTTGCCATTGGTGAGATTGACACTTGGCTTCCCGCCACGCTGCGCCCACCCCCAAAGGACGTCATTGTAGGCGATAAGATGAAAATCATCTGTCTGATGATTGGCAAGCAACCGCTTGGCTGGAACGAGGCTCGGGGTGAAAGTGAAGTCGTCCTGATGATCGTTGAGAGCGGCCAAAACATCGTAGATCAGACCGCGTTCTTCGCTCCCGCTGAAGACCAGTGGGGGTTGAATCGATGTCAAACCGACATTGACAATGGTTCGCGCTGACAATTGCCCTGACCACAAGACAACTGTGATGAAAAGAAAGAAGCGAAATACCATTCAATGCCTCGTCCGGTGAAACCGAATGAAAATTCGCGGCCTGCCGCCATTGGAGTTTAGGCCGCTCAATTCGGGCATCAGATTTTCTTTTTCAAGAAGAGCCGTCAAGGTCCGTAATCGAACGAATACGTTTTCGCAAAACACGGCCCTACCGATCGGTACAAATCTATCGAACCGCCATGCTTTGGAAAACAATTATCCGCCACAAAGAAAAAGGGCTGCCCGAAAGCAGCCCTTAAGTGTTTTGTATTCGGCGCTAGGTTTAGCGCGAATAGAACTCGACCACCAGGTTCGGTTCCATCTGCACCGGGTACGGTACATCTGAGAAAGCCGGAACGCGGGAGTAAGTTGCAGTCATTTTTGCATGGTCTGCATCGACATAGTCCGGCACGTCACGCTCAGCAGACTGGACAGCTTCCAGGACGATAGCGAGTTGCTTGGACCGTTCACGAACTTCAATCACGTCACCCGGACGCAGCTGGTAGCTCGGGATGTTGACGCGCTTGCCGTTGACCTTGACGTGACCGTGGTTGATGAACTGACGGGCAGCGAAAACGGTCGGTACGAACTTCGCACGGTAAACGACTGCGTCGAGACGGCGCTCCAGCAAACCGATCAGGTTCTCAGAGGTATCGCCTTTCAGACGGGACGCTTCTGCATAGACCTTGCGGAACTGTTTCTCGGAGATGTTGCCGTAGTAGCCTTTCAGCTTCTGCTTTGCGCGCAGCTGAACACCGAAGTCGGACAGTTTGCCTTTACGGCGCTGACCGTGCTGGCCTGGGCCGTACTCACGACGGTTGACCGGGCTCTTCGGACGGCCCCAGATGTTCTCGCCCATCCGGCGGTCGATTTTGTATTTAACGCTATGGCGCTTTGACATCGCGGTTTCCTTTAAACTTCGCGTTGTTTTTCTAACAAGGAAACGCGCCCTCCTTCTTCTGATCATGCACATCAGCGAACGATCAGATCGACAGGGTTTCAACAGACGGCGCCGGCTGAAAACCCACGGGTGCGTAAACCGGCCGGATCAAATCCAGCCAGATCGCGCGGAGTTACCGGTTCGGCTATCAAAAGTCAATGCCACCTGCCCGTTCGCTGCGGATTTCTTTCAGTTTCTAGGATTTACTGCCGGACACGACCGGCAAAAACGGACCTCAATCAGCCTCCTCACCAATCAGTGATGCCCGTACGTAATTTTCATGTCAGAATTAATGCATACATTTAGAAAATTTTAATTGCAGTTTTTCACTATGCCCGCCAATCACAACCATAAGAATAATTGCCAGTGAAATCTGCAACTCGGCCCTTTCAGGGCCCCAACGATTTTTCGTATTCTGAAGACATTAGTAGGTAGACATGTTCTCGCCCTCACATTCCGAACCAGAGGATGATGGCCCTGAGCCGGTTCCCGGCCAGCCGCCCATCAAGCACATTCTAGACAGCCTGGATTATGCCCTTCAGCCGATTGTTGATGTCGGGACCGGCGTTGTTTACGGCTACGAGGCGCAGATCCGCAATTGCAGCCGGGCTGGCGCCAGTTCTCCAGATGATCTTCTCAACCAGGCCCACGCCCAGGGATTTCTACCGCACCTGGAAACCGCGCTCTTGCGCAAAGCCGCGACCAAATTTATGGCGCTACGGACCGCTAAGGGCACCAAACTCTTTTTTAAACTGGACGGCCGCGGTCTCGGTGAAAACGAAGACCCGCGCATGAACATGGACGCAATCCTGGTCGAATACGGATTGCAGAAAAGCCAGATATGCCTTGAGTTTTCCGGCCGCCATCAGGAAACCCTGAGTGATGTCTCCCACCATGCGCTGAGCGACCTGCGCCAATCAGGCTTCATGATTGCCCTGGATGATTTTGGCCGCGGGTCATCAGAACTGCGCCTTCTTCACGATATGTCTCCGGAATATGTCCGGATCGACCGGTTTTTCCTGAGCGGTATCGACAGCGATCCACGCAAGAAGCTCTTCGTCACGACGGTTGCCAATCTCGCCCACGTTTTGGGTGCCCGTGTCATCGCCGAGTGTATTGAAACCGAACGCGAGTTCCGCGCCTGCCGGGATGCCGGTTGTGACCTGGTTCAGGGGTATTTTATTGCAAAGCCCTCGGCCGCCCCCGGATCAGCAAAGCTTTTCTACGACCACATCCGCGCCGACACGCCGAATGGAAAACGCAAGGAAGAGCAATGCCGGATCCGCAATGAGCTGTTGGAGTTGCCAACCGTTCAATTCGATTCGTCCATGAACGATCTTCTGGATCTTTTTGTTCACAATCAGGATGCCAGCATCATTCCCGTTCTGGATGCCAACCAGGAACCGCGCGGCATTATTCATGAACGCGATTTGAAAGCCTATCTTTATGCTGGGGGACCGGATGACGAAGACGCCAAGGCGGCGCTCGACTTTCCATTGCGGTCATTCGTGCGGGCCTGCCCGATTGCGGATATCGATTCCAATGCGGACATGCTGCTGGTGACGTTTGCCTCCTCGATCAACTCCGATGGCATCATCATCACGCAGAATTTCCGTTACACCGGGTTCCTCTCGGCAACCTCCCTTTTAAAGATCATTCACGAGAAGCGTCTGCAGGAGGCGCAAGATCAAAATCCTCTTACTGGCCTTCCCGGAAATGGCGCGGTGAGCCGGTTCATATCGAAATCAGCCTGCACGACGGCATCGGACCGGCATATTTGTTATATCGATTTCGACAACTTCAAGCCGTTCAACGACACGTACGGATACCGTCAGGGCGACCGCGCAATCATTCTCTTCAGTGAACTTCTGCAAAAACATGTAACCGGCAACAATTCGTTCCTTGGGCATATCGGCGGCGACGATTTCATGGCTGGGTTCCTGACCGGCGATCAGATGGAAATCGCAACGAGAATGCGGGCTCTGCGACGCGCGTTCCGGACCGACGTTGAAAGCTTCTATCAGCCGGAACACCGCGAGCAGGGCTTCATGCGCGCGCAGGACCGCTATGGGACGATGCGGGACTTCCCGCTTCTGCAATGCTCGATCTCGATCCTCACCCTGCCAAAGGGAGTCCCGGCAAGCACCGGCTTGATCACAGAGGAAATCGGTCAGCTGAAGGGCGCAGCCAAATCTACGGATGATGGCATCGCACTCAAGACCCTGGCAGCCTGAGACCGCAACCGCAGCACCTGATTGAGTGCGGTAATACGCATGATCATTCGCCCGGCATAAGCGCCAGACCAAAACCGGCGAGAAGCCGCTCGATTGCAGGTTTCCGGGTCCCTGACGTCAAAATGGCAAGGTCGGCGCTTTCAGATGGGGCCGATGCCAGATCCGGTTCCAGAACGCGTACCAACTGACGTGCGATCGCCTCGGCCGGGTCCAGCCAGTCGACGGGCCAAGGTGCGATCTTCCGGAACCGGTTCGCCAGAAAAGGATAATGGGTACAGGCCAGAACAACGATATCTGTCCGCTGGCCATTTTGCTCCAGAAAACAGTCCGAAATCTCCTGACGCAGTGCATCGTCAGACACCGGTTCACCGCGCAAATGCTGTTCGGCGAGCTCTGCCAGATTGTCAGAGCCCACGAGCCTAACATGACACTGCGCGGCGAAACTCTCTATCAACGAGCGGGTATAAGCCCGCCGGACCGTGCCAGGTGTCGCCAGCACCGAAATCAGACCTGAGGCCGTCCGCTCTGCTGCCGGTTTGATCGCCGGGACCGTTCCGATAAACGGCACATCTGGAAAAGCTATACGCAATGCCTCTCCACCAAGCGTGAAGGCGGTGTTGCACGCGATCACGACCGCCTTTGGATCATATTCCACGATCAGCCTGGCAAATTGGTCCTGTAATCTGACAAGAAGTTCTGCTTCCGGCCAGCGACCAATTGGAAAAGCCGCATCGTCCGCCACATAAAGAAGGCGCTCATACGGAAGCAGGTAACGTGCCTCACGAAGAACCGTGAGCCCGCCTAACCCTGAATCATAAAAGAGCACTGGCCGGACATCACCCACGGGCACTTCCTCAGGCTTCTGTCTCGTCGACGTCGCGGGTTTTGCGCGGACGTGTTTCCCGACGCTCCAGTGCTGCAATCACGCCCCGCAAGGTGCGGACTTCCTGTTCGCTGAGCTCAGCTTTTTGGAAGATGTTGCGCAAGTTCCGCACCATATGTGGGCGGCGCTCCGGCGGACGAAAGAAACTCACTTCGTCAAGAGAGCCTTCCAGGTGTTCGAACATCCGCAAAATGTCGTCCTTGGACGCCGGCGGATGCTCTTCCTCTGACAACAAGAATGGCAATTCACCCTTGCTCGCTGTCTTGCGCCACTCGTAAGCGCAAACGAGAACAGCCTGAGCAATGTTCAGCGATGCAAAATCCGGGTCGACTGGCAAGGTGACGATTTCGTCGGCAAGCGCGACTTCCTCGTTGTTCAGCCCCCAGCGTTCACGGCCGAACAAGTAGCCGACACCATGCTGGCGCTCACCAAGATCCACAGCCTTGACTGCTGCTTCATCCGGACCGCGGACAGGTTTTGGCACCTCGCGCGAACGGGCTGTTGTTGCGTAAACGAAATTCAGATCGGCGATCGCAGCTTCCGTGGTTTCGAAGACCTGAACCTTGTCGATCACATGGTCTGCCCGGCTGGCTGCAGCGCGCGCTTTTTCACTTGGCCAGCCATCGCGCGGATTGACGATCCGAAGGTCAACCAGGCCAAAATTGGCCATCGCCCGGGCGGCTGTTCCGATGTTTTCGCCCAGCTGTGGCTCACATAGGATCACAGCAGGCGGCCGCGCAGTAATTGCCCGCGCTTCATCTCTGATTTTTGCGTTTTTGCTCATGAAGCGGGATTTAGCCGAACGGCGGAAACTTTTAAAGCCCCTGCATTCCCAACCCGCACCGGAGCCAATCGGGGCCGCATCGAACGATGTCTTGAGATCTCTGGAAAACAAACTCCAAACAATCAACTCCGACACACCCAAATCAAGACACCTGATACGGGAGCCTTGGCAAACTTTCCAACCAAAAGCGGAAACAAACAAACCGCCAATAAAACAAAACCTCGTGTTTTTTGCTTTAGCTCAACACTCTCTTATTCTTCCTCTGAGAGAGTACGATCTGGTTCTATTAGCTATCAAAGAAGGATGCCATGCACCGTGCGGCAATCATTCCAGCTATAGTAATGGGGTTTGCGATTGGACTTGTGCCAATACCGGCAGCTTCTCAAGAGTGCCCCCGCGGCGGCACACTGATCGCTGGCGCAGGTGATTACCGGCCCTACAACATTGTCGAAGATAGAGAAGTCCGGGGCATGGACTTCGAGATCATTGAGACAATTCTCGGCAAGCTCGGCTGTGATCTTGTGAAAGTACCCCTGCCCTGGACCCGACACCTCAATGCCTTGCGTAACGGCACGGTAGACATTGCCACACCCGTTACAAAGACACCGGAACGTGAGGCGTTTGCACATTTCTCAGCCCCCTATATTCAAGCCGATGAAGTGCTGTTCGTGCGGGCAGAAAACGTCGATACCTATAAAAGCCTCGGCGACTTCTTCCAAAACGAGAAACGGCTGGGTGTGGTGCGGGACTATGCTTATGGCGGTTCGTTCCCGGCTCTGTCGGAAGCCTATCCGCATCTGATTGAGATGACGGACAGTCTGGAACTGAACCTCAAACAGCTTGAGCTCGGCCGGGTCGATGCGATTTTGGGGGAAACCTATGTCGTAACCTCGGAGATCCAGTCGCTCGGTCTTTCAGAGGTGATTAAGGCAACGAACGCTATTGTCGCTTCAGAGCCGAATTACATCATGTTCAGCAAGAAAAGCGTACCAACGGACTTCGTCGCTGCGTTTTCCAAAGAACTGCAAACCATGCAGGAGAGCGGCGAGTTCGATCGTATCACTGCCCGCTACAAGGACGGTAACGGCGCAATAAACTGATCAGATCGGGTGTGGAGCCGAACTGACCACCTGCGTCGGCGGCAGGTTTTACATCTCTTTCCGTAAACCACCTTAATTGCGTTTTTCGTCCTGTTTGCTAGAACACCCACGGCTTTTGCGGCCTTCGCCTTTATGAGGGCTGGCAATTGATTGCGTACAATTGTATACGCTCTTCGAACTCCGCCCGGAGGCGCCTCCCTGCCCCGGCAGATCCCGTTGGACCATCAGGAAACGTGAGCAACATGGCCGATATTATCTACACCAAGGTTGACGAAGCGCCGGAACTGGCATCAGCTTCCTTCCTTCCGATCATCCGCTCCTTCACCAAGGCCGCCGGCCTGACCATCGGCACCAAGGACATCTCCCTTGCCGGCCGGATCCTGGCAACGTTTCCGGATTTTCTGACCGATGAACAGAAGCAGTCGGATGATCTCGCGCTCCTTGGCGATATGGTGAAGCAGCCGGACGCCAACGTCATCAAGCTGCCGAACATCTCCGCCTCGCAGCCACAGCTGAATGCAGCCATCAAGGAACTGCAAGCCCAAGGCTATAAGCTTCCGGATTACCCATCTGATCCGGCAAATGATGCAGAAAAAGACATCAAGGCCCGATACGACGGCATCAAGGGCTCTGCCGTGAACCCGGTGCTGCGCGAGGGTAACTCAGACCGCCGCGCACCCAAGGCTGTGAAGGAATACGCCAAGAAGAACCCGCACCGTATGGGCGCCTGGGCCTCTTCTTCCAAGACCCATGTTGCGACAATGGGCGAGAACGACTTCCGCTCCAACGAGAAGTCCATCACTGTTTCCGCAGCTCAAGCTGGCACCGCCAAGATCGTTTTTGCCGGTGAGGATGGTTCCGAGACCGTTCTCAAAGGCGACTGGCCGCTGGAAGATGGCGATGTCATCGACAGCACCTACATGAGCGTCAAGGCGCTCAGCGCATTCCTGGAAAAGGAAATCCAGGACGCAAAGGATCAGGGCATCCTGTTCTCGCTGCACATGAAGGCGACCATGATGAAGGTCTCCGATCCGATCATCTTCGGTGTCTGCGTGAAGGCATTCCTGAAAGACGTTTTCGAGAAGCATGCGGCAACGTTCACTGAACTCGGCGTCAACCCGGATCTCGGCATCGGTGACCTCGAAGCCAAGGTTGCCACGCTTTCAGCTGACAAGGCCGCTGAAATCCAGGCCGATATCAAGGCTGCGCTCGATAACGGCCCGGCCATGTATATGGTGAACTCCGACAAGGGCATCACCAACCTGCACGTTTCCTCTGACGTCATCATCGACGCCTCCATGCCAGCACTCATCCGCGCAGGCGGCAAAGGCTGGGGTCCGGACGGCAACGAGGGTGACGCCAAGTGCGTGATCCCGGACAGCTCCTACGCTGGCGTTTATTCTGCCGTCATCGACTTCTGTAAGGAAAACGGTGCCCTCGACCCGGCCAAGATGGGCACAGTGCCGAATGTCGGCCTGATGGCCCAAAAGGCCGAGGAATACGGCTCGCACCCGCAGACCTTCAAGGCACCAAGCGACGGTACCATCAAGGTGGTCAGTGCATCTGGCGAAACCCTGATTGAGCATGGTGTTGAAGGCGGTGACATCTGGCGCGCATGCCGGACCAAAGACGCGCCAATCCGCGACTGGGTCAAGCTCGGCGTCAACCGCATGCGCCTCTCCGGCATGCCGGGCGTCTTTTGGCTGAACTCCGAACGCGCACACGATGCGGAGCTGATCAAGAAGGTGGAAGCGTACCTTCCGGATCACGACACGTCCGGTCTCGACTACCGCATCCTGGCCCCGACTGAAGCCGCGAAATACTCCACCGAGCGCATCGCCCGCGGTGAAGATACGATCTCCATCACCGGCAACGTATTGCGGGACTACCTGACCGATCTTTACCCGATCCTGGAAGTCGGTACGTCTGCAAAGATGCTCTCCATCGTTCCGCTCATGAACGGCGGCGGCCTGTTTGAGACAGGTGCTGGTGGTTCTGCCCCGAAACACGTTCAGCAGCTGCAGGAAGAAAACTACCTGCGCTGGGATTCTCTGGGTGAGTTTTGTGCGCTTGGCGCCTCTCTGGAGCACCTTGCAAACGTCAAGGGCAATGCAAAGGCCCAGGTTCTGGCCGATGCGCTCGACAAAGCAATCGAAGGCCTGCTCGACAACGACAAGTCACCGGCCCGGAAGGTCGGCGGCCTCGACAACCGTTACCTGCGCCCCCAGCCGTGCAAACGCCTGCGCGAGTTCGCAGCCGATGGCGCCGCCGCCGAGCACCATCGTCTCGACGCCGACGTCCTGCGCGGCGCGGATCGCCTTGAAGGTCACATAGGCCGTCATCATCTTGGTCAGGGATGCCGG
>ERZ1023282.387-NODE-387-length-22042-cov-6.629827_pt1 | contig 22042 bp, 16 predicted proteins | sample MGYA00521262_ERZ1023282 | MGnify/ENA primary metagenome ERZ1023282 (study PRJEB32759, sample SAMN07749867) | skin metagenome | biome: transportation; feature: city; material: polyester macromolecule | host: Homo sapiens | place: Hong Kong:KT line | collected... | reverse complement strand
CGGTGGTCCCGACGTCGGCCCAGCAGGACTCGTGGATGACGGCGTAGAGCGGGAAGCGGCCCCCGAAGGTCAGGGACTGTCCCAGGTCGTGGCGGAAGACCCAGGAACCGGGATCGCGCTCCAGAAGGTGGTGGATCGCATCGGCTCCCCCTGCCCGCCCCAGCATGGCGCCCAGTGAGCGCAGACGCTCGGGGCCGACAGCGTCCCCGCTCGCCGTCGTCAGCTCGCCCCTGCCGGCCAGCTCGGACAGGCGAGCCATTCGGTCACGGTCCTGGGGATAGCGGGCGTAGTACTCCTCGCTCTTGACCCGCATCGCCTCGTAGCTGAGGGCGTAGACCTCGTCGATGCTGTGTCCGATGGCGGGCAGCCCACCGGTGATGTAGACGGTCTCCAGGTTCTCGGCGTGCTCGGACAGGTAGCGGGTGACGCAGAATCCTCCGAAGGACTGGCCCAGCAGGCTCCAGCGCTCCAGGCTCAGGGCACGGCGCAGGTCCTCGCAGTCCTCAACGATCTCGTCGGCGCGCAGATGGGTGAGCAGCCGGGCGGTGGCCGCGGGGGTGCCGGCGGCATCGGGCCGGTCCACCGGACTGGAGGCTCCGGTACCGCGCTGGTCGAGGAGGATGAGCCGGTGGTGCTCCAGGACCGCACCGATCCACCCCAGGCCCGCGTCGGTACTGGGACGGGGCGCCTCACAACCCGGTCCCCCTTGGAGGAAGACGAGTGGGGGCCGGGAGAGCGGGTCCACACCAGCGACCGAGATCTCTCGGGCGTAGAGGGTGATGGAGCCCGTTCCGTCCGGGGCTACGTCCCCCTGCCCGCTGCGGTCCAGGGGAACGGTCAGGTGGTGGTCCCGGGTCAGCAGGCCAGCAGTCGAGGAGGACCAGCTCGAGGAGCGCAGGGCGGGCGAGGTGTTCGACATGCCGCCACCTTAGTGGCGGTCGGTGTCCATACTGCGGGCATGAACGCTGCGACGGCGTCCGAGGTTGAGCAAGAACCGCAGGACCCTGCGGTTGCCACGAACCGCATCGTTGGTGGAGCCGGCCACGTCCGCTGTGTGGTCAGGGCAGCGTCAGTGGCACTCCAACCGGATTCAGCGGGCCTGGCAGGTCGGGCACCAGAAGAGACGACGGGCCGCCATCTCCCGCTCGGCCACCGGGGTCCCGCAGCGCAGGCATGGGCGACCGGTGCGGTGGTAGACGTACCACCGTCCTGCCTCGGGGTCATCCGGCGGCAGGGGGTCGGGGACGTCGTCGAGGTCGACGGTGGTGATGAAGCCAGTGGCCACACCGTACTCCATGAGGGGGCGCAAGTCCTCCCAGATAGCCCGCAACCGCTCCTCGCTGACGCGGTTGCCGGCGCGGAAGGGTGAGATTCCCACCCGGAAGAGAGCCTCGGCCCGGTAGATGTTGCCAGCCCCGGAGATGACGGACTGGTCCATGAGCAGCTCCCCGATGCTCTTGCGCCGCGAGCGGGCCTTGGCCACGAAGACCTCCGCGTCGGCGTCGGCGCGCAACGGGTCCGGTCCGAGCCGACGGCGCACGGCGGCCACCCCCTCGGCGTCCAGCAGCTCGCAGGCGGCCGGCCCCGTCAGGTCGGCCACACCGTGCCGGCCAAGGAGGCGTAGTCGCACCGCACCGCGCGGCTTGGGCGGCTCCCACTCGTTAGGACTCGGACCGTCATGACTGGAGGAGTCCCCTTCCTGCCCTTCCCGTCGGTCGGTGACGTCGTCAGCCCCGCCGCTCAGCCCGGCCAGGGCAGATCCTCCCCCGCCCTTGAGGGCGTGCTCACCACGCTCGCCGACGCGCCTGCGGGGCGCACCGATGGCATGGGGCGCTGTGAACTCGCGATCGCCGTCGAAGGTCCACGAGCCGTAGAGGCCCAGATGGATGCGCAGCCAGGTAACGGACTCGTCGTCAACAGGGACGTCGGCACGCGCTCCGAACGGCAGGAAGAGATGCTTGCCGTGGGCCTGGCTGCCCAGGAGCACCTGGCCGTCCAGGCGGCTGGCGCCATCGGCGAAGCGCCCCTGTGGGGAGGAGGTGTGCAGTTTCTGCCCACCGTAGAGCTCGTCGAGGGCGGCGGCGAGCCGGTGGATGGTGTGGCCCTCCGGCATGTGGCGGCTCCGGCTCAGGCCCCGGCGGGGGTGATGGCAGGAGCGCCGGAGGGGCCTCCGGCAGGGGCGACACCATCGTGGATGCGCATCTCGTAATCCGCGAGCTGGGCGATGCGGCGAACATGGCGCTCGTCCCCGCTGAAGGGCTCGGCGAGGAAGGCGTCAATAATGGCCAGCCCCCCGCCCAGATCGTGCATGCGCCCACCCAGGGCGACGACGTTGGCGTTGTTGTGCTGCCGGGCGAGTCTGGCGGTCTCGATCGACCAGGCCAGGGCCGCGCGCACCCCGTCGACCTTGTTGGCGGCGATCTGCTCGCCGTTACCGCTTCCCCCGAGCACGATGCCGAGGCTTCCGGCGTCGGCCACCACGGCCTCTCCGCAGGCCAGGCAGAACGCGGGGTAGTCGTCACCCGGGTCGTAGGAGTGGGCTCCGTGGTCGATGACGTCGTGGCCCTTCTCCCGCAGGTGCTCGATCACAGCGCTCTTGAGCTCGAAGCCGGCATGGTCGGAGGCGATATGGATGCGCATGGGCAGAATTGTGCCTCACGCGAACAGCGCTTCGCACCATGAGGGCACGGGTGCCGTCAGGACGCCCGACAGCACCGGACCGGGTTAGCGTGTCCGCTATGACTGACGCCTCGCCGATGCCCGACGACCCTTCCTCCGACTCATCATCACGGTCCTCCGAGCGGCTGGACGCCGCGGCCGACTCTGCCGGTGCGGTTCTCGCCGGTGTCCTGGAGACGGCCACGAGCGATCCCTCCATCCGTCCCCAGGACGACCTGTTCCGCTTCGTCAACGGCGGGTGGCTCGCCACGGCCGAGATCCCGGCGGACCGCCCCGGTAGCGGCGCCTTCACCACCCTGCGTGATGAGGCTGAGATGGCCTGCCGTCAGATCGTCGAGGAACTCGCCGACGTCTTCTCCTCCGTGGCACCTGAGGATGCCTCCGAGGTCCTGGACACGAACCGGGGCCGTATCGGCGCTCTTTACGCGGCCTTCATGGATGAGGAGCATCTGGAGGAGCTCGGGGCCGCCCCTCTGGCCGGCGAGCTGGCACCGGTACTGAGCGCGGGCTCCAAGGAGGAGCTGGCCCGGGTGCTGGGCGAGATGACACCGATCGGGTTCATGGGCGTTGTCGGCGCGGACGTCGAGGTCGATATCAACGATCCGGAGCGCTACACAAGCTGGATCGGCCAGTCGGGTCTGGGACTGCCCGACGAGTCCTACTACCGTGAGGAGGCCCAGGCCCCGCTGCGCCAGGCCTACGTGGCGCACGTGGCCAGGATGCTTGAGCTGGCGGGCCTGACGGAGTCCTTCGCCGCCTCCGGTGAGAGGCTCGCTGAGCGCGTCATGGCCGTGGAGACCGACCTGGCCAAGGGCCACTGGGACCGTGTCACCTGCCGTGACGTGGAGAAGATGAACAACCCGATGTCCTGGCAGGCGATCGTTGACTCGGCGCCGGACCTGCCCTGGCAGGAGTGGCGCGAGGGGATTCTCGCTGCGGCCCAGGCCGCAGGGATCGAGCGGACCACATTCCTTGACGAGGCCATCGTCACCCAGCCGGACTACCTGCCCCACGCCGCCGGCATCTGGCAGGGCACCGATCTGGAGGACCTCAGGGCCTGGGTCGCCTGGCACGTCGTTCACGGACGGGCGACTCTGCTCTCGCGCGCCTTCGTGGAGGAGAACTTCGACTTCTACGGCCGCACGCTGCAGGGGACCGACGAGCTTCGGGCCCGCTGGAAGCGCGGCGTCGGCCTGGTGGAGTCCTGCCTGGGAGAGGCCCTGGGCGAGCTCTACGTGGCGCGGCACTTCCCGCCGTCGCACAAGTCGGCGATGGAGGCCCTGGTCGGCCGGCTCATCGAGGCCTACCGGCAGTCCATCTCCTCGCTGGAGTGGATGAGCCCGGCCACGCGCGAGCGCGCCCTGGAGAAGCTGGCCCTGTTCACTCCCAAGATCGGCTACCCGGTGCGCTGGCGCGACTACTCCGCCGTCGAGGTCGTGCCCGGAGACGTACTGACCTCGGTGCACAGCGTGGAGCGGGCGGACATGGCCTATTCCCTGCGCAAGCTGACCAAGCCGGTGGACCGCGACGAGTGGCACATGACGCCGCAGACGGTCAACGCCTACTACAACCCCACGATGAACGAGATCGTCTTTCCCGCTGCGATTCTCCAGCCGCCCTTCTTCGACCCGCAGGCCGACGACGCCGTGAACTACGCGGGTATCGGCGCCGTCATCGGCCACGAGATCGGTCACGGCTTCGACGACCAGGGCTCCACCTTCGACGGCACCGGGAAGGTCAGCGACTGGTGGACCCAGGAGGACCGTGAGGCCTTTACCGAGCGCACACGCGCACTCATCAGCCAGTACGATGCCTACACGCCCGAGGCCGTCGTCACCAAGCACGAGACCGCGGGCACGGCGGAGGCGGATATCCCACACGTCAACGGCGCGCTGACCATCGGGGAGAACATCGGCGACCTGGGCGGCCTGGGCATCGCGCTCAAGGCCTACGCCCTGGCCCTGGCCGACGCCGGCATCGAATCGGTGGAGGAGGCACCGGTGATCGACGGCCTCACCGGCCTGCAGCGCTTCTTCTACTCCTGGGCGCGGATCTGGCGCTCCAAGAACCGCCCGGACTACGCCGAGCTGCTCCTGACCGTGGACCCGCACTCACCGGCCGAGTTCCGGTGCAACGGAATCGTGCGCAACGTCGACGCCTTCTACGAGGCGTTCGGGGTCGGTCCCGACGACGCCCTGTGGCTGGAGCCCGGCAAACGGGTCTCGATCTGGTAGGCGGAACGAGCACCTTCGCGCACTCTGCCGAGAGGAATAACGATCGGTTAATACTGAGGCAGACACCTCATTCACGGAAAACGTTGGCCCCTTCCCCCATTGAACGCTAAGGTAGGTAACAACGCGGTGACACCCCGGCTCACCGGTTGCCACCTATTCCCATTAACCTAGGAGTACTCATGCGTCTTGGACGCCCCCTGGCCGCCGCGAGCGTGATGGCAGCCGCCATCGGCGCCTCCCTTGCCGCCTCCCCGGCCCTGGCCGACGGCGCCATCAAGTTCGCCGACGACCAGCACAACATCGTCAACCCCTCGGACACCGCCTTCTCGGTGGCCGGAACCGGTTGCACCGGCACGGACGCGACTGTTGGCGTCGCCCTCTTCGCTCCCGACGGCACCATGTCCTCCATCGTGAAGACCACCCCCGGTGAGGATGGCAGCTGGACCACCACCCTGAACATTCCCGAGCTGGTCCAGTCGACCGGTGTCGAGGCCAAGACCGACGGCTCGGCCGACGGCTGGTCCATCGGCGCAGCCTGCCTCGTCTACGGTGAGCAGCAGGACCAGCAGGCCCAGGAGGTCATCGCCTTCGACAACACCGACGTAGAGGGCACCTACCGGGTCGTCACCGATGAGAACGGCGCCCAGACCCTCGAGATCAAGGGCACCGGCTTCTCCCCCAACGAGGAGGTCACCGTCACCCTCGTCGGCAAGGACGACCCCTCCGCCAGCTACCCCGTCGGCAAGCTGCCCGCTGACGCCAACGGCGCGCTGCAGGGCTCGCTGCCCACTCCCGCCGGCGTGCCCGACGGCCAGTACGTACTGAACCTCGAGGGCAACCGCTATGGCGAGGGCGGCACGGGCCACGGCGTCATCGTCGTCGAGGGCGGCGTCTTCAGGCTCGCTGACGACACCGGCAACGGCATCGGCGGTGACGACGGCGGAGCCACCACCGCCCCGGCGGCTCCCGCTAACAACAGCAACAGCGTGAACGTTCCTGCCAGCACCGGCGCCACCCAGGCCGCGTCCAACTCCTCCAACAAGCCGCTGGCCCAGACCGGTTCCAACGGCCTGCTCTTCGGCGGCATCGCCGCGGCCCTCGTGGCCATCGGCGGAGGCGCCCTGTTCCTGCGTCGCCGCAAGGCCTGACAGCGCCCTCCCAGCATGACTGGGAACACTTCCCGCCGGGGAGACAGCGCCGCAACGCGCCGTCTCCCCGGCGAACTTGTGTGCCATCCGTGGGAACCACGCAGCGCACAGACGACCACGCCTGACACCACGACACCCCGGGGATGACACCACGACCATGGACTACACCTCCCGCGACGAGCACAGAGCAGGCGTCCCCATCACGCCCGAGAGCACCGGAGATGCCACCGATAACGCCCCCCGGCAGCGCCGTCGAGGCCCGAGGCACTGGTCGATGCGTCGAAGAATCACCGTCGCCCTGGGCGTCACGGCGGTGACGGTCGCCCTCGCCGTAGGGGCGGACGTGGCCGTCCTGGCTCACCGCCCCGCACACGTCGACATCGCCATGCCCTCCACGTCATCATCTGCCGCGGGCGAGACCTGGCTGATCCTGGGAACCGACTCACGCGCCACCGTGCCGGGAGACCAGAACCGCTACGGAACCACCCAGGAGGTAGAGGGGTCACGCGCCGACGTCATCGCCCTGGTGCGCCCCTCGAAGGCGGGACTCACGGTCATCAACCTGCCCCGAGACCTCACCATCAACAGCAAGGGCATGGAGCTGGACCGTCTGGCCACCACCTACGTTCCTGGACCGCAGAACACAGTCAATGCCTTGTGCACCGGCCTAGGAATTCCCACCACCCACCTGCTGACCATCGACATGGCGCAGTTCGCCGACATCATCGACTCCCTGGGCGGTATCGAGGTGGATGTCCCCGAGCCCGTTCGAGACGCCTATACCGGCCTGAACCTCACCTCCGCCGGCCACCACAGGCTCACGGGAGTCGATGCTCTGGCCCTCGTCCGATCCCGACACCCGGAGATCCTGCGTGACGGTGCCTGGGTGGCCATGAACGAGGCCGACGGTGCCCAACGTCGCAGCGAGTCCACTGCCACGGTGATGCGAGCGGTTCTGTCGGCCGTCGGCCAGAAGGCCAGCAATCCTCTCTCACTTCACCAGCTGGCGCACACCGTGGCCGGCAACATCACCCTGGACTCTGGGACCGGGCTCGGAGACCTGGCCTCGCTGGGACGCAGCGCGACGAAGGCCAAAAAGACCGATTCCGCCACACTCATCGACCTTCCGACGGGACCTCGTGACGATTCCATCATCGTCTCATCCAACCAGGAGACCCGCGATCTGCTGGCGAAGTATGGCTATACTCCCAAGACCTGCCACCCGGCAGACTCCTGAGGTCCTCGTCGCAGAGACGACGAGAGTTTCGCAATATCTCAGCGTTTTCGGGGCTTCTCCACCAATCGCCGTCTTTGTCACGTGAGCGAGGACACCCATGGAAGTGTTTGGTCTCACATCATATACCTACGCCTTGGCCCCATTCCTCGTTACGGTAGATAACGAGTCGGTGAAGAATCGGATCGCCGGCAACCAACGTTTCCCGTAGACCTAGGAGGACACATGCGTCTTGGACGTCCCCTGGCAGCAGCGAGCGCAGTAGCTGCAATGACCGGAGCCTCGCTCATCGCTTCCCCGGCCCTCGCCAACGACTCCAACCGGAACAGCCCGAGCAGCTCCAGCAGCTCCAGCAGCCCGAGCACCCCGAGCCCTAGCAGCTCCCCCAAGACCACCCCGAGCGGCTCCAGCGAGACCACCTCTGGCAGCAGCTTCAAGATCACTCAGGAGAAGACCTTCGTCTCCGCCAGCACGAACACGTCCTTCACGGTCTCCGGAACCGGGTGCACGGGGCAGCAGGCCGCCGTCGGCATCGCGCTGTACTCCCCGGACGGCACCGCCTCCGACGTCGTCAAGACCGAGGCCGCCTCGGACGGCAGCTGGTCCGCCGACCTCGACCTGGCAACGCTCATCAAGTCCATCGGCACCTCCACCTCCACTGCCACCGACGGCTGGACCATCGGCGCCGGATGCATGACTTACGGCGGCAAGACCGAGATGACCCAGGTGACGACTCAGCAGCAGACTCAGATCTACTTCGACGACACGCGCATCAGCGGCTCCTACGAGGTCTCCGCCCGCACGGAGGGTCAGGGTCAGACCTTCACCTTCAACGCTCAGGGCTTCTACGCCAGCGAGAAGGTCACCGTTCTCATCAAGAACAAGAGCGACTCCAGCATCTACTACACCCTCGGGGAGCTGACGGTCGACGCCAACGGCAACCTCCAGGGCAACCTGCCCGCGCCCACCGACGCGGCCAACGGGGAGTACCTGCTGGTTCTCACCGGCTCCCACCACAGCGAGACGGCCACCAGCCAGACCGTGACCACGGTTTCCAACCACACCTTCACCGTGGAGGCCTCCGAGCGCGCCACGACCGAGGGCGGGGCCACCGAGAACAACGGCGGTGGGGAGACCCAGGCCAACGGCGGCGGCAACAAGGCCAACGGTGACTCCTCCGAGAATACCGAGCGCAACAGCGGCGCCAACAACGGTGGCGGAGAGACCCAGGCCAACGGCGGCGGTAACAACCAGGCCGGTGGCAAGGACAACAAGGCCGCGGCCGAGCAGCAGGCCAACGGCGACCGCGACAACGGCGACCGCGACAACAACGGGGGTAAAGGCAAGGGCAACAAAGCCGGAACCGACCAGCGCGCTGGTGAGACTAAGACCGGCGGCTCCGACCGGTCCCTGGCTCACACCGGTGCCAACGGCATGATCTTCGGCGGGATCGCCGCGCTTCTCGTGGTCGGTGGAGGGGCGGCTCTGCTCCTGCGTCGCCGCAACAAGGCCTGAGCGAGGAGCCGAGTCCTCCACGTTCCTGGATAGCCGGGAACTGCCTCCGTCGCCGGGGAGATGACACATGATGTGTTGTCTCCCCGGCGACGTTGTCGTGCGCCCCGGGCGCGCGCCACCTGAGACAGGAAGATGAGACAATCGCCCGGCGCCCCATGAGCCACGTTTCCCTCTCATACAGGAGTTCCTCTTATGCCCGGTCAGAACCTGACTCGTCTCGAGGCCGCCGATCGCAGTGCGACGGTACACCCCCAGACTTACGACGTCACCCTCGATCTCACACGCGGAGAGACGGTCTTCGGATCATCAACGACCGTACGGTTCACGTCCACGCCGGGCTCCTCCACCTTCATCGACCTGATCGCCCCCGTCGTCCACTCCATCTCCCTCAACGGGCGCGCCCTCGACCCCGCTGAGATCTATGCGGACTCCCGCATCACCCTGACGGAGCTGGCCGCCGACAACGAGCTGGTCGTCGTCGCCGACTGCGCCTACATGCACACCGGGGAGGGACTGCACCGCTTCACCGACCCGGCCGACGGCGAGACCTACCTCTACAGCCAGTTCGAGGTACCCGACTCCCGGCGCGTCTTCGCCGTCTTCGAGCAGCCGGACCTCAAGGCATCCTTCACCTTCACCGTCACCACTCCGTCGAACTGGACGGTGCTGTCCAACTCCCCCACGCCCGAGCCGACTCCCACTGAGGACTCCGACGGCTCGGATGACACCCACACCTTCGCCTTCGCACCCACAGAGCCGATGAGCTCCTACGTCACGGCCATCGTCGCCGGCCCCTACGTGGGAGCCATCGATGAGTATGTGGCGAGCGACGGGCGCACCGTTCCCCTAGGCGTCTACTGCCGCAAGAGCCTGGCCGAGCACATGGACTCAGCGGAGATCCTGGATCTGACCAAGCGGGGCTTCGCCTACTACGAGAACCTGTTCGCAACGCCCTACGCCTTCACCAAGTACGACCAGATCTTCGTACCCGAGTTCAACGCCGGGGCGATGGAGAACGCCGGCTGCGTCACCCACCGTGACGACTACATCTTCCGCTCCCGCCCCGTTGAGGCTCGCGTCGAGCGACGGGCCGTGACCATCCTGCACGAGCTGGCCCACATGTGGTTCGGAGACATGGTGACCATGACCTGGTGGAATGACCTGTGGCTCAACGAGTCCTTCGCCGAGTTCACCTCCACCCTGGCCACTGCCGAGGTCACCCGGTGGAGCCAGGCCTGGACCACCTTCCAGACCCTGGAGAAGGGATGGGCCTACAACCAGGACCAGCTCAGCTCCACCCACCCCGTGGCCGCGGAGATCAACGACCTCCATGACGTCGAGGTGAACTTCGACGGCATCACCTACGCCAAGGGAGCCTCCGTCCTGGCCGCGCTCGTGGGCTATGTGGGCAGGGACAACTTCTTCGCCGGTATCCAGCGCTACCTGGCAGCACACGCCTATGCCAATGCCGAGCTGGCCGACCTGCTCAGAGAGCTGGAGACGGTCTCCGGCCGAGATCTGAGCACCTGGACCCGGCTGTGGCTCCAGGAGGCGGGGGTGACGACCCTGCGCATGCAGGTCACCACCGACGCCGACAGCGTCATCACCCAGGCAGCCGTCCGCCAGGAGATCCCGGCCGACTCACCGGCCTCCCTGCGCCCGCACCGGGTGGCGATCGGCTGCTACAGCCTGACCGGTCAGGGCACCGATGCTCGCCTGGAGCGCACCGACCGCATCGAGCTCGATGTCGACGGTGAGCTGACACCTGTCCCTGAGCTGGTCGGTACGAAGCGGGCCGATGTCCTGGTCCTCAACGACGACGACCTCACCTACGCCAAGATCCGTCTCGACGAGGACTCTCTCGCTCAGGGGCTCGCCCACATCGACGCCTTCACCGAGTCCCTGCCACGCTCGATCGTCCTGGCATCGGCCTGGGACATGACGCGCGACGGCGAGCTCGCCGCCTCCCGCTTCCTCAAGGCGGCGCTGCCAGCGCTGGGCGTGGAGGAGCACTCCTCGGTCATCCAGGGGCTCCTAGGGCGTGTCGCCACGTGTCTGTCCGGCTTCCTGCCCCCGGCCGTTCGCCACGATCTCGCTCAGCAAACGGCCGACCAGCTGCTGACACTGGTCCGGGCGGCTCAAGCCGGTAGCGACAAGCAGCTTCAGCTGGTGCGGGCCCTGGCTGCCCACGCCGTCACCGGTGAGCAGCTCGACGTCGTCACCGGTCTCCTGGAGGGCTCTGCGGTGCTAGACGGCCTCGACGTCGATCAGGACCTGCGTTGGGACCTGCTGACCGCTCTGGTGGCAGCTGATCGCTACGGTGAGGAGCAGATTCGCGCCGAGGAGGCTCAGGACCGCACGACCACGGGCCGTGAGCGAGCCGCCGAGGCCCGTGCCGCCATTCCGACGCCCGAGGCGAAGGCGGCCACATGGCGAGCGCTCATCGACGACGCCTCCATGCCCAATGAGACCCAGGTTCGCGTGCTGCGCGGTCTGACCAGCGTCGAGCGCCGGCCGGAGCTGCTGGTGCCCTTCGTGAGCTCGTACGTGGAGACCATTGACTCCGTGTGGTCCTCGCGCACCTTCCATATGGCGGAGAACCTGCTGACGGGGCTGTGGTCCTGCTCCACGGTGGGACTGGACGGCTCGGACCCGGCCACCGCCCTGAAGGGGTGGTTGGAGTCCCATGCCCAGGCGCCGGCCGCGCTGCGACGGATTGTGCGAGAGAACCTGGATGACACCCTGCGGGTGGCCAGGGCCCAAGCCGCTGAGAGTGCGGACAACCAGTAGCCGCATCGGGCCACCGCACAAGGCAGGACGGAGGGAACGAGCCGGCCGGGGCCAGGCACATGATGTGCCTGGCCCCGGCCGGCCGTCTACTGATCGCTGAGCCGGTCAGCTCTGATGCGACTCCTCGGACTTCTTACCCGTGGACTTGGCGGCAGCGGCTTGTGCTGCCGCGAAAGAGTCGGCGTCGTCGTCCTCGCGGCCCGGGGTCTTGAAGTTGAACCTGATGATGAGGAACCGGAAGAGGAAGTAGTAGATGACGGCGTAGAACAGCCCCATGATGACGATCATCACCGGGCCCTGGAGCACCCCTCCGGAGAGCTCGGAGGACTTGCCGAAGTTGAGCAGGTAGTCGATCGCCCCGGCGGAGAAGGAGAAGCCGTCCTTCGCGCCGAGCAGGTTGGCGATGGCCAAGGAGGAGCCGGTGAGCACCGCGTGGACGGCGTAGATCGGGAAGGCCACGTAGGCGAAGGCGTACTCGAGGGGCTCGGTGATGCCGGTGATGAAGGCGGTTAGTGCCACTGAGATCATGAGGGCGCCGGTCGCCTTGCGCTTGGCAGGCCTGGCCGTGCGCCAGATGGCCAGTGCGGCGGCGGGCAGGGCGAACATCATGATCGGGAAGAAGCCGGTCATGAAGCTTCCGGTCCACGAGTTCGAGCCGTCCACGCCCTGGAAGAAGCAGGTGATGTCGCCGTGGGCGGTACCCCCCGACGCCGTCTGACAGGATCCGAGCTGGAACCAGGGCACGGAGTTGAGCAGGTGGTGCAGGCCGAAGGGAATGAGCAGCCGGTTGACGGTGCCGAAGACGAAGACCGCCAGGGCACCGGCGAAGCCTTTGGAGTTTCCGGCATCCATGAGCCAGCCACCGAGCTGCTCGTTGATGAGCCAGTTGAAGGCCGGGTAGAGAGCCGACATGACCAGAGCGATGACGAGTGCCGCACCGGAAGTGATGATCGGGACGAAGCGGCGTCCCCCGAAGAAGGCCAACCAGTCGGGCAGCTTGATACGGTAGTAGCGCTGCCAGAGCAGGGCGGCAACGACGCCGATGACGATGCCGCCCAGGACCCCGTAGTTGATGGGCGTCTGGGTGGGGATGTCGCAGATCGTGACGCCCTGGTTCCAAGGACCGACCTGGGTGATCTCTCCCTTGGCCGGATCGAAACCGTGTAGGCAGTCGAGGGTCTCCTGGTTCAGGGGCTCGGGCTTGCCCATGACGATGGGAGACATGATCCAGGTGACCGCACGGAAGATGAGGTAGCCGAAGAGGGCTGCCACCCCGGTGGAGCCGTCGGCCTTCTTGGCGAAGCCCACGGCGACGCCGACGGCGAAAATGAGGGGCAGGTTGTCGAAGACCGCCCCGCCGGCCGCAGCGAAGATATCTGCGACGGGCTGCATCCATGACAGGTTCCTGGCGAGTCCCTCGGCCCCCAGCATGTCCGCCTGCCCCAAGCGTACCAGCAGCCCCGCCGCAGGTAGTGTGGCGATGGGCAGCATCAGGGATCGTCCTAGCCGCTGGGCAAGGGCGAGGGCACCACTCGTCTTCTTCTTGTCTGACATGATGTTCTCCAGTTCAGGATCAAGCAGCAGCACTGCTGCGTCAGAGCTCGTCACTGTGACGGCGGTGGTCCAGGCGGATCGACGCCGAACACGTCTGGACCAGTACAACCAGAAAAACCGATAGACCCTTCAATGTCAAGCACTCGGTGCGCTCTTCGGTCATAATGTAATGCGTCGACGCGACGGAGCGGAAACAATGGTCGCGACCGGGTCGTTTCTCCGGCCGCCTCCGCCCATTGTCAACCAGGGGAAGCCCTATGCCCAAGAATCCAGGCAAGAGACCGGCGAAGTACGTCATCGTGCGCAATCACCTGCTCGAACTCGTCAGAAACGGGCTCGCCAGTGGCTCTCCGGTCCCCTCCGAGCGCGAGCTGTGCGAGCAGTTCGAGGTCTCCCGCATGACCGTGCGGCAGGCCATCGACACCCTCGTCGTCGACGGGGTCCTGGAACGCCATCAGGGCAGAGGGACATTCGTGTCACCTCCGAAGCTCGACCTCCAGGTTCGACTGACCTCCTTCACCCAGGAGATGCAACGTCGAGGGATGGAGCCCGGCGTCGTCATGCTGCAGGCCGAGACCATTCCTGCTGACGAGACCGTCGCGGAGGCGCTCGAGCTGGAGACGGAGGCCGAGGTCCACCACCTGCGTCGCCTGCTGACCGCCAACGCGATCCCGATGGCCATCGAGGAGAACTGGCTCCCCGCTGCACTCCTTCCCGACCTGCTGCGCACCAGCCCGAGCTTCTCGGTCTACGCCGAGCTGACCCAGGCAGGCCTGACACCGCAATGGGGGGAGGACATGATCGAGGCTCATGCGGCCACACCTCAGGAGGCCGCCCTGCTGTCCGTCCAGGAGAACGCCCCCACCCTGGATATCACTCGACGCACCTTCCACGAGCACTGCGCCATCGACTACTCTCACACCCTGTTCCGCGCCGACCGCTACACCCTCTGGGTCCCGGTGGCCGCCCCCAAACCGGCCTTCCGCCCAGCTCGCCCGCAGCCTTGAGAAACAGTTACCGATTGGCGCTGGACACACCCGGAACGACCTGTACCATGGTCTACTGGTATGGACCAATAGTCCGGTACCGGCGAAGAGGCCGCACCTGACAGCGCCTCCTCTCTCCTACATCCTGTCTCCCCCATGCCCTGACCACGCATCCCGGCACCACCCACCCGAGCCCGGCAGATACCCGGGCAGACCCAGGAGGAACCCATGTCCCAGGCACAGAGCATCGTCGACGCCCTCGGAGGATTCGACAACATCGTCGAGATCGAGCCCTGCATCACCCGCCTGCGCTGCGAGCTCGAGGACGGCTCGCTCGTGGACGAGCCCGCTCTCAAGGTCGCGGGCGCACACGGGGTGGTCAAACTCGGTGAGATCGTGCAGGTCGTCGTCGGCCCCAACGCCGACACGATCGCGGAGGACATCGAGGACCTGCGGTGAGCCTGACCGTCCAGTCCCCGGTGACCGGCGTCGTCGTTGGTCTCGACGACGTTCCCGATCCCGTCTTCTCCGGCCGGATCGTCGGTCCGGGAGTGGCAGTCATCCCAGACCGCGCTGCCGGAGACAACGTCAGCGCCCTGGCACCGATCAGCGGCACCGTCTCGAAGATCCACCCCCATGCCTATGTCATCACCCATGACGACGGCCGCAGCTTCCTGGTCCACCTGGGCCTGGACACCGTGAGCCTGGGAGGCAACGGCTTCACTCTCCTGGCCGCTGAGGGCCAGACAGTCGAGGCGGGCCAGCCCATCATCACCTGGTCCCCCGCTCAGATCGAGGCCCAGGGTCTCAACCCGATCGTCCCCGTCATCGCCCTGGAGGGCGATGACTCCATGCTGAAGCCACCCCGTTCGGGCCAGAGGGTTGCAGCCGGCGGCACACTTATGACCTGGGCGTAAGGCATCCACTCCGCCTTCAGACACGTTGTGGTCCCCGCCGTCTGACTGACGGCGGGGACCACAACGCATCATCGATCTGGTGCCGGCCACCGACCGGCTCAGTCCTGTGACGTCATCTCCTGACGCACGACCTCCAGAAGGCTGCCCAGGCGGGCGTTCTCGGGCAGGCCGTCGACCAGGACGACCTCACCCGCACCGTCAGCCAGGGGGATCCTCCAGTTGGGGTACTCCTGGTCAGTCCCGGGCTGGTTCTGGGCGCGACGCTCCCCCACGCCGTCGACCAGCGCGATGCCGACCAGGACCGAGGGAGTGCGCACCACGTAGCGGTGCAGGGCCTCCACCACCTGACGCTCGGTGGGGGCGTCCCCCAGCAGACCGTGCTCGCGCAGCCGGGCGGTCATGCGGTCACGCTCGATACGGGCCTCGGTACGCACCTGCTCAACGGGTTCAGTGAGCAGGCCGAGACGTTCGCGCAGCTCGACGTGCTCGTCGGCGAGGTAACCGGCGGTCGGGGGGAGGTCGTGGGTGTTGACCGTGGACAGGGCCAGGTGGCGGTAGTCCTGGGGCTGGAGGGGCCAGCCGTCGTGCTGCTTCTCGAACCACAGCACACTGGTCCCCAGCACACCTCGACTGGCCAGGTAGTCGCGGGCCCAGGGCTCCACGGTTCCCAGATCCTCGCCGATGACGACGGCGCCGGCCCGGTAGGCCTCCAGGAGGACGACGCCGAGCATGGCCTCGTGGTCGTAGCGCACGTAGGCGCCGTGGTCGGCGCCCATGCCCTCGGGGATCCACCACAGTCGGAACAGGCCGATGACGTGGTCCACGCGCAGAGCGCCGGCGTGACGCAGCACCGTCCTCACCATGTCACGCAGAGGGGCATAGGCGCTGCGTGCCAGGTACTCGGGGTTCCACGGCGGCTGGGACCAGTTCTGACCCTGCTGGTTGTACATGTCCGGCGGTGCGCCCACCGTGACTCCGGAGGCGAAGGCCTCCGGGTTGGACCACACGTCCGCGCCCTGCGAGTGCACGCCCACGGCGAGATCGTCCATGATGCCCAGGGCCATTCCCGAGGCCAAAGCCTCGGCCTGGGCGCGGGCCAGCTGCTCGTCGACGATCCACTGCAGCCAGGCGAAGAAGTCGATGCGCTCGGCCAGCTGGTGCGCCTCATTGGCCACATAGGCCGAGTCCGCCTCGCGCAGGGTAGCCGGCCACGTCTCCAGGGGGCCGTGCTTCTCCACCAAGGCGCTCCACAAAGCGAAACGCTCCAGCCCCTCGCCCTGCTCAGCGCGGAACCGTTCGAAGTCGCGCTGACGGGAGTAGGAGCGGCCGGCGGCGAAGATGACCTCGAGGGCCTCGCGCTTGGCCTTCCACACCACGTCACGGTCGATCGGCTCGGTGCTCAGGTCGCTGTCCTTGACCTCCTCGAAGGCCCACTGCACCAGCGAGCGCTTGGGGCCGGACAGTCGGGCCACCTCGGGGATGTTCTCAGGCCGGATGTAGAGGGGGTTGACGAAGCGACGCGTCACCGGCAGGTAGGGCGAGGGAGTCATCGGCGCCACGGGCTCAGCGGCGTGCAGCGGATTGATGAGCAGGAAGTCTGCGCCCTGGTCTCCCAGGAAGGAGGCGAGTTCGGTGAGGTCGTCGGTGTCGCCGGTCCCCCAGGAGCCTCGTGAGCGGATCGAGTACAGCTGGGTCATGACGCCCCAGCCGCGCTCCCCCAGGGACGTGGGCAGATCGAGATGGTTGGGGGTGACGGCCAGAGCGGAGGTCACTGTCACCGTCTCGGCCTCGCCGTTGGCCGGCGGAGCGGCGTGCGCGCCCTGGAGCGCCTCCTGGTCGGTGGAGTCGGAGCCAGGACTGACCTCGGCGATGAGTCGGTGCCAGCCCAGCGGCAGGTCGGCCCCCAGGATGAAGGAGGCTCGGCCGCGCCTGATCCCGTCGACCTCTCGGGGAACAGTCCAGTCCTCGGTCTGCGTCAGCTCACGGACCTCACCGCCCTCGAGCTCGACGCGCACCCGCACCCTGGCGCCGTCGGGAACGTAGACGGGCACAGTGGACTCCACGCCACCGCGCGTGACAACGGTGGGGGCGAGCGTCTGCCGCCACGGAGCGTCCTCGACATCCCGCAGGGAGCGCTCGATCTCCTCATCGGTGCGGGCGCTCACGCCGAGCGCGGTGAGCACGGCCTTGAGGGTGGCACGTGAGGGCGAGGCGAGGTTGCCATGGTAGTCCCAGTACTCGGTGGAGACACCATGCGCCTCAGCAAGGTGCTTGAGGCTCTCAGAAGCAGGTCGCTGGTCGTCGTTGAACTCGTTCATGTGCGTGGGTCAGCCTTGCGTGAGCAGATGTGCGGTGGTGCGCCGTGAAGCGGCGCTGCGCTCCGCCGTCGGCCCTGAGGGAATGGTGGGTCGGAGCGGGACGCGGGCGCCAGGAGGGCTAGCAGTGCCCAAGTGTGCCCTAGCGGCTAACGGTTGTGCACCCTGCCGCACCGTGTCCGCTGACGTTTTGCTGCAACTGTTCCACTGCTGACACCCGGGGACGGAGCCGACACGGATGGTGAGCATCGGCAGCATGCGGTCAGGACCGCACAGTCGGCTGGGAGGCCGGTGAAACGATCGGCGAGACAGCGCTCCGCTCTGTTCCTCCCTTTTCCCGCCAGGCGTCCACACCCCGGAACCTCACCCCGTCATCGTCGATCAGTCGCCCAGAAGCAGGGCTCGGCCCCAAGCACGTGGGTGCTGGGGCCGAGCGACCTGCTGAGCGCCCGAGGGCGGGGCGGCGTCAGAGGGATGCGATCTCTGAGGCGAGGGTGTCCGCCGTCGGGCCGACGACAACCTGGACGACGCGTCCGGAACGCACCACGCCGAAAGCACCGGCCGCCCGCAGCGCCTCCTCATCGACCTTCGCCTGGTCGGCGACCTCCACGCGCAGACGCGTGATGCAAGGCTCAAGGTCGGTGATGTTCTCCTGGCCGCCGAGACCGGCGACGATGTCTGATGCAGTGCTCATGGCTACTCCTTCTGGGTTCCCGTCCTCACGCAGTTCCCGTCTGTCATGCGGTCGGTCGGGCAGCTGGGGTCCTCGTGGTCACGATCACTTTATCCCACCTCCACGCCGTTCGCGGCGAAGGAGCCCGGCCGGTGCAGCAGCAGAACGGTGAGGAGGCTGCAGGGGAGGATGAGGGACGAGAGGTGTTATCACAGGAGGGCCCTCCTCGCTCAACGACGTTCCCTCACGTAACCTTGCGGGAACGCGACAGATGCCTTGACGATGCCACAGAGGAGATCGTTATTCCCCTGGCGGAAACGTCTCATTTCGGCCGTAGTCAGGGCACAATGAGCGATGATCCCCCTTTCGTCTCCGATGAGGAGCACCACATGACAGCGTCCGACACCACTTCCACAACCCTGTCCGGCATCGGTGTGAGCCCTGGCCTTGTGGCCGGCCCCGTCGCTAGGATGGCGCCCCCTATTCCTGAGCCCGAGATCGCCACCCTCGAGCCCAGCCGCGACATCGAGAAGGAGTGCGAGCGCATCGCTCTGGCGGCTCAGCAGGTCAAGAAGGGCCTGGAGCTGTCCGCCGCTGAGGCCAAGGCCGAGGCTCGCACTCTTCTTGAGACCACCGCGCAGATGGCGGCCGACCCCACTCTGACTTCGACGGCGCAGGCCATGGTGCGCGAGAAGCACCTGGTGCCCGAGCGAGCCGTCTGGGAGTCGGCGGGGACGCTGGCAGCGATGCTGGAGTCCCTGGGCGGATACATGGCTGAGCGCACCCGTGACGTGCAGGACGTGCGTGACCGGATCGTCGCGGTCCTCACCGAGTCCCCCATGCCGGGCATCCCCCGCCTGCCCGAGCCCTTCGTGCTCGTGGCCACCGACCTTGCCCCGGCCGACACCGCGCTGCTGGATCCCGAGAAGGTCATCGCCTTCATCACCTCCGAGGGCGGGCCCACCTCCCACACCGCCATCCTGGCGCGGGCCCTGGGCATGCCGGCGATCGTGGGCACCGGCGAGGAGGTCACCGATGCACTGGGCGAGGGTGACATCGTCCTGGTGGACGGGACCAAGGGAACAATCACCATCAATCCGTCCGAGGACGCACTGCGCCGGGCCCGCGAGATCGCCTCGCGCGTGCGCGTCTTCAACGGCGACGGAGCCACCAAGGACGGCCACGAGGTCCAGCTGCTGGCCAATGTCGGTGACGCGGCCGGAGCCCGTAGCGCCGCGGAGGCCGGGGCGATGGGTATCGGCCTGTTCCGCACCGAGTTCTGCTTCCTCGACCAGCCCGAGGAGCCGACGGTAGAAGCCCAGGTGGAGGCCTACCAGGGGGTCCTGGAGGCCTTCCCTGGCAAGAAGGTCGTGGTGCGCACACTCGACGCCGGAGCCGACAAGCCACTGCCGTTCCTGACCGACGCCACCGAGGCCAACCCGGCACTCGGCGTACGCGCCTACCGCACCACGCGCCGCGACCCCGAGGTTCTGGAGCACCAGCTCGAGGCACTGGCCAAGGCCGAGGCCGCCACAGAGGCCAAGGTCTGGGTCATGGCCCCGATGATCTCCACAGCGGACGAGGCCAGGGCCTTCACCGAGAGGGCCCGGTCCTACGGCCTGAAGACGGCCGGTATGATGATCGAGGTGCCCTCAGCCGCGCTCATGGCGGACAAGCTCTTCGAGCACGCGGACTTCGCCTCCGTGGGCACCAACGACCTCACCCAGTACGTCATGGCGGCCGACCGTCTGCTGTCCTCGCTGGCGGACCTCTCCACGGCTTGGCAGCCGGCCGTCCTGCGTCTGATCGGCACCGCGTGCGAGGGGGCCTCCCCCAAGGGACGTCCGGTGGGCGTGTGCGGTGAGGCCGCCGCGGACCCGGCGCTGGCCGCCGTTCTTGTGGGTCTGGGGGTCGCCTCCCTGTCGATGACGGCACGCGCGCTGCCCGATGTCGACGCCGTCCTGAAGTCCGTCACGCTTGCCGAGTGCCAGGAGCTGGCGAAGGTCGCCCTGGACGCGGCAACAGCCGAGGACGCGCGCACTGCGGTGCGTGCGCAGCTGCCGATCCTGGAGGAGCTCGGCCTGTGACAACCCCATACCCCGTCCCCGCCGCCATGGAGGAGCCCCTCGGGTCGGTGACCCGGATCCTCAACCTGGCGGCGGGTGATGGGGAGGACGTCTTCTCCGGCGGCTCCCTGCCCCAGCTCTCGGGCCGGGTCTACGGAGGACAGGTGGTTGCCCAGGGCATGCTCGCCGCGGCCGCCACAATCGAGGACGACGGTGACGGCGAGCGCCTGCCGCACTCGGTCCACGCCTTCTTCATGCGAGGCGGACAGCCCGACACGCCGATCACCTTCACCGTCGAGCGCCTGCACGACGGACGATCCTTCTCCCAGCGGCGCACGGCCGCCTCCCAGGAGGGCAAGCAGATCCTCACGATGCTCACCTCCTTCCAGGAGGAGCAGGAGGGCGCCGACCTCCATGTCCCAGCCCCCTCGGTTCCGCGACCTGAGGACTTAACGAGCGCCCTGGAGATCTTCCGCACCATCGATCATCCGGTGGCACGTTTTCTGGGGCGCACGGCAGCCTTCGACCTCAGGCACGTAGAGGGCAACCTCTACCTGCGCCCCGCTAAGGATCATGCCGGCCACCAGCACCTGTGGATGCGATCGCGCAGCCGTATCCCGAAGCAGACCTCCCAGACCGTGCACCGGGCGCTACTGGCCTACGTGTGCGACCAGGTGATGCTGGAGCCGGTGCTGCGAAGCCAGGGACTGTCCTGGCGCAGCGAGGGCTTGAGTCTGGCGACCCTCGACCACGCCCAGTGGTTCCATCGGGACGTCGACATGGGCGACTGGTTGCTCTATGTGCAGGACTCTCCCTCCTCACAGGGCGGCCGCGGCATGGCTCGCGCCCAGGTCTTCGACTCATCCGGCCGCCTGGTATCGACCATCGCCCAGGAGGGCATGGTGCGCATGCCCACCGGCTCCCAGTCCGACGGCGGCTCAGGACGTTGGCGGATCCGGATGGGTGAAGGCGACGACGGCAGCGCGATCCCCGGCTGACGCCCTCCACATCCTTTTCTCCTCTCAGGTGATTCACGGTGTCGATAGCTGTACTTGAGGTTCTCAACGTCGTCGCCGCAACAGTCAGTACCGTGTCATCACTGCTGACTGTCGTCCAACCTCAGATCATGAGCAAGTCGCGAGAGGTCAGCGCCGGCGAGAGGTTCTTCGCTCAGATGTATGCGGCTCGAGCGGTTCCCCTCGGTGTGGTGACGGCAGCCGTACCTTTTGTCGCACCTTCAGACATCACTAGTGTGAGGCTGGTTCTCATGGCTGCAATGGCGGTCCAGCTCGTCGACGCCGGCATCGGTATCCGACGCAGAGAGCAGGCCATGATCGTCGGTCCATCAATCGCGGCCATCGTGCACGGCCTCACAGCCTGGCTGATATGAACGAATTCACTTAGATTTGCCTTCTCTCCAGAGGTGAGAATAAGGTCAGCCTGAATATCGAGACGACAGAGCGAGGACATTGATTCCGAGGTGGAGCCACCCAAAATAAAAACGCAAGCAAGACCGCGCGCAAGAAATGCTTTCACCACCCCCCAACCATGAACACAATCACACCAACCTCCACCACCCCAACGATCAATTTCAAAACCTTCATGATATGATCTAATCATGACTTTTGTAACTTTGTCGAACGACGGACATCTTTGGTACTCCATAAGAAGCGCATCATCACCCAAGGCCCCATTAGTACTCGTCCAAGGAAGAGGCCTGGACCACCATGGATGGGACTCCGTTCTCAACGAATTCACCAATCGACCCATCATACTCATCGACCACAGGGGCACCGGCCAGAGCACGGCTTCACTGAACTCAGAGTGGTCGACACGAGATTTCGCAAATGATGTAGTAACCATCCTCGATCACGCAGGTATCGATAGGGCGCACGTTTACGGACACTCAATGGGAGGAAGAATTGCTCAGT
>ERZ1023282.385-NODE-385-length-22114-cov-7.430527_pt1 | contig 22114 bp, 18 predicted proteins | sample MGYA00521262_ERZ1023282 | MGnify/ENA primary metagenome ERZ1023282 (study PRJEB32759, sample SAMN07749867) | skin metagenome | biome: transportation; feature: city; material: polyester macromolecule | host: Homo sapiens | place: Hong Kong:KT line | collected... | reverse complement strand
ACTTCCAGATGCAGGTGGCCGCGGAGCGGCCGCCGTCCCGGTGGCCGGCGGCCAGGGGCAGCAGGGTGCGGTCGTTGCGAGGGGGCGTCATCGATTTCCTCCGAGGATCCCGCCGAGGGGCGGGGTGACATGTCAGGGACCTCAGCAACCTAGGGAGGCCCGGGTCACGTCGGGCGGCCTCGACGTGACGGGAAGGTGACGCGCAGTCGAACGGTCGCTCCCGTGAGTAATGTGGGTCAGGTGACCAACTTTGCGACCTGGGACCGTGCGACGAAGGGGAGGTCCGCCCCCTTCGCCGTCGTGGACCTCGATGCCTACGACGCCAACGCCGCCGACCTCGTGCGGCGGGCCGGTGGCCGCCCGATCCGGGTGGCGAGCAAGTCGATCCGGGTGCGCCACCTGCTCGAGCGAGGCGCCGTAGAGATGGGCGAGCCGCTCGAGGTCGTCGGGGGTGCAGTCCACGGGGACCGTGACGAGGGCCTCGCGGTCGATGGCGACGTCGGAGGCGAGCTTGTCGCTGAACTCCAGGGCCGCGCCGAGCAGGCCGAACTGGTCCTCCTCGACCAGCCCCTCCCGGACCGACTCCTCGACGATGTGCTGGACCTCCTCGGCGGTGAAGGTCGAGCCCACCTCGTCCTTCGGCTCGACCCCGAAGGCCCGGACGACGAGCTTGCTGATGACGTCCATGGCGCGGATGAGGGGGTGGGTGAGCTTCGAGACGAGCACCAGCGGCGGGACGAGGATCGTCGCCACCCGCTCGGGCGCGGCGATCGCGAGGTTCTTCGGGATCATCTCGCCGACGACGACGTGGAGGTAGACGACGACGAGGATGGCCAGCACGAGGGCGATGGCGTCGGTCATCGCGTCGGACAGGCCCAGGTGGTGCACGACCGGTTCCAGCGCGTGGTGCAGCGCCGCCTCGGAGATCGCACCGAGCAGGACCGAGGACACGGTGATGCCGAGCTGGCAGGTGGCCAGGAGCAGACCCGTCCGGCTCATCGCCTCGAGGGCGATCTTGGCCAGCGTGGGGGCGTCCTGGGCGACGTCCTCGACGGCGCGCTTGACGGCGTCGAGACGGCTCTCGTCCTGGAGCCGGGGGTCTGAGCGGTCAGTCATGAGGTCCTCCTTCGAGAATCCTTTGGGGTGAATGGTGAGGGGTGGGGCCGGGATCAGTCCGGGATGTCGTCGAGCGACGACGGCTCGGGGGCCGGGCGGTCGTTGAACTCGTGGCGGAAGCGAGTGGACTGCTCATAGGCGCGCTTGCGGACGCGCATGATGGAGCCCAACGGCTGGTGCTCGACCACGCCGTTCCAGGGGTTGAAGGTGAGGGCGTCGTCGCCGTAGACGCGGCGGGGATGGCTGTAGCTCTCCTGCGCCTCGATGCGCAGGGTGGCGACGGGCTGGTGCGGGGCCTCCTCCTCGTCCCACAGGACGGAGGCGTCCTCCACCGGCATGCGCTCCGGGTCGGTCGCCAGCTGCGCCCGCAGGACGTACTCTGCGCTCTCACGCGAGAAGAAGTCGGCGACGATCTCGCTGATCGAGGAGAAGTCCTCCACCTTCATGTCCTGACCGGTCAGGGCGCGCACGTTCTCGGACGCCGGGGCCAGCGAGATCTTCGCGACGTGGTCCCCGTAGCGCAGGGCGCCCTGGGTGAAGTACGTCTCGCCGAGGACGTGGGCGTTGTCCCGCCCCAGGCCCTCCAGGGTGGCGCTGGGGGTCCCCCCGACGGTCTCCACCGCACCCCGGACCACGCGCGCGGCGCCCGTCGTCAGGCGCTGCAGCAGCTCGGGGGACTGGGAGTTCTTCTCCAGCAGGCTCAGCATCTCCTTGTAGCGGGCCACGGTGCCGAAGGCGAGCGTCGGGAAGTTCACCATGAGGAAGTCCTGATTGTGGCTGTCCAGATCCGGCAGCAGCCGCTTGCCCTCCACCCCCAGCACCTTCAAGGCCCAGCCCCGCGGGGCGGGAGTGCGGTCGGTGTGGATGTCCCCGGGTGCGGAGGAGAGCCGCGCCACCGCCTCGTAGGTGCCCGGACGGGCGAAGATGCCCTGCGCCAGCTCGGGAGCCAGGCCCTCGTGCACCTCCAGCGTGGCCTTGAGGACGGCGTGGCTTTTGGCGTGGGCGTCGCGGTGGGCGTGCTTGTGCTCTCCCGCCGCGCGGCGCTGTGCCGCGCCCATCTGGGCCAGGATCTCGCGGGTCAGGTCCTCCTCGCGGTCGACCGAATGCTCGATGTCGGGCGTGTACTTCACCGGTTCAGTCATCAGTGCTCTGCCTTCCCTCTCTGGAGCGCCGTGTGCGCCGCGCGGAGCCGCGCACCTGACCCTGGCGACGCTATGACTCTCCCCCTGTCAGGGCAAGGAAGGAAGCGCGCCGCAGATCCGGGAGTCGGGGCCCGGGGGCGGTGCCCCGGGGGATCTGTGACAGTGTGGCGGTGACCCGCCCCAGGGAAGCGCACTCGAGCCAGGAGAAGCATGACCGCCACCCTCGTCGCCTCCGGCCTGGCCGGCGGCCACGGCCATCGCACGCTGTTCGACGCGCTCGACCTCACCGTCGCGCCGGGGGACGTCGTCGGCGTCGTGGGGGCCAACGGCGCGGGCAAGTCCACGCTGCTGCGCATCCTCGGCGGGGACCTGGCCCCGCAGGCCGGCACCGTGTCCCTCGCCCCCTCGGACGCCTTCGTCGGCTGGCTCCCGCAGGAGCACAAGCGCGTGTCGGGGGAGACGGTGGCCGGGTACATCGCCCGCCGCACCGGCTGCGCCGAGGCCACCCGCGAGATGGACGCCTCTGCCGAGGCACTGGCCGACCCGGACGTCACCGACGCCGCCGCGGACCGCTACAACACCGCCCTCACCCGCTGGCTGGCCTCCGGCGCCGCGGACCTGGAGGAGCGCATCCCCGCCGTCCTGGCCGACCTCGGCCTGGACCTCTCCGCCTCCCCGGAACAGGTCCTCATGACCTCCCTCTCCGGTGGGCAGGCCGCCCGCGTCGGCCTCGCCGCGCTGCTGCTCTCCCGCTTCGACGTCGTGCTCCTGGACGAGCCCACCAACGACCTGGACCTCGACGGTCTGACCCGCCTGGAGGCCTTCGTGCAGGAGCTGCGCGGCGGCGTCGTGCTGGTGAGCCACGACCGCGAGTTCCTGGCCCGCTGCGTCACCCGCGTCCTGGAGCTCGACCTCGCCCAGCGCACCAACCGCGTCTACGGCGGCGGCTACGAGGCCTACCTCGAGGAGCGGGCCACCCTGCGCCGCCAGGCCCGGGAGAAGTACGAGGAGTTCGCCGAGCAGAAGCAGGACCTCGTCTCCCGCGCCCGCACCCAGCGGGAGTGGTCCAGCCAGGGCGTGCGCAACGCGATGAAGAAGTCCCCGGACAACGACAAGCTGCGCCGCAAGGCCAACAGTGAGTCGAGCGAGAAGCAGGCCCAGAAGGTCCGGCAGATGGAGAGCCGCATCGCGCGCCTGGAGGAGGTGGAGGAGCCACGCAAGGAGTGGAGGCTGGAGTTCACCATCGGCGCGGCGCCGCGCTCCAGCTCCGTGGTCGCCACCCTCAACGACGCCGTGTTCCGGCAGGGCGGCTTCACGCTCGGCCCGGTGTCCCTCCAGGTGAACGCGGGGGAGCGGATCGGCATCACCGGGCCCAACGGGGCCGGCAAGTCCACCCTGCTGCGCGGGCTGCTGGGCCGCCAGGCCCCGGACGAGGGCATGGCCGCCCTGGGGTCCAGCGTGCAGATCGGGGAGATCGACCAGGCGCGCTCGCTGCTGGTCGGGACCGTCCCGCTCGCCGCGGCCGTCGAGGCGCTCGTGCCCGAGATGGCCTCCGGGGAGGTGCGCACCCTGCTGGCCAAGTTCGGCCTCAGGGCCGACCACGTGAACCGCCCCGTGGACGAGCTCTCGCCCGGCGAGCGCACCCGGGCATCCCTGGCCCTGCTCCAGGCCCGCGGGGTGAACGTCCTGGTGCTCGACGAGCCCACCAACCACCTGGACCTGGAGGCCATCGAGCAGCTCGAACAGGCCTTGGAGACCTATGAGGGCGCCCTGCTGCTCGTCACCCACGACCGCCGCATGCTGGACACCGTCCGCACCGACCGCCGCTGGCAGGTCCAGGACGGGCGGGTGACGGAGCGCTGATGTCCCGGGCGCGGCGGCCGCGGCGTGAGGCTGGTGGGCGCCGTCACCCTTGCCCGAGATTCGGTTGTGTACGACCATGAGAGTTCAGTCCCCACCGACGAAAGGGCCCCAGACATGTCCCGCATCCTGATGATCCTCACCTCGCACGACCAGCTGGGCGACACCGGCCGCAAGACCGGGTTCTGGCTCGAGGAGTTCGCCTCGCCCTACTACGTCTTCACGGACGCCGGCCACGAGGTCACCCTCGCCTCGCCCCGCGGCGGCCAGCCGCCCATCGACCCGACGAGCTCGCAGCCGGAGATGCAGACCGACGCCACCCGCCGGTTCGACCAGGACGAGGAGGCCAAGGCCGCCCTGGCCCACACCACGCCCCTGGCCCAGGTGGACGTGGACGGGTTCGACGCCGTCTTCTACCCGGGCGGTCACGGCCCGCTGTGGGACCTGGTGTCCGACGCCGACTCCACGCGGATCATCCTCGACAGCGACGCGGCCGGGCGCCCGCTCGGCCTCGTCTGCCACGCGCCCGGGATCCTGCACCCGATCACCGCCGCCGACGGCACCCCGTTCGTGCGCGGCCGTCAGGTCACCGGGTTCACCAACGGCGAGGAGGAGGCCGCCCAGCTGACGGACGTCGTCCCGTTCCTCGTCGAGGACTCGCTGATCGCCGCCGGCGCGGACTACCGCAAGGGCCCGGACGGGGAGAGCTTCGTGGTCACGGACGGCACCCTGGTGACCGGTCAGAACCCGGCCTCCTCCGCCGACGCCGCCCGCCGCGTCCTCGACCTGCTCGCGCGCTGACCCCCCTCCGCCGAGCCCACCACTTCGACCCCGAGGAGACCACTCGATGAGCACCCCCACCCGCACGCGCGAGATCCACCTCGCCTCCCGCCCCCACGGCGCCCCGACGCCGGAGAACTTCCGTCTCACGGAGGTCGAGCTCCCCGAGCTCGCCGAGGGCCAGGTCCTCGTGCGCAACACCGTGATGTCCGTGGACCCGTACATGCGCGGCCGCATGAACGACGTCGAGTCCTACGTGCCCCCGTTCCAGCTCGACGCCCCCCTCGACGGCGGCGCGGTGGGCACCGTGATCGCCTCGCGCCACGCGGACGTGCCGGAGGGCACGTCCGTGCTCCACGGCCTCGGCTGGCGCGAGCACGCCGTCCTCGACGGCGACACCGTCCAGGCCGTGGACACCTCCCAGTTCTCGGACAGCACCTACCTGGGCGTGCTGGGCATGACGGGTCTGACCGCCTACACCGGCCTCGTGCACGTGGCCGAGATGCAGGAGGGCGACGCCGTCTTCATCTCGGGCGCCGCGGGGGCCGTCGGCTCGGTCGCCGGCCAGATCGCCCGCCTCCTGGGCGCCTCGCGCGTCGTCGGCTCGGCCGGCACGCCCGAGAAGGTGGCGTGGGTGAAGGAGCTGGGCTTCGACGCCGCGTTCGACTACCACGACGGCTCGCCCACGGACCTGCTGGCCGAGGCCGCGCCGGAGGGGATCGACGTCTACTTCGACAACGTGGGCGGCGACCACCTCGAGGCCGCCATCGCCGCGATGCGGGTCGACGGCCGCGTGGCGATGTGCGGTGCGATCGCCCAGTACAACTCGACGGAGCCGCCGGCCGCCCCGCGCAACCTCGCGCTGGCAATCGGCAAGCGGCTGACCCTGCGCGGCTTCGTCCTGCAGAAGTACGCGGCGCAGGTCCGTCCCGAGTTCCTCGAGCGCGTGGGCCCGTGGGTCGCCGACGGGAAGATCCAGTGGGACGAGACCGTCCGGGAGGGTCTGGAGAACGCGCCCCAGGCGTTCATCGACCTGCTCGAGGGCGCCAACACGGGGAAGATGGTCGTCCGGCTGTGACGAGCGACGGCGCACTCGGGGGCGGCATGGACACCTTCCGGCATCAGGGCCTGACCTTCGACGTCCGCGACGGCGGGCCGGCCGAGGGGGAGGTGGTCCTGCTGCTGCACGGCTTCCCGCAGGACGCCACGTCCTGGAGGCACGTCGAGCCGCTGCTGCACGCCGCGGGGCTGCGCACCCTCGCGCCGGACCAGCGCGGCTACTCCCCGGGGGCCGCTCCGCGGGCGACGGCGGCCTATCGCCTCCCGGCGCTCGTGGGGGACGCCGTCGCGCTGGCGGACGCGGCGGGGGCGCGGCGCGTCCACGTCGTCGGCCATGACTGGGGTGGCGCCGTCGCCTGGGCGCTGGCCACCGCCCACCCCGAGCGCGTCGCGTCCCTGACCGTCCTGTCCACGCCGCACCCGGCCGCCCTGGCCCGCGCCCTGCGCGGCCCGGACCAGCTGCGCCGCAGCTGGTACATCGCCGCCTTCCAGGCACCGTCCCTCCCCGAACGGATCCTCGCGCGACGGCTGGGCTCCCTGCTGCAGCGGGGGCAGGTCCCCGGGGCGGAGCACTACGCCCGCCGGTTCTCCACCCCGCAGAGCCTGCGCGGCCCGGTGAACTGGTATCGGGCGAACCCGGATCTGGTGACCACCACGCGCAGCGCGCCCGTGTCGGTCCCCACCACGTACGTGTGGGGCACCCGGGACGCGGCCCTGGGGCCGCGGGCCGCCGAGCTCACGGCCGGGCAGGTGGCGGGGGAGTACCGGTTCGTGAAGCTCGACGCGGACCACTGGCTGCCCGAGCGCGAGGCGGACGCCGTCGCCCGGGCGATCCTGGACCGGGTGCGCTGACCCGCGCTCCGCGCGGGCCGCTCCCGCCGTCTCAGCGCGGCCCGGCGGCCTCGGTGATCCGGTTCAGCAGGTCCATGAGGACCTGGCGCTCGGTGGTGTCGAGGGGGATCCGGGTGAGGGCGTCCACCGGGACCGTCCGGGCGGACGCCCGCAGCGCCCGCCCCTCGTCCGTCAGCCGCACCAGCACGCGCCGCTCGTCGCGGACGTCGCGCTCCCGCGTGACGAGCCCCATGCCGGCCAGGCGCCGCACCAGGGGTGTGATCGTCCCGTTGTCCATGCCGAGCCGGTCCCGCAGCGCGCCGACCCCCAGCGCGCCGGCGGCGTCCGACGTCGACGCCTCCGTCTCGGCCGAGGCGTCACTCTCCACCTGCCACAGGGTGAGCATCACGAGGTACTGCGGGTAGGTGAGGCCGAGGCGGGAGAGCAGGGGGCCGTAGCCGCGCGTGACGGCGCGCGCCGCCCGGTGCAGGGCGAAGCAGAGCTGGTCCTCGAGGGCGAGGCTGGGGGTCGGCGCGGCATCCATGGGAGCGATTCTAGTGGTCGCTGGGGAGCGACTTGGTTGCGCGCGACCTAACCGGGTGGCAGGCTGGAGCCGACTCGTCCCGCACGGGGCGGGCGGATGAAAGGACCTCTCATGGAGACCATCTACACCGCCGAGGCGCTCAGCACCGGCGCCGGCCGCGACGGCCATGTCCGCACCACCGACGGGCGGGTCGACCTCGACCTCGCCGTGCCCACCGAGATGGGCGGCTCCGGCCAGGGCACCAACCCCGAGCAGCTGTTCGCCGCCGGCTACGCCGCGTGCTTCCACTCGGCCCTGCAGATGGTCGCCCGTGCCTCCCGTGCCGACATCACCGACTCCTCCGTCGGCGCGCGCGTGGGCATCGGCCGCCAGGGTGAGGGCTTCGGCCTGGAGGTCACCCTCGAGGTCGTGCTGCCCCATGTCCCCGCGGACCAGGCCCGCGCCCTCATGGAGCAGGCGCATCAGGTGTGCCCCTATTCGAACGCCACCCGGGGCAACATCGACGTCGTCCTCGAGCTCGGGGAGGCGTGATGACGAAGCGCCGGCAGTCCGCCCCCCTCTCCCAGACCGCCGCCCGCCTCGGCCTCGGCGGGTTCATGACCGCCGCGGGGCTGTCCCACCTCACCGTGGCGCGCCGTGAGTTCCGCGCCCAGGTGCCCTCGTGGGTCCCGCTCCCGGCGGACCTCGTGGTGCTCGGATCCGGCGTGGCCGAGATCGGCCTCGGGGCCGCTCTGCTGGCGCTCCCCGGGCAGCGCCGCCTGACCGGCACCGCCCTGGCGGCCTTCTACACCGCGATCTACCCCGGGAACATCGGGCAGTACGCCGAGCGCAAGGACGGCTTCGGGCTGGACACCGACGGCCGCCGCCTGGCGCGGCTGTTCGGCCAGCCCGCCCTCATCGCGGCCGCCCTGTGGGCCGCGGGAATCCCCGAGCGGGAGCAGGGCGGGCGCGGCTGACGCCGTCGCCGGTCCTGCGGCCCTGGGCCGGCTCCGGGCACGTGCCCGGAGCCGGCGTGATCTCACCCCGCCGCGAGGCGCGGCCCGTTCCGCAGGACCTCGACGACCAGCCGCAGGGCGATCGGGAAGGCGTCCTCGTCCAGACCGAACCGCGGGTTGTGGTGACCCGCGTCGAAGCCCTTGGCGGCGTTGCCGGCCCCCACGAACACGTATGTGGCGGGCGCGGTCCGGGAGAAGGCCGCGAAGTCCTCGCCGCCGAGCATCGGCGGGTCGGTGATCACCGAGCCCGGGAACAGGTCCTCGCACAGTTCCTGGACCACCGCGGTGCGGGCCGGGTCGTTCCACACCATGTCGTAGCCGCGCAGATAGTCCAGTTCGCAGCGCAGACCGGGGTTCGCCGTCTCCAGGCCGCGGACCATGTCCCGCATCGCCGCCTCGACGGTGTCCCGCACGTCGTCGTCGTGTGTGCGGACCACGCCGCCGATGTGCGCCTCCGGTGGGTACACGTTCAGCGCCGACTGACGCCCGGCGTCCATCCAGGTCGTGGACACCACGCACGGGTCCAGGCCGGCCACCCGGCGGGACGGGATGAGCAGGAACTGCTGGATCAGGGAGCTGGCCGCGGTGACCACGTCCACGGCGTCCTCCGGGGTGGACGCGTGGGCGCCCTCGCCCCGCAGGTGCACCTCGAACAGGTCCGAGTTCGCCGAGGCCGGGCCGGGCTTGATGTCCACAGTGCCCGTGGGGAGGGTGCTCCAGTAGTGGAAGCCGAAGAAGTAGTCGACGTCGGCGAACCGGCCCGTCTCCACCATCTCCTTGGCGCCGCCGGGCGGGGTCTCCTCCGCATGCTGGAAGATGCCGAGCACGGTGCCGGTCAGCTCGTCCAGGTGATCGTGCGCCCAGACCAGGGCGGACATGATGGTGGCCGTGTGGCCGTCGTGACCGCAGCCGTGCATGCGACCCGGCGTCGTCGAGGCGAAGTCCAGGTCGGGGCGGTCCTCGGTCATGGCCAGTCCGTCGATGTCCGCGCGCAGCCCCAGGGTGGGGCCGGGGCGGCCGGTGTCCAGGGTCACCACGAGGCTCGTCGGCGTGAGGTTCTCGAACGTGGCGCCCGGCAGGCGCGGCTCGAGCTCGGCACGGATGTAGCGGACGGTCTCGTGCTCCTCGAACGAGGCCTCGGGGTGCTGGTGCAGGTGACGGCGCCAGGCGACGAGCTGGTCCTGGTAGGCGTCGATGTCGGCGGACATGGGGGTCTCCTCTCGATCGGGGCGGGGCGTCACGGGGTGGGCAGGTGGATGGGACCGTCCGGCCCCATCGGCCAGCCCAGCAGGTACCAGACGACCATCATGGCGGTCCACACCAGGCCCATCGCGAGCGAGTAGGGCACCAGCGTGGAGATGAACGTGCCGATGCCGAGCTTCTTGTCGTAGCGCTGGGCGTAGGTCAGCACCAGGGCGAAGTACGGGAACATGGGCGTGATCGGGTTCGTGACGGCGTCACCGATGCGGTACACCATCTGCGTGAACGCCGGGTGGTAGCCCAGCAGCATCATCATCGGGATGAAGATCGGCGCCAGGATCGCCCACTTGGCGGAGGCCGACCCGACGAAGAGGTTCACGACGGCGGAGATCGCGATGATCCCGAGGATCAGCACGATGCCGTCCTGGCCCTCGAGCAGTTCGGCGCCGCGGATGGCCAGGATGGCGCCCATGTTGGACGCGCTCACGTACGACAGCAGCTGCGAGGCGAAGAACACGACGACGATGAAGCTGGCCATCGTGGCCATGGACTCCACCATCATGCGGGCGACGTCCGAGGAGCCCGTGATCGTCTTGGCCCGGACCCCGTAGACCAGCCCCGGGATGAAGAACGCCAGGGCAAGGATCAGCCCGATGCCGTTCATCAGGGGCGCGTCGGTGGTCAGGGAGCCGGTCTCGGCGTTGCGCAGGAACGAGCCCTGGGGGATGCAGGCGGCCACCACGAGCGCGGCGAACAGCGCCAGCGCCACCAGGGCCCAGCGGTTGGCCCGGCGCTGGACGTCGGTGATCTCCATGTCCCCGGCCTCGACGTCGTCCGCCTCCTGGTAGGCGCCCAGGCGGGGGATCGCGATCTTGGTGGTGACGAGCCACAGCACCGGCAGGAGGACGACGACGGAGGCGGCGATGAACCACCAGTTCATCGGGACGGTCGTCTCGATGTCGGGGTCGATGATGACCGCGGCCTCCTGCGTGAAGCCCTGGACGAGCGCGTCGGACATGCCGATCATCAGGTTCGCCGCGAAGCCACCGGTCGCGGCCGCGTAGGCCAGGGCGATGCCGGCGATCGGGTGCCAGCCCAGCTTGTGGAAGATCAGGGCGGCCAGCGGGGGCAGCACGATCGGGGCGGCGTCGCCGGCGATGTTGCCCAGCAGGCCGATGAGCGCGATCGCGGGGATGATCAGGCCCTTGGGGGCGCTGGTCATGGACTGCGTCAGGCCGACCTCGAACCAGCCCGACCGCTCGGCCACGCCGATGCCGAGCATGATGATGAGCACCTGTCCCAGCGGGGCGAAGGCGCCGAAGGTCTTGGCGGCGTCGCCGATGACGACGCGCATGCCCTCCGCGCTGAGCAGATTGGTCGCCACGAGGGTCTCACCCGTGCCCGGATGAACCGCGCTCCACCCGCTCAGCCCGGCCACGGCGGACGCCGTCAGGGTCAGGGCGCAGAGGGCCGCGAAGATGATGATCGGGTCCGGGAGCTTGTTGCCGCTCCATTCGATCACGTTGAGGAACCTGTTGAGCAGGCCCCCCGGAGCGCGATTCCGGGGTGAGGCGTCGGCGGCGGTGGACCCACCGGTGGGCGAGGTCATGGGACTCCTCCGAGGTGCGAGAGACGGTGAGACCTCGGCCACAGGGGCGAGGTACGGCCCACTGTAGGGTGCCCCGTCGCAGGTGTCCCGCAGGTGTCCGGTCCGGCGGGCCGTCAGCCGTGACGCATCGTCCCGGTCTCGAGGAAGCGCTGGTGCCAGGACAGGGCCTCGCCCAACAGGTGCGGGGTGTGCAGGCCGTCCGACTCGCGCATCGCGCGGTCGAAGTAGTCCCGCAGCTGCTCCCTGTAGTCCGGGTGCGCGCACGTGTCGATGATCGTGCGGGCGCGCTGCTTGGGGGAGAGGCCGCGCAGGTCGGCCAGCCCCTGCTCGGTGACCACCACGTGCACGTCGTGCTCGGTGTGGTCCACGTGCGAGACCATCGGCACGATGCAGGAGATGTCCCCGCCCTTGGCCGTGGAGGGGGTGAGGAAGAACGAGGTGAACGCGTTGCGGGCGAAGTCGCCGGAGCCGCCGAGACCGTTCATCATCTTCGTGCCCATCAGGTGCGTGGAGTTCACGTTGCCGTACAGGTCGGCCTCGAGCATGCCGTTCATGGCGAGGATGCCGAGGCGGCGCACGAGCTCGGGGTGGTTGGAGATCTCCTGGGTGCGCAGGATCAGCTTGTCCCGATACTTCGCGGCGTTGTCGTTGAACCGTTCGGCGGCCTCGGTGGACAGGGAGAACGCGGTCGCGGACGCGGTCGCCAGGGTGCCGGAGTCCAGGGCGTCGAGCATGCCGTCCTGCACCACCTCGGTGAACGCGGACAGGCCCGTGAACCGGGACTTCACCAGCTCGGACATCACCGCGTTCGCGATGTTGCCCACGCCCGACTGCAGCGGCAGCAGCCGCTCGTCGTACCGGCCCTGGGCCACCTCGTGCTCGAAGAACTCCACGAGGTGCTGGGCGATCGCGATCGAGTCCGCGTCGGCGGGCTTGAAGGCGGAGTTGCGGTCCGGGGCGTGGGTCTCGACGACGGCCACCACCTTGGCCGGATCGCACCGCAGGTACGTCTCACCGATGCGGTCCGCGGGGTGGGTGAGCATGATCGGCGTGCGGTGCGGGGGCAGCGCGGTGCCGTAGTAGACGTCATGCAGACCCTCGAGGTCCTCGCTCTGCCACGAGTTGACCTCGAGGATCACCTGATCCGCCAGGTCGATCCAGGACTTGTTGTTGCCCACGGAGGAGCTGGGGACGAGACGGCCGTCCTCGCGGATCCCGGACACCTCGATCACCGCGGTGGTCATGGGCCCGTAGAAGCCGTTCCACACGGTCTGCGCCAGGTGGGACAGGTGCGTGTCGATGTACTCGATCGCGCCCGCGTTGATCTTGGCGCGCATCGTCGGGTCCGACTGGAACGGGGTGCGCAGCGCGACGGCGTCCGCCTCGGCCAGCGCACCGTCCATCTCCGCGGAGGTGGACGCCCCCGTGTGGAGGTTGATGCGGAACTCCTCGCCGCGCGCGTGCAGCTCCTTGGCCCGCTCGGCCAGCGCCATCGGCACGGCCTTCGGGTAGCCGGACCCCGTGAACCCGCTCATGCCCACGGTGGTGCCGTGCTGGATGAACGCCGCCGCCTCCGCGGCGGACATCACCTTCGACCGGAGGCCGGGGTGGTGGATGCGGGACGACATGGGTGAGGCCTCCGTGCGGGTGAGACGAGTCGAGCGAGAGCGCTGTGACGTGGAACAGCGATCAGCGTACCCGCGTCACGGGTGGCCGTGGGGATGATCACGCCGGAGGTCACCGAGCCCGACCTGCGTGATCGACGACGGCGAACAGGGCTCGGCACTCCGGGTCGGCGCGCCTAGGCTCGGCGTCATGCGAGCACTCGTCCTCCAGTCCTACGGCGGCCGTGAGGCCATGGCCCTCACCGACGTCCCCGCCCCCACGGCCGGCGCCGGCGAGGTGCTGATCCGCACCCGCGCGGTCGGCCTCAACCCCGTCGACGCGATGCACCGCGAAGGCGACTTCAAGGCCATCGCCCCCGACGACTTCCCCACGGTCGCCGGCAACGAGCTCAGCGGCATCGTCGAGACCGTGGGCGCCGGGGTGACCGCGTTCGCCCCGGGTGACGCGGTGATCACCCGCGTGGACCCCTCCGGCCACGGGGCGTTCGCCGAGCTGGCCGCGGTGCGCGCGGACTGGGTGGCCGCCGCGCCCGCCCGCATGCCCCTGACGGACGCGGCCGGCCTGCCGCTCGCCGGCCTGACCGCCCAGCAGGCACTCGGCCCGGAGCACCTGGACCTGCAGCCCGGGGAGCGGCTGCTGATCACCGGGGCCGCCGGCGGCGTCGGGCTGATCGCCACGCGCCTGGCACACCTGCGCGGCGCGCACGTGACCGTGACCGCCTCCGCGGCGGGTGAGCCGTACGTCCGCGAGGCCGGCGCCGACGCGGTGATCGACTATCGCGCCCGCACCGTCGCAGAGGGGGGCGAGCGCTTCGACAAGGTGTTCGACCTCATCGGCGGTGATCAGATGGCCGAGCTGCTCGGCTCGATCGAGCCCGGCGGCCGGCTGGTGACCATCGCGGGCCCGCCGAGCCCCGGCAGCCTTCGTGAGACCGCGCGCCCGTCGCGTCGGCCGCTGGCCGCCGTCGTCTCCCGGGTGGCCAGTGCGAAGGTGCGCCGGGCCGCGAAGAAGGCCGGGGTGACCTACGAGTTCTTCCTCATGCATCCGGACGGGGCGGGCCTGGCCGAGCTCGTCCGGCTCGTGGACGCCGGCGAGCTGGCCGTGACCGTGGACAGCCGCTACCCCCTGGCCGACTGGGAGCAGGCGTTCGAGCGTCTCGAGTCCCACCACGCCAAGGGCAAGGTGCTGCTCGAGTTCTGACCGGCGGGCGCGTCGGCGCCGGCCTGCCCGGGCCGGCACCGCCTCGTATCCTGGCCTCGTGCACCCGTCTGTGAGCGAGCCCCTCACCCGACTGCCGGACGGCACCGTCAAGCAGCGCAACCCCTTCACCGGCACCGAGGTCTGGACCGTGCCCGGCCGCGGCCACCGCCCGCTCGGCCTCGTCCGGCCCGCCCCGCAGCCGCTCGACCCCGCCCAGCACGGCCGGCACTGCGCCTTCTGCGAGCACCGGATGCTGGAGACGCCGCCGGAGAAGTCACGCATCGTCTCCACGAGGGCCGACGACGGCGCCCCGGCCTGGCAGATCCTGCGGCACCCGGCCGTGGAGCGGCTCGGGGAGACGACCCCGGCCTTCCGCCGGGTCCCCAACCTCTTCGAGATCCTCAGCTACGACTACTGGCGTCTCAACCACGGCTACGAACTCCCCCCGGACGCGCGCCGCCGCCGTGACGAGTACCTGGCCACCGAGGCCGGCCGCGCCCACGTGCGCGCCGTCGTCGCCGCGAAGCTGCGCGCCTCCGGCCGCTCCGCCGAGGAGGCGGCGGCGATGTCCGAGGCGGAGCTGATCGGGGCGTCGGCCGCATTCTTCGGCGGCACGCACGACGTCGTGATCGCCCGGCGGCACTTCGTCGACGGCGCCGTGGACGACCACCAGCTGGCCTCCTCGGGCACCCTCACCCCGGACGAGCACCACGCGTTCCTGGCCCTGACCGCCGACGCGATGCGGGACCTCTACGCGACCACGCCCGCCGTGCGGTACGTCTCCGTGTTCCAGAACTGGCTCAAGCCCGCCGGCGCCTCCTTCGACCACCTGCACAAGCAGCTCGTGGCCATCGACGAGGTCGGCGCGCAGAACGCCGCCGCCCTGGACCGGCTGCGCGAGGACCCGCAGGTGTTCAACCACGCCGCGCTGGACGTGGCCGTGGCGCACGACCTCGTGATCGCCGCGAACGAGCACGCCGTGATGTTCGCCGGCTTCGGCCACCGGTACCCGACGGTCGAGGTCTACTCCACGAGCCCGGTGGGGCAGCCGTGGCGGCAGTCCGCGGCCGAGCTGCGCGCCGTGTCCGACCTGCTGCACGCCGCCCACGCGGCCACCGGGCCCGACGTCCCCTCCAACGAGGAATGGCACACCCGCCCGCCCGGCGTCGCGTCCCCGATGCCCTGGCGCGTGATGCTCAAGTGGCGCGTCTCCACACTCGCCGGCTTCGAGGGCGCCACCAAGATCAACGTCAACACCATCAGCCCGTGGGACGTGCGGGACCGGGTGCTGGCGCGGCTGCGGGAGCTGCGGGCGGCGGGCGCGCTCGCGGACGGGATGCGGATCGGGGCCGACGCGCGGGTCCGGCCGGGCGCCCTGCGGTACGCCGACGGAGCGGCGAGGCTCACCCCTCCGCGCGGTCGGTAGCGTGGGCGTCATGGCCCTCCACCTGCAGCGCTACCGCGAGATCGCCCACGTCATGGCCCGCAACGGCCTCATGGCCACGGCCGTGCAGGCCGGGCTCTCCCGGTGGCTGCCCCTCGAGGAGGGGGAGCCGCACCTGGGCATCGACGCCGAGGCCCGCCCCGAGCTGTTCGTGCGCACGTTCGAGGAGCTGGGCGTCACCTTCGTGAAGCTCGGGCAGCTGATCTCGGCGCGCCCGGACCTGTTCCCCGAGGCCTACTGCGCGGCGTTCGCCCGCCTCACGGACAGCACGACGGCGGTGCCCTTCGAGGCCGTCGCCCGGACGGTCGAGGAGGACCTCGGCGCCGACGTCGACACCCTGTTCGCCTGGTTCGACCGGGCGCCCCTGGCCACCGCCTCCATCGGTCAGGCCCACCGTGCGCGCCTGCATGACGGGCGCGCCGTCGTCGTGAAGGTCCGCAAGCCCGGTGTGGTGGAGCAGGTCCAGGCGGACCTGGAGATCCTGCGGACGCTGGCGGCCACGTGGTCGCGGGCCTCACGGACCTTCGCCGACCTGGACGTGCCGGCCATGGTGGACGAGTTCGACCGCTCCCTGCGCGCCGAGCTCGACTACGTGGTGGAGGCGCGGGCCTGCGAGGAGATCGCCGCCGGCTTCCGGGACACCCCGGGCGTGCGGTTCCCGTGGATCGAGTGGGACCTGACCACCTCGCGCGTGCTGACCATGCAGGAGCTCTCCGGGCTGCGCGTGGACGATCTGGCCGGACTCGACGCCGCCGGCATCGACCGGGAGGAGCTGGCGTACCGGGCCGCCGACGTGCTGCTGGCCATGGTGTTCGAGCACGGCGTGTTCCACGCGGACCCGCACGCGGGCAACCTGTTCATCGAGCCGGACGGGACCGTCGGGTTCATCGACTTCGGCTCCGTCGGGCGGATCTCCCCGTCCCTCCGGCGCCGGTTCGCGGGCCTGGCCATGGCGCTGGCCCGGCAGGACACCGACGGGCTGGTGCGGGCCCTGCTGGACATCGCCCCGCCGCGCGGCCCGGTGGACCGCCGTCGGCTCCGGCTGGAGGTGGCCCGGATCGTCGGCCGCCTCGAGGGGCGCGAGCTCGAGGACATCCGCGTGGCGCAGCTGGTCTCGGAGATCTTCGCCCTCGTGCGGCGCCACCGGCTGTCCCTGCCGCCCGAGCTCGTGCAGCTGCTGCGGATGCTGATCATCGTGGACGGCATCGGCCGCCGCCTGCACCCCGGCTTCGACTACACCCGCGTGCTCGACCCCTTCGCCCTGCGCCTCGTGGGGGAGCACCTCGACCCCCGGCGGGTGGCGGGCCGGATCGGCCGGGCCACGATCGCGGCGGCCGAGCTCGGCATCGACCTGCCGGAGTACGCCCGCAAGGTGATGGAACGCATCGACGACGGCGGGATCGACGTCACCGTCCGCGCGAGCGAGCTCGAGCCGCTCGTGACGCGCCTCGAGCGGACGGGCGACCGGGTGGTGGCCGCCATGGTGGTGGCCGCGATGATCACCGGCGGCACGAACGTGCTCGTGGCGTACAAGGACCGGCTCGGCCGCTTCGCCGGGCCGGTGGTGGCCGCCGGCGGCGCCGCCCTGACCGGCGGCAGCGCCTATCTGGCCTGGATCAGCCGCCCCCGGCGTCGCCCCCGCTGAGGGCCACGGGCGGGGTCAGTCGTCGGGATCATGCCCGCACCAGGCCGACCGCGGCGCAGGCCGTCTCGAAGTCGTCGAGGCCGAACGCCTGGATCGGGCTGACGACGCCGGCCTCGCGGGCCCGGCCTGCGGCGAGCTGCCGGGCGCCCCAGGCCATGAGGTCCCCGGTCAACGTGTAGGCGTTGGGGCCGCGCAGGTGCACGTCCGCCACGATGCGGCCGGCCGCGTCGCGCGCGATCGCCCCGACCCGGGAGCCCGTGCGGGCCCGGTCTGCGGCGTCGGGGCCACCCGGGTCGCCGGCCAGGGGCCGCAGCAGGGCCTGCACGCCGCGGGCGACGCCGGGGAGCCACCCCACCGCGCCGAGGGCGGCGGCGCCGATCTGCGTGGGCCGGGCCGGGAACCAGCCGTTGAAGACCTCGACCTCGTCCAGGCCGGGCTGCATCCGCGGCAGGAACAGGGACTCCGTGCCGCCGAACAGCACGCCGCGGCGGTCCTGCCCGTCGACCCGGAAGACGGCCGACCGGCTGGCCGGGCCCGTGGTCGCCAGCCGCCCGCCGCGCCACGTGATCGTCCGCTCGGTGAGGGCGCCCACCATCGTCTGGCGCGTCCCGTGGCTGAGGTCGACGCGCGGGTCCAGCTCGCCGTCGGCGAAGTAGCCGATCTGCAGGGACCGTGCGCGTCCACCGGCCTCCGCCAGCGCGAGCCCGCCCGCGAGCATGCCCGGCGCGTAGTCGAAGCCGAGGGCGGGCAGCAGGGTGGCGCCCGTGCGTCGGGCGGTGGCGTCCAGGTCCGCCTTGAGGTCCTTCACGAAGCCGACCTCACCGGTCGAGTCCACGTAGTGCGCGCCCCGCTCCGCGGCGGCGCGGGCGACCGGTCGGCCGTAGCGTTCGAAGGGGCCGACCGTGGAGACCAGCACATCGCCCTCCGTGACCAGGGCCCTCAGCGAGGCGGGGTCCCCGGCGTCGGCGACGGCGACCTCCAGCCCGTCGTGCCGCCTCGCCGCGTGCTGGAGCGAGTCCCGGTTCCGGCCCGCCAGCACGGGCCGTGCGCCCTGGGCCACGAGGGCGTCCACGACGAGGGATCCGGCGTAGCCCGTCGCGCCGAGCACGATGATGCGGGGGGCGTCGGGGTGGTCGAGGTGCAGGGGAGAATCCGTCATGGCCCCACGCTAGGCCGCGCACGCGGAGACCTCACGGGCTCGGCGACGCCGATCCGCGTGGACCCCCTCTCGCGCTCCCGGACCGGCGGACCCGGACATGGCGAGCCTGGCCCGGCACCCGCCTGCAGGGGCAGACTCGGGGGATGACCCGTACCCCGCCCGCCGTCGCCCCGCCCGCCGCCGAGACCGGCGGCGAGAGCCTGCTGACCGTCCTGATCGCCCTCGGCGTGAACACGGTGATCGCCGTCGTCAAGTCGATCGTGGGCGCGGTCACCGGCTCAGCCGCGATGGTGGCGGAGGCCGCGCACTCCTGGGCCGACGCCGGCAATGAGGTCTTCCTGCTGCTGGCGGAGCGTCGGGCCGGCCGAGCCCCCGACGCGCGGCACCCGCTGGGCTACGGGCGCGCGGCCTACGTGTGGTCGATGGTCGCGGCCTTCGGCCTGTTCGCGGTGGGCTCGGCGGTCTCGGTCTGGCACGGGATCACGGCCTGGTCCGCCCCCGAGGAGGAGGCGGAGTACACGATCGCGTACATCGTGCTCGCCGTCGCGTTCGTGCTCGAGGGCATCTCGTTCCTGAACGCGCACCGGCGCGTCCGCCGCGACGCGGAGCGGCGGCACATCAGCGATGCCACGTTCCTGCGCCAGACCTCGGACCCCACCCTGCGCGCCGTGTGGGTGGAGGACGCCTCGGCCCTGATCGGCCTGGCCATCGCGGCCGCCGCCCTCGCCCTGCACCAGCTCACCGGGGACCCCCGGTGGGACGCCGCCGGCTCGATCCTCGTGGGCGTGCTGCTCGGGGTCGTCGCGATCTTCCTGCTCTCGCGGAACATGGCGTTCCTCGTCGGCGAGGTCGCCGACCCGGTGGTCCGGACCCGGGTGCTGCGCTGGCTGCTGGAGCGGCCCGAGGTGCTCTCCGTGAGCTACCTGCACCTCGAGTACGTCGGCCCGGAGAAGCTCTTCGTCGTCGGGGCCGTGGACCTGGCCGGGGACGAGCGGGAGAGCGAGGCCGCGGTCCTGCTCCAGCGCGTGGAGGACGCCCTCCTCGAACACCCGCGCGTGGCCGCCGTCGTGCTCTCCCTGTCCAACCCCGCCCACGCGCCCCTGGCCCCGGAATCGCAGAACGCCCGCGCCTGAGACCGCGCGGCCGGCATCGTACAGTGGCCTCTCGTGACCCAGACCACCCCCGCCCCGCCGCCCGCTCCGTCCCTCGACCGCCTCCGGGAGGCGGCCCCGTACCTGTCCCGGTGGCTGGCCACCCAGGTGGAGACGCGGCACGTGCCCGGCGCCCAGGTGGCCGTGCGGCTCGGCGACGAGCTGGTGCTCTCCGCCGCGTTCGGGGTGGCCGACGAGGCCACCGGGGCGGAGCTGACCACCGGCCACCTGTTCCGCGTGGCCAGCCATTCCAAGACCTTCACGGCCGTCGCCGTGCTGCGCCTGGTCGCCACCGGTCGTCTGCGCCTGGACGACACCGTGGCCGAACGACTGCCCGACTGTGCCGACACCCCGCTGGCCCGGGTCACCGTCCGCGAGCTGCTCTCGCACACCTCCGGCGCCATCCGCGACGGGGTGGACGCGGACCACTGGCAGCTCGACGGCCCCTTCCCGGACGCCGACGCCCTGCGCGCGATCGTCCGGGAGCACGGCGCCACCTACGCCCCGCAGGAGCGGTTCAAGTATTCGAACATCGGGTACGGCCTGCTCGGGGCGATCATCGAGGCAGTCACGGGCCGCGGCTACGCCGAGCACGTCACGGAGGACATCCTCGTCCCGCTCGGCCTCACCGACACCCGCCCCGAGATCGACGACGACGCGGCGGGCCGGGCCGTCGTCGGCCACACCCGGGCCCACGGCCGCGGGCGTCGGGTGACCGTGGCACCGACCGCCACCGGCGCGCTGGCCGCGGCCACCGGCTTCGTGTCCACGGCGGAGGAGCTCAGCCGCTTCTTCTCCGCTCTCGCACTGGATCGGCGTGAGCTGCTGGACGAGCACGCGCTGCGCCTGATGCACCGGGCCGAGGCCTCCTTCCCGCGGGGGACCGGGACCGGCACCTACGGGCTCGGCCTGATCGGGATCAGCGTGGGCGGACGACGGCTCGTGGGCCACTCCGGCGGCTTCCCCGGGCAGATCACCCGGACCCTGGTGGACCCGGTGACCGGCCTGACCGTCAGCGTGCTCACCAACGCCGTGGACGGTCCGGCGGACGCGCTCGCGGTGGGCCTCGTCGAGCTCATCGATCTGCTCGCCCAGGACGCCGCCGACGGGCAGGCGCTGCCCGCCGGTGTCACGACCGACGACCTCGACCGGCTGACCGGCCGCTACGTCTCCCTGTGGGGCGAGACGGACGTGGTTCGCGCCGGTGAGCGCCTCGTGCTGATCGACCCCGGCACGCCCGGCCCCCGCGACAGGATGCACGAGCTGCGAGCGCTGGACGCCACCACGTTCCTGCCCGAGGACGAGGACGGCTTCGGCGCGTCGGGGGAGCGCATCCCGTTCGACCTCGGCGACGACGGCCGGGTGGTGAGGATGCGCGTGTCCGGGGTGAGCAGCTGGCCCGAAGAGGACTACCTCGCCCGGCGTGGCGACGCGTGGGGTCACCGCTCGGCCGCCGGCCGTGGGGTGACCGGGCGGGACTGAGCCGCCGCCTGCGGGCGGGCGGCCTCAGTCGAGACCGGGGCGGCGGCGCGTGCGCTTCACCTCGGAGCGACGGTGTTTGGCCTCCAGGCGGCGCCGCCGGGAGCCGCGCGTCGGCGTCGTGGCCCGCCGCGGCGTCGGCGGGGCCAGGGCCTCGCGCAGCAGCGCCGCGGAGCCGCCCGTCGAGACGATCTCCACATCCGCGGCCTGCAGCGCCTGCGCCAGGGCTTCGAGCAGGCACTGGCCGACACAAAGGGCTTCACCGGCATGCAGGGCAAGGGCCTGATGATCGGCATCGGGCTGGATCGCCCCTGCGGCGCGCTGGTGAAGCGGGCGCTGGACGAAGGCCTGGTGATCAACGTCACGGCCGAACGGGTCGTGCGGCTGCTGCCACCCCTCATCCTGTCCGATGCCGAGGCCGACGAACTGGTGCAGCGGCTGGCGCCGCTGATCCAACTCGTGCGCGACGACAGCTCCGCGGTGCCCGACTCGTCGGGCGCCGCCCGGCCCCAGAAGGAGAACGCATCATGAAAGCTGCTGTCTGGGAGGGCAGTACACCGACACTCACCGTCGAGGAGATCCCGCGCCCGACGCCCCGTCGTGGCGAGATCCTGCTCAAGGTCACCGAGAAGTGCTACCGGCCGATGACCCGGCTCATCCTCGACCTGATCGAGTCCAACAACGGCAACTTCAAGGTCTCCTACGCGCTCACCGGGACGGTGATCGACCAGCTCAAGGCCTGGGCGCCGGACGTGATCGACCTGTTCAAGCGCCTGAGCGACACGGGCTGCTGCGAGTTCCTGGCCGAGACGGACCTGCACTCGCTGAGTTTCCTCTACTCGCGCGAGGAGTTCATCGAGCAGATCGAGCCAGGGGCGTACCAGCTCAAGGGCACGGCGTTCACCTGGCACGCCGGTCCCGGCACGGATCCCTCCATGGACGCCCTGCGGGTTGTCCGGCCGGCTGGCAGTGACGCGCCGCGAGTGAACGCGTTCTTCCTGTCGCTGTACGGGCAGCCTGCCTCGGAGTTCGCGGGCCTGCACGGCGCGGAACACACTGCGCAGATCCGCGCGGAGGAACGCGAGAAGCGCGAGGAGGCCTTCCGCGCGGGCACGCTGCCGGCCATGTTCTGTTCGCCCACCATGGAGCTCGGGGTGGACATCAGTGACCTGAACGTCGTGCACCTGCGCCTGCCGCCCCTGCGCGAGCGGCTCGCCGATATCCTCGAACTCACCGCCCACTTCGCCCGCAAATACGCGGAGCTGAACGGCCTG
>ERZ1023282.384-NODE-384-length-22149-cov-5.793111_pt1 | contig 22149 bp, 21 predicted proteins | sample MGYA00521262_ERZ1023282 | MGnify/ENA primary metagenome ERZ1023282 (study PRJEB32759, sample SAMN07749867) | skin metagenome | biome: transportation; feature: city; material: polyester macromolecule | host: Homo sapiens | place: Hong Kong:KT line | collected... | reverse complement strand
TTCGGGGCGTTTTTGCTGCATTTGTTCGTAAAACGCCAATACTTCGTCGATATTTGGGAAGCAGCCGAAATTACCGTCAGGCAGGCTGAAGCCAAGCTCTTTACAGTAGCCCAGCTCTTGCAGGTGTTCTTCCGCGATAAAGCCGCCTTGTTGTCGGGCGATGGAATAGGGGAAGAAATGCAGTTTGCGCTGTGCCGTAATGCGTGAATCAAGTTGGCGCAGACTGCCGGCGGCGGCATTGCGCGGGTTGGCGAAAGGTTTTTGTCCGTTTTCAGCCTGTCGTGCGTTTAAAGCGGCAAAATCGGCTTTGAGCATCAGTACTTCGCCGCGCACTTCCAACAGTGCAGGCTGCTTTTCGCCGTGCAGTTTCAGCGGGATATTGCGCACGGTTTTGATGTTTTCGGTTACGTTTTCGCCCGTGGTGCCGTCGCCGCGCGTGGCTGCCTGCACCAAAATCCCGTCTTGATACAGCAGGCTGACGGCCAGCCCGTCAAACTTCGGTTCGGCGGCGTATTCCACCTGCGACACGCCCAATTCTTTGCACACGCGCTCGTCAAACGCCAAAAATTCGGCGTGGTCGAACGCGCCCGTTTCGTCGTCGCGCGGCGAAAACGCGTTGTTCAGCGACAACATCGGCACGGCGTGCACCACGGTTTCAAAGCCGTCCAGCACCGCGCCGCCCACCCGCTGCGTGGGACTTTCCGGCAGCCTGAACTGCGGATATTCGGCTTCCAGGGCTTCCAGCTCGCGGTAGAGCCGGTCGTATTCGGCATCGGGCACGCTGGGCGCGTCCAAAGTATAGTATTCATGGGCGTAGTGGTTGAGCGTTTGCACGAGGGTGCGGATGCGTTGTTGGGGCGTGGACATGGTGCAGGCTGCTTGAGAGTGGGGAAAACGCGATTGTATCAAATTCGGTTGGCGGACGGAGGCAGCCTGCACCCGTTTCGTGCTAGTATTGCCACTTTACACGCCATTTCCCAACGCCATGAAGACCATTCAGCCCGAACGTTTTTCCGATGACGACAGCTACGAATATTACGCCGACAAACTGGCGCGAACGGGCTGTCTTACGCCTGCCGAGCATTATGTTTTCGCCCATTTCGTGCCGTTCGATTGGGACGAGGCGGCGGTGGCCGAACATTATCTGCGGCATGTGTGCCGCGCCGCGCGGTCGGGCTATGTGCATGCGTTGTACCAACTGTCGTTCGTGTTTGAATACGGTGATTACGGTGCGGCAAAGGACGCGGCGTTGGCACGGCGCCTGATGGGCATTTGCGCGCGCAAGCAGCACCCGAACGCGATATTCCACGCGGCATGGCAGGCGCGGGACGAAGCCGAACGCCGCCAGCTCATCCTGCTCGCCGCACGGAAATGCTCGCAAGCCGCCTATCTTTATCTGGCCGACTGCCATGCCAAAGGCCGCGATGGTTTCCGCCAAAACCGCCGACTGGCCACGTTTTACAGGAAACGGGCTTGGGCGGACGGGACTTGGACGGTTTGACGGATAAGGCCGCACGCATCAAAAAAGCAGCCTGCACTTTTGAATGGGAAGTGCAGGCTGCTTTCTGATTGGTCGGGCGATTTCTATGGATGATTGGCGTGTGGGTTATTTTTTGTTTATGCACACAATTCCTGCGGGCGGCAGGGTGCAGGCTGCTTTTTATGCGTTATGCGGTTGATGCGGCAATTCATAGTGCGCTGGCAACCTGCCCCCTCTCCTGTGGGAGAGGGTTGGGGTGAGGGCTTCTTGGGGTGCTTGCCAATCTTAGTGCGGGCGGAAACCCCAAAGAGTGGGTATGGCGGCGATACGCCATGCTCTGCCTTTGAAGTTCCTGTACCTGTTCGGTGTTGCCCTCTCTCTCTAGCCCTCTCACGCAGGAGAGGGGGACGGGGTTACTGCGCCCGTTAAAAAGCAGCCTGCACGTTTTATTTTGCCGAGCCTTCTGCCAGCAGCCAAGCCGCCCAAGTCGCATCATCGGGGCGCGTCAGCTTGATGTTGCGCGTGTCGCCCTCAATCAGGCGCGGGGCGTATCCGGCGCGCTCCATGGCCGAAGCCTCGTCCGTGACTTGCTGCAAATCCGCCGACTGCAACGCCAAATGCAGGCTGCCTGCGCGGAAGGCCTGTGGCGTTTGCGCCTGCCACAAACCTTCGCGCGGCACGGTGTGCACGATGCGGTGATTGTCGTCCTGCTGTTTGAGCGTATCGGCCACCGGCACGGCCAAAATCGCGCCGTCCGGGCAGTGGGGTAATGCGTCCAACAGGCGGTTCAGCGCTGCAACGGGCAGGCAGCAGCGTGCCGCGTCGTGCACCAGCACGATGGTGTCGGGCGATAGGTGCTGTTGTTGCAGCAGTGCGTGCAGGCCGTTGGCCACGGTGTGTGCCCGTGTTGCGCCGCCCACGCGGTATACGGACGCATTGGCAGGCAGGCGGATGGTGTCGTCAAACCATTCGTCTTCTGGCGAGATGATTACGGCAATTCGGGCAATCTGCGGATGCGCGGCAAACACATCCAGCGTGTGCTGCAACACGGGGCGGCCGGCGATTTGGGCATATTGTTTGGGCACGGGCGCGCCGAAGCGGCTGCCGACACCTGCGGCGGGAATCAGGACGGTATAAGTCATCAAACGCTTTCCGATGTGAAAAGAAGGTATAGTGGATGAAAATTGCAATGATATGGCGTTGGCTCGCCTTGACGTACTACTTGTACGCCTTGCGGCTCGCCGCCTTGTCTCATTTTTATTTTAATCCACTATATTGTAATGGAATTGCGCGGCGTGATGGAAAGCAGCCTGCACTTTCGCCGCCACCCAAAACCACATTCATCGCCCATTTCACGTTATAATTCGCGCTTGCTTTGAAACACCTTTTTGCAGAAATAAGAAAGTATTGAATATTATGGATAAATTACGAATCACCGGCAACGGCAAACTCAACGGCGAAATTGTGGTATCGGGCGCGAAAAATGCCGCCCTGCCGTTGATGTGCGCAGGTTTGTTGTCGGGCGGAACGCTGCGCCTGACCAATGTGCCGATGCTCGCCGACGTGAAAACCACCGAAAAACTGTTGCAAGGCATGGGTGCGACGGTGACCGGCGACGGTGTTTCCCAATTTGAAATCAACGGTGGCACGGTCAATAATACCTGCGCGCCGTATGATTTGGTGCGCACCATGCGCGCTTCGATTTTGGTGCTGGGCCCCACGTTGGCGCGCTTCGGCAAAGCAGAAGTGAGCCTGCCCGGCGGCTGTGCCATCGGCGCGCGTCCGGTGGACCAGCATTTGAAAGGGCTGGAAGCAATGGGCGCGCACATTGTGATTGAACACGGTTATGTGAAGGCCACCGCGCCCGAAGGCAAACTCAAAGGCGCGCGCGTGGTGATGGACATGGTGACCGTGGGCGGCACGGAAAATCTGCTGATGGCGGCCACGCTGGCCGAAGGCACCACCGTGCTGGAAAACTGCGCCATGGAACCCGAAGTGGTGGATTTGGCGAACTGCCTGGTGAAAATGGGCGCGAAAATCCAAGGCATCGGCACGCCCACCATGACGGTGGAAGGCGTGGCGGAATTGCACGGCGCGGAACACAGTGTGGTGCCCGACCGCATTGAAGCGGGCACGTTCTTGTGCGCCGTGGCCATGACGGGCGGCAAAGTCGTATTGCGCAACGCCGCGCCGCACACCATGCAGGTGGTGCTGGACAAGCTGGTGGAAGCGGGTGCCGTCATCGAAGCGGGCAGCGACTGGATCAGCATCGATATGCAGCGGCGCCCCAAAGCCGTGAATATCCGCACAGCCGAACATCCCGCCTTCCCCACCGATATGCAGGCGCAGTTTATGGCGATGAACGCCGTTGCCGAAGGCAGCAGCAAAGTGGTGGAAACCATTTTTGAAAACCGTTTCATGCACGTTCCCGAGCTGAACCGCATGGGCGCGGACATTTCGGTGGAAGGCAATACCGCCATGGTGCGCGGCGTGGAAAAACTGTCGGGCGCCACCGTGATGGCCACCGATTTGCGCGCTTCGGCCTGCCTGGTCATCTCCGGTTTGGTGGCGGACGGCGAAACGATTGTGGACCGGATTTACCATCTGGACCGCGGCTACGAACACATCGAGAAAAAACTGGGCGGCGTTGGTGCAAAAATCGAACGGATTTCCGCCTAATCCATTGACCTGTATCAAGCAAAAGCAGCCTGCACCCCAAAAAACAAGGTGCAGGCTGCTTTTTCATATTTGCGCCGTGTTATTTGGTCTGTTCGTCAATCTGTTCGGCCTGTTTTTTCTGCATATCTTCCACCGACTTGGCCGCATTCACGGCTTTTTCGCGGTTTTGAATCACTTGCTCGCCGGGGCTGTTGGCTTCCTGTTTCGGCGGCTGCGCTTCGGCGGCGGTTTCACTTTTGCCGCCGCAAGCGGCCAGCATCAGCACCACGGACAAACACAAAACGGTTTTCATCATCATGCTCCTTATAGGGTTGGGGGATGGGGCATTGTACGCCTGCCACTGGCAAAAAGCAGCCTGCACATGCCAAAACAACACTCAAGCGGCCAAAGGCAGCCACACGGGTTCCGGCTGCAAATCCACCGCGAAACGTTGCGCGACAATGCGGCAGATTTCGTCCGACAAGGCGCGCACGTCGGTGGCGGTGGCGCAGTTTTTGTTCACCAGCACCAAAGCCTGTTTGTCGTGCACGGCCGCGCCGCCGATGGTTTTGCCTTTCAGGCCGCATTGGTCGATTAACCAGCCTGCCGCCAGCTTCACGCGCCCGTCCGGCTGCGGATAATGCGGCATTTGCGGATATTGCGCCAACAGCGTTTGTGCGTGGGCGGCATCCACCAGCGGATTTTTGTAGAAACTGCCGACATTGCCCAGCACAGCCGGGTCGGGCAGTTTGCTGCGGCGGATGGCGCACACGGCTTGGGCAACGTCTTGCGCGGTGGGGGCGCGGCCGCCGCATTGCCCTGCCAAAACCTGCGCCAAGTCGCCGTATTTCACGTTCGGCACAAATTGCGTATCCAGTCGGAACACGACCGAAGTAATCACATAACGCTGCCGTCCTTCGTGTTTGAAAATGCTGTCGCGGTAGGCAAAGCGGCATTCGTCGTTCGACAGTTCGCGCCATTCCTGCGTCTGCACATCGAAGCAGCGCACGCTGTGGATGCGTTCTTTCACTTCCACGCCGTACGCGCCGATGTTCTGCACGGGCGATGCGCCGACCGTGCCGGGAATCAGGCTTAAGTTTTCCAGCCCGCCCAGCCCCATGTGCAGGCTGCTTTGTACGAATCCGTGCCAGTTTTCGCCGGCCTGCGCTTCCAGCAGGACGCTGTCGGGTGTGCGTTCTAATTCGCGGATGCCGCGCGTGGCCATGCGCACCACCAGCGATGGGAAATCCTGCATAAACAGGACATTGCTGCCGCCGCCCAACCAGCACACGGTGGCGGCGTCAAATTCGGGCAGCCTGCAGATTTCGGGCAAATCGCCGCTGTCGGTCAATTCGATATAGTGCGCCGCACGGGCGGGCAGGCCAAAGGTGGTGTGCGGGGCAAGCGGGTAATCGTGTTGTCGTGTAAACATGGGGTCAAATTTCGGTTAATGAGGGGGCAGGCTGCGCTCGCGCAACGCGATTTTGCTGCGCTTTTCCAGATACCACACCAGCGCGGCAGCAGCGGAAAACAGAGACACAATCAGAGCGGTCCAGAAGCCGTAAATGCCCATGCCGGCGGGATAGGCCAGAACATAGCCGGGCAAAAGCCCCAAGAGCCAGAAGGCGATGGCGTGGATAATCATGGGGACGCGCGTGATTTTGTAGCCGCGCAAGGCATAGGAAGCGATGCACTGCGTGAAGTCGAACAATTGGAAAATGGCGGCAAAAACCGTTACTTGTACCGCAATGGCCACCACATTCGGGTCTTTGTTATACAGCGTGACAAAAAATCCGCGGCCAAACAGCAGCAGACAGAAAGTGCAGGCTGCCAAGAGCACGCCCAGCAGCAGCGACACGCCGGCAATATACCGTGCCCGCGCAAACTGCCGCTTGCCCAAAGAATAGCCCACGCGGACGGTGGCCGCCGTGCCGACCGCCTGCGGAATCATATAAACAATGCTGGTCATGCTCATCACGATTTGCTGCGCGGCCACATAATCCTCGCCCAAGTCGGCAATCTGCCACACAATCACGGTGAACAGGCTGGCTTCCAGAAAATACGACAATCCAATCGGCCAGCCCAGCCGCCAGAGTTGTTTTTGCACGGCCAAGCGTGGGCGAGTGATGCGCTGCGTTAGCCCGAACGGCGCGAAATACGGCGTTTTGGCAATATACAGCCACAGCGCGGCGGTGTTGAACCAGAACACCACGGCGGAAGCAACGCCGGCACCGGCACCGCCCATTTCGGGTGCACCAAATTTGCCGTAAATAAACATATAATTCAATGGGATGTTCAGAAGCAGCGCCGCCCAGCTAATCCACATAATCGCTTTTGGGCGGTGTAGGCTGGAAGCATAGGCATGCAGGGCGCGGTACAGCATGGCGGCGGGCATGGACAGCGCCATGCAGAACAGGTATTGCCCGAACATGGTTTCAATGTGCTCGGACATCGTTAAATAATTTTTCAGCGGCTCAATCATGGCAAACATCAGCACCATGCCGACCAAGCCCAAAAACAGGCCGAACCACAAGCCCTGCCGGCCGCTTTCACCCACTTTTTCTTTTTCACCCGCGCCGTATAGCTGGGCGATGGTGGGGTTGAGCGCGGTCATAATCCCCATGAAGGTGATGAACACGGTAACGAACACCGAGCTGCCCAGCGCAACGGCGGTCAGGTCGTCTTTGCCGGCCGCGCCGGACATGGCCGTGTCCACCACGCCCACGGCAACGGCGGCAATCTGCGCCATCATCATGGGTAGTGCGAGGCTGACGAGGGGTTTGATTTCGCCGATAAAGTCGCGGCGGGAATATTGGTTTAAATCGAAGAGCATAAATAGGTTCGCAAATAGGTGCAGGCTGCTTTTGGAATGCGGTCAAAAGCAGCCTGCACGTTCACGGCAAGGGTTGGATTACAATACTTTCACAATGCTTTCGCACAAATAGCGGATATTGCTGTCGGTGATGCCGGCCACGTTGATACGGCCGCTGCGCACGGCATAAATGGCAAATTCGTCTTTCAGGCGGTCCACTTGTTCCGCGGTTAAGCCGGAGAACGAGAACATGCCGTTTTGTTGCACAATAAAATCAAAATCTTGCGTTGCGCCGCATTCTTTCAGCTTATCGACAAATTTTTGGCGCATGGTTTTGATGCGTGCGCGCATTTCGTCCAATTCCGCAATCCATTGCGCTTTCAGTTGCGCGTCCTGCAAAACGGTGGCGATGGTGGCGCCGCCGTGCGAAGCGGGGTTGGAATACAGTGTGCGGATGATGGTTTTGACTTGGCTGAATGCGCGGTTGGCCGTGGCTTCGTCGGCAGCCACAATGGTGAATGCGCCCACACGTTCGTTATACATGCCAAAGTTTTTGGAATACGAGCTGGCCACCAGCAATTCGGGATTGTGTTTCGCAAACGCGCGCAGGCCGTATGCATCTTCTTCCAAGCCGTTGGCAAAGCCTTGGTAGGCAAAGTCAAACAGCGGCAGCCAGCCTTTTTCGGCCGACATTTTGGCCAGCGTGTCCCATTGCTCGGGTGTGGGGTCGATACCGGTCGGGTTGTGGCAGCAGCCGTGCAGCAGCACCACGTCGCCTGCCTGCGCCTGCGACAAATCTTCCAGCAGTCCCGCCCAATCCAAGCCGTGCGCCTGTTTGTCGTAATAGCGGTAATCGCGGATGTTCATGCCCACCGCATTGAAAATGGCATTGTGGTTTGGCCAGGTGGGCGCGGAAATCCACACGTTTTTCGCATTGGTTTGGCGTTTGATGAATTCCGCCGCCACGCGCAACGCGCCGGTACCGCCCAAACTTTGCGCGGTTTTGGCGCGTTTTTGCGCAATGATTTCGTGTCCCGCGCCAAACAGCAGTTCCTGCGTGGCGGCGTTATAGGCGGCCACACCGTCGATGGTCAGGTAGTTTTTGGTGTTTTCTTGTGCCAGCAGGCGCGTTTCGGCTTCTTTAACGGATTTCAGAATCGGGGTTTGCCCTTGCGCGTCTTTATACACGCCGATACCCAAATTCACTTTTTCGGCGCGGGTTTCGGCTTTGAAGGCTTCGCCCAAGCCCAAAATCGGGTCGGCAGGCGCGGCTTGAATATGGTCGAACAACATGGAACAGCTCCTTGAACGATGGTTGGATGAGTGGAAAATCTTTGTATTTATACTGCTATCGCCGTGCAATGGCAAGGGTTTTTCCAAAAAAGCAGCCTGCACGCCCCAAAGGCAGGGTGCAGGCTGCTTTTTCACGGCAAAATTACAGCATCAGCGGCGCGAAAACAAAACCCAGCAATACCGAAAGCGCAATCGCCAGCAGCCCCGGCACGAAGAACGGATGGTTGAACACATAGCGGCCGATGCGCGTGCTGCCCGTGTCGTCCATCTGCACCGCGCCCAGCAGGGTGGGATAGGTGGGCAATACGAACAGGGCGGACACGGCGGCAAAGCTGGCCACCAAAATATACGCATTTTGCGGGTTTTCCGGCGTAATGCCCAGCGCCACCATCACGGCGGGCATCAGCGCTTTGGCTGTGGCGGCTTGCGAGTAAAGCAGCATGCTGGCTAAGAACAGGGCAACGGCCAGCAGCCACGGATAATCCGACACCAGTGTGGACGCGCCGTTTTTAATCGTGTCGATATGCGCCGATACGAACGTATCGCCCAGCCATGCCACGCCCAGCACGCACACCGCCGCCGCCATGCCCGATTTGAACGTGGACATTTCCAGCAGGCGGCCGCTGTCCAAACGGCACGACACCACAATAATGGCGGCAATGCCCATCATGAAACCCATAATCGCCCCGTCGCGCGGCAGCACGGGTTCTTTAATCAGGCCGATGGCGGGCGAAATGGCGCAGGCATACAGCACCACCGCCAGCACGCCGGCGCAGAAAATCAGCACGGAGCGTTTGGCCGTGGCAGGCAGTGCGGCAATCACTTCGGCCGAACGCGGCGGCGCAACCAATCCGGCCGCCAGCCGCTCCTGATAAATTTTATCGCCCGACAAATCCAGCCGCCAAAACAGGTTCACCAGCAACGATACCAGTATGCAGGCTGCAAATGTGGTTACAATCCAAATCAAGAGCAGCTTCGGATAGCTGATGCCCAACGGTTCGAGCAGGCCGCTCATAAACACCACCGCCGCGCTCACGGGCGACGCGGTAATCGCGATTTGTGACGACACCACCGACAAACTCAGCGGCGCGGAAGGCTTGATGTTTTCGCTTTTCGCCACTTCCACAATCACCGGCATCACGGAAAACGCAGTGTGTCCCGTACCGGCCAGCAGCGTGAGCAGATAGGTAACCGTGGGGGCGAGAAAGTTGATATTTTTGGGATTTTTGCGCAACAGGCGTTCCGCTACGCCCACCAGATAGTCCAAGCCGCCCGCCAGCTGCATGGCGGAAATGGCGGCAATGACTGACATGATGATTAAAATCACGTCATACGGAATTTTGCCCGGCGGCACGCCCAGCAGCAGCGCCAGCAGCACCACGCCCAAGCCGCCCATATAGCCGATGGAAAGCCCGCCCAAGCGTGCGCCGAAAAAAATCGCGCCCAATAGCACGACCAATTGAAAAAATAACATGACTGTCATTGAGAATACTCCTGTGAAGCGTTTGTTATGTTTGGGGGGCGAATCATAACACTATCTGGCGCATTTTTAAAAGATTTTTGCCAATCCAAAAGCAGCCTGCACTTCCGATTTCCGAGTGCAGGCTGCTTTTGGAGAATGCTTTATGGACATCACAAACGCATGCCCGCGTCCGCAGCATTATGAAATATCCAATAAACGGGTAAACTTTATCAGGATGGGATAAAATACCGCATACAGTCCTTAACCATCCAATGTAGCTCCAAGCCAATGAATTCAATAAAAGATGACAAATATTTAGATTTCTGTCTATTCGCCTTATCCGCCCTGCTTTATGCCTTTTGGCACGCATTTTTCCCTTTGTTGTTGCTTTCCTTTGTTTTTCTTTGGTATCGGCGGGAATTGGCTTGGCGGATTAAGCGGGAAAAGCCCAAATTTTTTTGGGGGTTATTCAGTTTGGAGGAAGAGGCCCATCCATTTGTCAATGTTAGATTTTGGCTTTTTGGTGTGGTATGGAATTTATTAATTCTTATATTTATGGTGGTGTTTATCCGAGAATACGATACAGCTTTGGGTATATTTGAAATATTCTCAAAAATATTTTATGAAACGGTGGCATACATCTATCCCGGTCATGTAAATAGTGAATTCGCGATTGTCAAACGGGCGCTGCAAGATGCGTGGGCTGCTCAAGATATCCATACTGTTGTAACAGATGAAATTGTCCGAGATGAGTTAAAAAAAGCCAAGGGATTCGGGAACCTTTTACTGAATTACCATTATGATTTTGTATGCCTGACTGTGTACGTTATCATTTTTGCGCGCCCGCTGATTATGCAGCCTTTTTATCAGGCGGCAATGAAGAATCCGAATCGCCAATTTCATTTGAAAAAACTAAATTTATGGCGGATATTCATTAATGTGTTGTTTATAGGGGTCCTTTACTATATGTTTTTCCTAATGCCGATTCATCGGGATAATTGCGCTGAAATCCATAATCGGGCAGCGCTGTTGTGCAGCAATTTGGCAACTTCGGGAAAATATATCGCATTTCCGGCAAGGATTATGGCTTATTGGGCATCGATTTTGTTTATGGTGCAGATGTTTATTGGTGGTTATTTGGTGGAGCAGGAGAAAGAACATGACAACGCCAGCGAGGAGTGAAAGCGGACAGGAAGCCGTCGGGTTTCGTTGAACCGCCGCCCCAATAGAAAAGCAGCCTGCACTCGGAAAATAAAAGTGCAGGCTGCTTTTTCAGTGTGGTTTTATAGCGGATGAAAATAAAAATGAGACAAGGCGGCGAGCCAACGCCGTGTCATTGCGATTTTAATTCACTCTTATGCCGATTCGCCGCCTTGCGGCAACATGCCCGCCGCTTGCAGCGAAACCAGTTTCTTGGTCAGGAAGTTCAGCGCCACGCCATACGCCGGCACAAACAGGCCGCAGCACACCACCAGTTTGAACAGATAATCCACAAACGCGATGTGCCCCCAGTTGGCCGCCATAAACGCATCATCGCTGCCTGCAAACGCAATGCTGAAAAACAGCAGCGTATCCAGCGCGTTGCCCACGAAAGTCGAAGCCGTGGGCGCAATCCACCACGATTTCAGCTGGCGCAGTTTGTTGAACACGAAAATGTCCAGCAGCTGACCGAAGGCATACGCCGAAAAGCTTGCCACGGCAATGCGGAACACGGGCAGCGCAAACACGGCCAGCGCCGACCAGCCCGTCCACGCGCCGTTTTGAAACAGCACCGACAGCGCATACGACAGCGCCAGTGCAGGCAGCATCACAAAGAAAATAATCCGCCGCGCCAGCCGCTGGCCGAAAATGCGCACGGTCAAATCGGTGGCCAGAAAGATGAACGGAAACGTGAGCGCGCCCCAAGTGGAATGCACTTCAAAGCCGTTCGGCAGCACGACGGTAAACGGAAACTGTACCAGATAATTGCTGGACGCAATCACAGCAATGTGGAACAACACCAGCCAGAACAACGCTTTGCGCTGCTGGGCGGTGGAGAAGGTGAAGTTTTTCATGAAGATTCCTTAGTTTTGGTTTTGAACAATGTCAGCGCGGGAGGATTGCGAACCGCGCGTTTGAAAAAAGGAGCGGATTATAAAGGATTTTTACGCGGAAGGGGCGTTTTTTGACGATTTATTTTTATGTGCAGGCTGCTTTTGAATAGTGAAATTGGGAGAGCGGGCGCGGTTTCATTTTTCCGTCCTTGTGCAGGCAGCCTGCACCGAATCAAATCAAAGGGTTCCGTAAAAATCAATATAACGGCAATCGGGCAGCGCGCAGGCGTATGCCAAATAATCGGCGGCGGCGTGGAGCATTTGTGCCGCTTCGGCTTGGATTTCGGCTTGGGCAAGCGTGCGGATTTCGGCGGCGATGGCACGGCATTGCTCCACGGTGAAATAATTGGATGATGTCGGGTCGATGCGGCTCCGTCTTCATCGGAACCGTCGTGTCGGCACGGATACCGTTGCAGCACGGGTTTGAGCTGCTCGAAATTGCGGTGCTGGATAAAGGCATTGCGCCCGTCCGCCTGTTCGCCGCCGCTGTTCAACGGCGTGATGGCATAACCCCATTTTTCGCCGTTTATGGTGTGTCGGCCCAAATAAACCGGCGTGCGGCAGATGGCGGCGATGGCGCGCTCGGTATTGCCTTGGTGCGCGGCTTCGGTTTCGCTGCACACGGCGGCTTGGCAGATATGGGCGATTTGGGCAGCGCGATAGGCGGCAATGGCGGCCTGCGGGCTGCCGTGCTGTTTCAGCAGCGCGAGCACGTCGGCGATGGGCAGGGGAATCTGCTGCTGCAAACGGCGTGCGGCCGTGTAATCGGAGCGGTGCATGGTGTGTCGGACGGGAAGGGTTTGGCTTGGTTCGAGGGTGGGTGCAGGCTGCTTTGTGATAAGCAGCCAACAGCATTATGGGTAATCAACGCCCGGAATTTTGACGATAATGGCCGATTTCGCGCAGGATTTCCGGTTTGATGATGCCCTGCAAATCTTTCACGGAAATGGTAAGTTCAGGCCCGCCTTCAACGTATGTGCCGAGTTCGCCGATGTCGTACTCGAAGGTTAGGCCGTTTTTGTCGAAACGCCAGTCGTTTGTTATTTGAAAACCATTGCCGAACCGTCCGTTCACATATTCCAGTGTTTTCAGTGTTTCTTGTTCGCTCACTTCTTGTTCGTCACTGTCTCTGTCTCTTTCCGCCAGGTATTTCACATAGGCTGCTTTGAGCAGGTTGGCCAGCCTGGCTTTTTGGTTGGGCAGCAGGATGTTGTCGAGCTTCACGGGCTGCGGATGGGCGGTGCCGCGTTTCAGCACGAAGATATCGCCGTTGCCTAAACCGCGCGGGCCGCAGGCAAATTCCCATGTGTCGTGCCTGAATACGGCGTAATTTGGCGTGTAGCCTCCCAGCGACCATTCGTCTGCAAATTGCAGCCTGCACGGCGGCTCGCCTTTACGCATCTCCTGCGGGTTCTCCTGATTGGTGTATTTCACGATTTCGTTGCGGTTCAGCTTGGCTTGCATGGAGCGTTGCGTGGGCAGCGTGCCGTGGAATTGCTGTTTCACCCAGTTGTCCAAATGCCGGTCGCCCGTTACCGGATAAGCCACTTCGGATTCGTGGCAGATGGGTTTGTTTTCACGGTCTTTGCCGTGGCAAGATTTGGCTTCGAGTTTGACGGTGCGGAAGGATAAGGGCGACGGGGCGGTTTGGGCGTAGGCGGCGGAGGCGATGGAAAGAACGGCAATGGTTAGGGCTTTGGATAACATGGAAAGATTCCTGAAGAAGATTGAAAAAAGCAGCCTGCATATTTGCAGTGCAGGCTGCTTTTGTGCTTAGTTGTCAGCCGGGTTTTTGCGGTAGTGCGTGATTTCGCTCAGGATTTCCGACTTGATGATGCCCTGCAAGTCTCTTGTAGGAATAGCGAATTCATGTGTACTGTCGATATATCCGCCGCCGAGTTCGCCATCATATTTGAACGTTAGGCTATTTTTGTCAAAAACCCAGTCTCCCGACAGATAATCATGCTCGGGTCTATCCGCGCTCTCTCGGGCTGTTTGCTCGCTGATGCCGTCTCCTACCCGGTCTTTCACATAGGCTTCTTTGAGCAGGTTTACCAGCTTGGTTGTTTGACCGGGCAACAAAATATCCTTAATTTCCAGCGCTTTCGGATTGGCCACACCGCGCTTTAATACGCGGAGCGAAGAGCTGCCATTGCCGTGCGGACCGCATTGATATGCCCAATATACGGATTCGAATACGGCATAGTGGGGCGTGTAGCCTGCCAGTTTCAGCGTGTCCATCTCGCGGATTTCGCACACGTAGTCTCCTTCACGCAGCCTTTGCCGATTGGATTCATTGACATATTTTAAATCTTCGTTTCGGTTCAGCTCGGCTTGGACGGAGCGCTGTGTAGGCAGGCGGCCGTGGAATTGTTTCCTGACCCAGTTGTCCAAATGCCGGTCGCCCGTTACCGGATAAGCCACTTCGGATTCGTGGCAGATGGGTTTGTTTTCACGGTCTTTGCCGTGGCAGGATTTGGCTTCGAGCCTGACGGTGCGGAAGGATAAGGGCGACGACGGGGCTGTTTGGGCGTAGGCGGCGGAAACGGCGGAAAGGACGGCAACGGTGAATATTTTGGATAACATAATAAAGACTCTTTAAAGGGGCTGGTTGCGTATATGAAACCAGCCCTATATATCTAAATTCTCGTGTAAAAAAGCAGCCTGCACTTTAGTTTTACTGCATATCGTGCCGAAACAGCCTTTCGCGCGCCATTTGTTCAAACGGCGTGCCGGCGCGGCCGTAGTTGGCGAACGGGTGGATGGCGATGCCGCCGCGCGGGGTGAATTCGCCGAACACTTCGATGTATTTCGGATTCATCAGTGCAATCAAATCCTTCATGATGATGTTCACGCAGTCTTCGTGAAAGTCGCCGTGGTTGCGGAAGCTGAACAGGTATAGTTTCAGCGATTTGCTTTCCACCATTTTCACATCGGGAATATAGCGGATGACGATGGTGGCGAAATCGGGCTGGCCCGTCATCGGGCAGAGACTGGTGAATTCGGGGCAGACGAATTTGACGAAATAATCATTGCCCTGGTGTTTGTTGTCGAACGCTTCCAGCACTTCGGGCGCGTAGTCGCTGCGGTATTCGGTTTTCTGGTTGCCCAAGAGGGTGATGCCGTGGAGTTCTTCGGTGTTGCGGGACATTTTTGCTTCCTTGCTGACGGGTGAAACAGGGGTGCAGGCTGCTTTTGATGCGCGGCCTGAAACATGGCCAACCTTATAGCAAATACTTGTGCGGACGGCAAGCAAGTGCAGGCTGCCTGCGGGCAAAAAGCAGCCTGCACTCCGCCTGCGGATGACGGCGGCCGAATATCGGGGCATAATCCGGATAAGCCGTTTTTTCGTTCTATACAAACCAATTAAGGAGCCATTATGTCCCGCATTCACTCAAAATCCCCGTGGCTGCTATCCGCGCTGCTGGTGGCAGTTTTGGCGGCGTGTTCGCAACCGCTTCCCCACCATTCCCGCCCGATGACGGAATCGGCTGAGAGGGCTTCGATGTCTGCCGATTCTGCCGTCGTCGCCAAAGATATGTCCGTTATGCGGCTGCAAAGCGTGCGGGCGGAAGAAAGGCTCGGCACGCGCTGGGGCGACGAAGTCCAATCCAACGTGCGCCGCGTGGATTTGCGCCGTGTCAGCCAAGAGCCGCTGGCGCAAAACGTGCTGCATTATTCGTCAAAAGACTACCGCGGCCGCAGCGTCAACTCGATTTCGCTGGCGGCAGGCAGGGTGGAACTGTCGGTGCGGGGCGACGGCCGCCGCGAGCTGCCGATTTTCCGCGACAACGGCCGCTATTACCTGCGCGGCATCAACGGGCAGGCCTACCGCCTGATATACCGCAACAACAGCAGCCAAACGTTTGAAATCGTCGCCAGCGTGGACGGCTTGGACGTGTTGTCGGGCAAACCGGGCAGCCGATACAACAGCGGCTATGTGCTGCGGCCGCACAGCACGCTGGAAATCGAAGGTTTCCGCAAGAGCGACAATGCGGTGGCTTCGTTTATTTTCAGCAGCCCCGGCGATTCTTACGCCGCCCATTCCGACAACGGCTCGGTACGCAACACGGGCGTGATTGGCACGGCGGTGTTCGAGCTGTACGACCCTGCGCGCCGTTCGGACGACAGCCCCGAAGCCTTCCCGGCAGACAACGGATATGCCAAACCGCCTTCACGCTAACTTTGCCAATCATTATAGTGGATTAAAATCGCAATGATACGGCGTTGGCTCGCCTTGACGTACTACCTGTACGCCTTGCGGCTCGCCGCCTTGTCTCATTTTTATTTTAATCCACTATAAAAAGCAGCCTGCACTTTTCAATTTCCGAAGTGCAGGCTGCTTTTTGCCGTTGATGCGCCGTATCATGCTTCAACGGTATCGGCGCTATTGCGAATGCCGGCGGAAGAAATCGGCCAACGTCCGCACATATTCGGCGTTGCCGTCCAAGCCCAAGTGCGTGCCGTCTTCTAGCAACACCAGCCGTTTGGGTTCGCCGGCCAGCGCGTACAGGATTTGCGAATGTTTCGGGGCAATGACTTGGTCGGCCGTGCCGTGCAGAAACAGGATGGGAATGGGCGCGATTTGGGCGACATACCGCTCGGCGGCATAGGTATTGCGCAGCAGCAGCGAGCCGGCGAAGGGGATTTTGTCGTTGCCGATTTTGGAATAGGAAGCGAAGGTGGATTCGATGGCGACGGCGCGCACGCCTGCCTTGTTGCCCGCGCCGACCACGGCAATGGCGTTGGTGCCGCCCAGACTCTGCCCGAACACGAGCAGCTTTTCCTTGTCCACATCGCTGCGGGTGCGGACATAATCCAAAGCGGCGTTGCCGTCGTCAAACAGCCCTTGCTGGCTGGGCATGCCGTCGGATTGGCCGTAGCCGCGGTAGTCGAACAGGAAGACGTTGTAGCCCTCTACCGGTAGGTGGCGCACGGCGGCCCAGTGGGCGGACAGGTTTTGCGCGTTGCCGTGGAAATGGATTACCGTGGCGCGGGCGGGGCAGGTGGCAGGGTGCAGGCTGCTTTCGGCAGGGCATTGCGCGGGCACGAACCAGCCGTGCAGCGGCGTGCCGTCTTTGCTGGCGAAACGAACGTCTTCATACCGCAGGCCTTGTTGCGCGGGCGTGCCGTAATCTTTGTGGTCGGGATAATAAAACGCGTTTTGCGCGCAGGACGACAGGCCGAACCAGGCGGCCAGCAGTACGGCGGTATAGAAAAGGGCGGTGGTGTGTTTCATGTGGTTTCCGAAAAGGCGGGGAGCGGGTATTATGCATGAAAACGGTCCGCGTTGGCCGTGCAGGCTGCTCTTTGGCAACGAAAAAGCAGCCTGCACCTTAAATCCGCCATTTCAAAACAAAGGAAACCTTATGAGCCATTACGACAACATCGGCTTTACCGGCATTACCGACAGCCAATCTCTGGTCGACACCGTCAAGCGCGTTGCGCCGCAAGCACAAGAAATCGGCCGGTTTTATGCCTACCGCGACCCGAGCGGCGCTGAGCTGTGGATAGGCACGGCTGAAGAAGGCGGCGTCTATGCCGTCGAACCATATTTTGCAGGCTGCCCGCAGCGCGTGTGGATCACCACCGTTCAGGCAGGCGAATACGGCGACGGCACAGGGTTCGCCCAAGTGTGGCAAAACGGCACGGAAGCCGAAGACGGCGAATGCACCGACGGCGACTACCCCTTCATCATGGACATTCCCGATATTGCCGCCTTTCCGGAAAGCACCATCGGCACAGTGCAAACGGTGAAGGTGTGTGCCTTTGCCCAAAGCGCGGAATGCTTCGCCGACCAAGCTGCCTATGAAGCCAGCCAGCCGGATGAAGAGCCGAAATGGGCGGAGCAATGTTTCATCCCTAGCGGCATGTTCACAGACAATGCCGAACGCCCGCGCCCGCTCGCCATCGCCTTGTTCGCCGGCTTCGTCCGCCGCGCCGAAAAACGGTTGAACAGCTTTACCGGCAGCCCGTTTTATTACTGCGAAATCGACACCTACGGCGGCATATGGAGCGCAGTGTATCCGATTGAAACCTTCGAGCGCACGCCGGAAATCGGCAGCATTATTTATGGCGAATACTGGATAACGGGACGGCTGGCAGATGCGCCCGAACCCGCGCCCCCAACGGCGGAGAAACGCAAGTTTTGGCAAAAAAATGCTCGAAAAATAAATGTTAATTAAATATCAATAATTTGTTATTTTTTCCAAAGCCTGAAAGCAGCCTGCACTCCTGTTTCCGCCGCCTTGTCTCATTTTTATTTTCATCCACTATATATCTGCTATGAACAACATGAAAAAACCAATGTCCGCCTTCTTCCTTTTTCTGGCCGGATGCGCCGCAGCCCAAGCCGAAACCGCACCGTTGCGCGATGATTTTATGATGGCGCCGATTGTGTTCAGGCACAGCCAAATTCCGCCTGCCGAACAGCAGCATTATCAGGTGCAGGTGCTGTCCGAACCCGCCGAACCGATTTTGGATGAGCCGCCGTTGTGGGTGTCCGACCGCGTGCTGCTCGACCACCGCGATATTCAAAGTGCCGAAGCGGATTGGGACGCATTGCGAATGCCTGCCATCGACATCACGCTGACACGCGGCAGCGCGCAGAAGCTGTATCAAATCACACGGCAATACCGCGGCGGCAGGCTGGTGTTGGTGGATGGCGAAAGCCATACCGTGATTTCCGCGCCGTATGTTTACGAACCGATTTCGGGCGGCAGGGTGCAGATAGGGGGCACGGGTTCGTTTGCCGAAAACCCAATGCTGGCAAGGCAGATTGCCGAACACGGGGAATTTCGCGCGGGGTCGGAGCGGCCGCGTGCCGGATTCACGCTGATGCCGGCATACCGCCGCCCGCCTGCCACACAGGAGTTTACCGTGTGGCGGCAGGCAGCCTGCACTTTTACCGCACAGGATTTTTCGCACATAGAGCGTACGGACGCATCGGGTGAAGCATGGGAAGCCGTATTGCGCCTGCCGCTGAATGCGCGGGGGTGGCAGAAATACCAATCGCCCGTCTGCCTTGATGCGGAAAGCGGCGAGATGGCGTTGTTGTACGGCCGGCCTGCCGAATTGGGCAATGTGAATGTGAAAGAGGACGGGCAGGCGTTTTATTTGTTCGGCGCGATAGGGAAAGACATGAATGACTATTGGAACATTTTGACGCGGCAGAAGTGAATCCGCCGAAAAAGCAGCCTGCACATCACGAACCCAGAAAATTCAATGTTAAAAACAACGCGCAAAAGGCAAACGCAAGAGTGGACAGAATGCCGAAGCCCAGCGATTGCCACAGCGGTTTTGCAAAAATTTTGCGGGATAGGTAACAAGAAGATAGAAAACACGCCGCCAAACCTGCGGCAAGATAGGCAGGCGTGGGCGCGTCGGCTGCGGCATAAGACAAAAAAACAACGATGGCTGTAATGAGAATGTTGGCGGACAATGCTATGAAAAATTTCATCAAATCTCCATCGGACGGCTAAATCAGCGGTTCAAAAGCAGCCTGCACATCACAATTTCACCGCAATGCCCACGGGGGGAGTGCTGTGTTCATACGGCTCAAACGTGATTTCGCCGGCGGTTTCATCGTATTTCAGTTTCCGTGCGGGGCTGGCGTGAGCCGCAAGGATTTCCGCCAGCCGCGTGCGCCGTTCTTTTTCGGGCAGCCGGTACAAGGCAAGGGCGGCCTGAAACGCACGCTGCTGCATCAGCATGTCCTGCAAACGGGCAGAATAGGCATTATTGTCCGGCGTGGCCATGGCGGCAAGTTGGCAGCCTGCAAGGTTGTGCCAGCATGCGGGGCGTTTCCAGCGTTCGCCTGCTTTCGGCTGCGGCGGCAGTTTTGTGTCCGCGGCAATGGCGCGCAGGGTTTCGGGCGTGCAGGCCTGCGCCATGGATTGGGCGACGAGGGCATTGGTGTGCGGCTCGGAATAAGCCAGTACGCTGAACAGCTTGCTTTGCCGGACAACAGGCGGTTTTTCACCTTCCAAATCGACCGTATCCAACAGCGCGCCTTCTTTTGACAATACGTTGATTTCGTGGGCAATATTTCGGTATTCGCCCTGTTGCGCGGCACAAACGTTCGGTTCGCCTGCGGGGAACGGGGCAAACGCATCGGCGCAGCTTTCAGGCAGCCTGCCCGCCCAAGACGGCTCTTCGGCCAGCATTTCCGCCGCCAGTTGCGTGTTTTTGCGGATGGCGGCGGCACCCAGCATCGGTGTCAGCATGGTATTGCCCGCGCGCAGCAGCTTGCGCCCCGTCCGTATATTGCGGCAGACGCGGTTCAGGGCGGCTTCCCGTTTGCCGTTTACCCAATCCAAAGCGGCAGGCGCGGTTTGCGCGGCAATGACAGACAACATGGGCGGCAGAATGGCGGATAATCCTTTGTCCACGGCAAAATCCAAATCGGGATAATCCGCCAGCCTGTCCGCATTGGACAGCAGCACGGCGTGTTTTTTTACACCCGCCTGAAACGCTTCCCGATGGGCGCGCACGGTGCTCAGGCAGCCTGCACCGCGTTTTCCGTCTGCCACCGTGCAGTTCAATTCGCCGTTGTTCAGTTCGGGCAGGCGGCGGCTGCGCAGTTCGGCAGGCAGCGCTTCGTCTTTGGGCAGGTGGTTGCCCAGCTTGGCCATGATTTGCCGGCGTTTGGCAGCATCGGGAATGTCGTATGCCATCAGCCATAGCGCGTCCGCCCCCGCGCTGTCGCCTTTGGGCGGCGTGCCTTGCAGCAGGCGCAGGGATTCGGCGGCGGCAGCGGTTTCCTGCCGTTGGGCAACTTGGGGCAGCACGCCGAACACAGCCGCCGCCAAGCCGAAGACGGACAATAGGGCGATATGGGATTTTTTCATGGCATTATTCTCAAGAAAAGATAATAATTTTCTGATTTAAAAACATTTTACCAAAATATCGGGCACGCGGACGCATGGCGCTGCATTTGCCTACAAAAAGCAGCCTGCACATGGCCGCAAAACAAATAATCGGGCAGCCGGCAGGCAAGTCCTTTATAATAGGTGGTTATTTGGTCGCAAAAAGCAGCCTGCAATCTTAAAAGAATCCAAACATATAAAAAAATCTAAGAAAGACCCCATGAAATTCATAGACGAAGCCAAAATTGAAGTGTCCGGCGGACGCGGCGGCAACGGTGCAGCCAGCTTCCGGCGCGAAAAATTCGTACCGCGCGGCGGGCCGGACGGCGGCGACGGCGGACGCGGCGGCAGCGTGTTTGCCGTGGCAGACGAAAACGTGAACACGCTGGTGGAATACCGTTTCGTGAAAAAATACCAAGCCAAAAACGGCGAAAAAGGACACGGCTCCGACCGCTACGGCGCAGGCGCGGACGACATCGAACTGCACATGCCCGTGGGCACGCTCATCCGCGATGCGGACACGGACGAAATCGTTGCCGATTTGACCTATCACGGCCAGCGCGTTTGCGTGGCGAAAGGCGGCAAAGGCGGTTTGGGCAACATCCATTTCAAATCGTCCGTGAATCGCGCGCCCAAGCAGTTCACCAACGGCGAGGAAGGCGAGGCGCGCACGCTGCTGTTGGAACTCAAAGTGCTGGCGGACGTGGGCTTGCTCGGCATGCCGAACGCGGGCAAATCCACGCTGATCCGCGCCGTGTCCGCCGCCCGCCCGAAAGTGGCCGATTATCCGTTCACCACGCTGCACCCGAATTTGGGCGTGGTGCGCATGGACGAAAACAACAGCTTCGTGATGGCCGACATTCCCGGCCTGATTGAAGGCGCGGCCGAAGGCGCAGGTTTGGGGCACCGCTTCCTGAAACACCTGTCGCGCACCGGCCTGCTGCTGCATGTGGTCGATTTGGCGCCGTTTGACGAAACCACCGACACGGCCGCCGAAGCGTTGGCCATCATCAACGAATTGCGCAAATACGACGAAGAACTGTATGGCAAACCGCGCTGGCTGGTGTTGAACAAGCTGGATATGCTGGACGAGGCGGAAGCGCAGCGGCGCACGGCCGAATTTCTGGCCGCCATCGGCTGGGATTATCCGCCGCCGGACGACCGCTACGAGTTCGATATGGAAACGCCGCGCCTGTTCAAAATCAGCGCGCTCACGCACGACGGCACGCAGGAATTGGTGCAGCAAATCAACCAGTATCTGAACGTGAAACGGCATTTGCAGGCGCAGGAGCAAGCGCGGCAGCCTGCGGTTGAGACGGACGGCATTCAAACCGATATGTCGGTGTTTAAGGCCGAATAGCCGCATGGAAAAGCAGCCTGCACTTTTGCAAATACCGAGTGCAGGCTGCTTTTATAGTGGATTAAAATCAAAATGAGACAAGGCGGCGAGCCGCAAGGCGTACAAATAGTACGTCAAGGCGAGC
>ERZ1023282.376-NODE-376-length-22382-cov-3.677073_pt1 | contig 22382 bp, 21 predicted proteins | sample MGYA00521262_ERZ1023282 | MGnify/ENA primary metagenome ERZ1023282 (study PRJEB32759, sample SAMN07749867) | skin metagenome | biome: transportation; feature: city; material: polyester macromolecule | host: Homo sapiens | place: Hong Kong:KT line | collected... | reverse complement strand
ATCATCGTAGATCAGGAACGGCTGGGCGCGAACTCCCGCTCCACCCTGGGCACCATCACCGACGTGAACACCCAGCTGCGCATTCTGTTCAGTCGTCTGGGAAGGCCCCACATCGGCTCGGCAAAGGCGTTCTCCTTCAACGTCGCCTCAGTCTCCGGGGCAGGGGCAATCACCCGTGACAGGGGTGGGGGGAAGGTCAGAGAGCGCCGCTCATTCGAGGTGGTGGGCGGCATGTGTCCGCGTTGCGAGGGGTTGGGCCAGATCTCCGACTTCAATCTGGCGGCGTTATTCGATGCAGACAGGTCACTGCGGCAGGGAGCTCTGCTGGTGCCTGGCTACACCATGGATGGCTGGTATGGCCGCATCTATCAGAGCAGCGGGTTCCTTGATCCCGACAAGCCTCTTGGGAAGTATTCGGACAAGGAGCTTCAGGTTTTGCTGCATTCGGAGCCAAGACGCATCACAGTGGAGGGCGTCAATGTCACCTTCGAGGGACTGATCCCGAAGATCCAGAAGTCTTTCCTGAGCAAGGACGTCGAGGCGATGCAGCCCCACATCCGGGCATTCGTGGAACGCGCCATCACCTTCACCACCTGCCCAGAATGCGACGGGACACGCCTGACCGCCGCAGCACGCAGCTCCACGATCAGGGGCGTGTCCATCGCCGACGCCTGCGCCATGCAGATCAGTGACCTAGCAGAGTGGGTGCGGGGCCTGAACGAGCCCAGCACCGCCCCGCTGGTGGAGTCATTGCAGCAGGCCCTGGATGCCTTCGTCGCCATCGGCTTAGGGTATCTGTCCCTGGATCGTCCCTCCGGCACCCTGTCCGGCGGCGAGGCACAGCGCACGAAGATGGTCCGGCACCTCAGCTCATCGCTGACCGATGTCACCTATGTGTTCGACGAGCCGTCGGCGGGTCTGCATCCCCACGACCTTCAGCGCATGAACCAGCTGCTCCTGGAACTGCGCGACAAGGGCAACACGGTGCTGGTGGTGGAGCACAAGCCTGAGTTGATAGCCATCGCCGACCACGTCGTCGATCTGGGGCCGGGCGCCGGGGAGAAGGGCGGCTCAATCTGCTTCGAGGGCTCCGTCGAGGGGCTACGCGCCAGCGGCACTCTCACCGGACGGCACCTGGATGACCACGCCCGCCTGAGGGAGCGGGTGCGTCCGGCGACGGGGAGCCTCGCGGTGCGTGGCGCGAATGCCAACAACCTACGAGACGTGGACATCGATATCCCGACTGGCTGCCTGGTCGTCGTGACGGGGGTCGCCGGGTCGGGGAAGAGCTCCCTCATCCACGGGTCCATCGCACCCCTGGATGGTGTGGCAGTGATCGATCAGTCAGTCATCCGGGGCTCCAGACGCAGCAACCCCGCCACCTACACGGGTCTGCTGGATCCCATCCGCAAGGCCTTCGCCAAGGCCAACGGGGTGAAGCCGGCGTTGTTCTCCCCCAACTCCGAGGGGGCCTGCCCCGCATGCAATGGCGCAGGCGTGATCTACACAGACCTGGCGATGATGACTGGGGTCGCCACGACCTGCGAGACCTGCGAGGGCCGCCGCTTCATGGATGAGGTGCTCGACTACCGACTGGGCGGGCTCAGCATTGCGGAGGTGCTGCAACTGCCTGTCGCCGATGCTGTAACGTTTTTCGCCGACGGCGAGGCCAAAGTACCGGCGGCACACAGGATTCTGGCCCGCCTGGCCGATGTCGGTTTGGGCTACATCAGCCTGGGTCAGCCCCTGACCACTTTGTCCGGTGGTGAGCGGCAGCGCCTGAAACTGGCTGCCGAGTTGGGTGCGAAAGCCTCGGTCTATGTGCTGGACGAGCCGACAACGGGCCTGCATCTGGCCGACGTCGAGCAGCTGCTGGCGTTGCTGGACCGGATCGTAGATGCGGGCAGATCGGTGATCGTCATCGAGCACCACCAGGCGGTGATGGCCCACGCTGACTGGATCATCGATTTGGGGCCAGGGGCGGGCCACGACGGCGGTCGGGTGGTCTTCGAGGGCACACCTCAGGATCTGGTGGCTCAGCAACCGAGCGTCACGGGCCAGTACCTGGCACGCTACGTCCGAAAGTAGATCCCATTCCCATGTAGCAGCAAAAAAAGAAAACATACCCCCAAGGGGATGGACACCGTGGAGCGAACGTAGCAGGCTAGTGACAGTTCCAATCATCGGGAGTGCACATGGCTGCAAACGTAATGCTCATCGTCGAGCGCGAGTTCGACTTTCCTCAGAGCCAGGTTTTCCGGGCATGGACCGCGCCAGAGGAGATGGCGCTCTGGCGAGGAAGCCCCGGCTGGCACGTCGAGCCGGAGACAGTCTCATCTGAGTTGAAGCTCGGCGGAAAGCATCACCACGTCAAGGTCCGCGACGACGACCCGAGCGTCCGGGTCGTCACCGACGCCGTCTTCACTGAATACTTTGACCCGGATGTGTTCGTGGCGCGGCAGCGCATCACGGGAGATCCCGGCATCGACCCCGACGTCCTCATGGAATTGCGAGTCGAGTTCACCAAGTATGGCCGTGACGGTCGCGGAACGCTGGTGCGCATCGTCCAGGGCCCCTACGAGCCTTCCCGGGCGGAGTATCACGCAACAGGCTGGGAGCGTGAGCTCACCCGACTGCAGGAATTCCTGTCAGGGCATGACGGAGGGGCTCCGCGATGAGCGCAACCATCGTCCGGCAGAAGCCGCTGATGACGATGCCCCAGATTCTGCTGATGAACCTGGGATTCTTTGGCATTCAATACTCCTTCGGCATGCAGCAGACGGCCATCAACCCCATCTACCAGTTCCTCGGCGCAGACCCCGAGGAAATGCCGCTGCTGAACCTGGCCGGGCCGATCACCGGCCTGCTGATCCAGCCCATAATCGGCGCCATTTCGGACAAGACATGGGTTCCCAAGTGGGGCCGCAGGCGTCCCTTCCTGCTGGCCGGCGCCATCGGCTGCTCCGTGTGCCTGTTCCTGTTCCCCTTCGCCTCCGCGGTGTGGATGGCCGTGCTGCTGCTGTGGCTGCTCGACGTGTCCAACAACACCGCCATGGAGCCCTACCGGGCGTTCATCTCCGACAGACTGCCGCCGTCGCAGCTGGCCAAGGGCTTCCTGGCCCAGTCCTTCTTCGCCGGCCTCGGAATCACCCTGGCCAACGTGTCGCTGTTCGTGTTCCAGCAGGTCGTCCCCGGCATCTTCGGCAGCCTTCCCTCCTGGGTGATGGCCTCCTTCATGCTGGGTACCGTCGCCTCCATCGCCACCGTGCTGGTCTCGATCCTCAGCACCAAGGAACTCGAACCCACGCCCGAGGAACTCGCCGAGCTGCGCGCCCACAAGACTGGTTTCGTCGGCACCCTCAAGGAGATCTGGGAAGCCATCGTCGAGATGCCCGTCCAGCTGCGCAAGCTGGCGCTGGTCTACCTGTTCCAGTGGTACGCCATGAACTGCTACTGGCAGTACGTGTCGCTGTCCGTGGGGGAGTCCATCTTCGGGGCGACCAATGCACTGAAGGAAGCCGATCCGGATCGGTACAAGACCTTGTTCGAGCAGGCCACGGCATGGACCGGCCTGGTCAACGGTGCCTACAACGTCGTGACCTTCTGCGTGGCCTTCGCTCTGGTGGTCCTGGCCAAACGGCACGGCGCGAAGTTCGTCCACACCACCTGCCTGCTGCTGGCGGCGGTCGGCCTGGCCTTCTTCCCGCACATCACCGACAAGTACCTGCTGTTCGTGCCGATCATCGGCCTGGGTATCGCATGGGCCTCCATCTTGGGTGTGCCCTACATCATGGCCGTCCGCATGATCCCGTCCACCCGCTACGGCGTCTACATGGGCATCATCAACATGATGATCGTGCTCCCCATGCTGATCCAGACCCTGACCTTCGGCACCGTCTACAAGATCATCGGCGATCAGCCGGGCAACGCCATCATGTTCGCCGCGGTCTTCCTGGCAATCGCCGCAGCCTGCATGCTGTGGATCAAGGAGCCCCCCATCGTCAAGGACGTCGACGACCTCTCCACACCCGCGCCCGCTGGGCATTAGAACGCAGAGGAGAACAGACATGCTGAAGGACTACACCACTGTTGTCGTCGGCACCGATGGCTCCGAGCTGGCCGGCCCCACCGTCACCCGGGCAGCTTGGGTTGCGGTTCGCCAGGAGGCTGAGCTCGTCATCGTCTGCGCCTACGGCGGCGGCTCACGACGGGCCGACGCCAAGGTGTCGATGACCGACACTCTCCCGAATCGCATCGGGCAGGTCTCGGGGAAGGAGGCAGCAGCCCAGGCTGTGGCCCACGCCAAGGACATCGCTGTCGCCGCCGGTGCGAAGGTCAAGGCGGCGCTGCTGGTTGAGGCTGAACCTGCGAAGGCGCTGCTCAGCACCTCCAAGGAGCATCTGGGCGACCTCATCGTCATCGGTGCCATCCGAGACCGCTCCATAGCTGGGCGGCTGCTGGGTGACGTGGCAAGCGAGGTGGTTCGGCGAGCCCACTGCGATGTGCTGGTGATCCGCCCAGCGAACCCAGGCGAGGGCGAGCAGCACCGCCCTGAGTCCAGCACCTGAATCTCTCGCATGACGCTTGGCCCCAGGGTTACCTGGGGCCAAGCGTCATCACGGAATGGCATTGCCGGATTCACCAGAGCTCTGCTTGAACCTGGCAGGTATGTCAGTTCAATCAGTCACGCGGGAAGCCGACGCAGGTCGACGCCAAAGAGGTCGGCGTCTCCGATGCCGGGCCCAGAGGATCACAGTCTTTTGAGCCCGGCTCGTTCAGCATTCAGCAGATCAGAGTTCGATCAGCGCTTGGCCGCCCTGGACGGGCTCACCCTGCTTGACCAGGATGGCGGAGACCGTTCCCGCAGACGGGGCGGTGATCTCGGTCTCCATCTTCATGGCTTCCAAGACCAGCAGCACCTGACCGGACTCGATCTCGTCGCCCTCACCAACCAGGATGCGGGCCACCGAGCCAGCCAGCGGCGCGACAACGGCATTGGAGCTGACCGCCCGCACCGACGCAGTGGTCGGGGCAGTCGGCGAGGCGTTGCCGCTGCCGCCGATCACGATCGGGCCGAGGTGCTGACGCTCCTCCTCCTGAACCTCTACATCGATCTCGTAGTCCGTCTGATTGACGGTCACCTTGAGCTTCATGGATTTTCTCCTTCAATCAGCGGATATGTGGAACAGTGCGGTTGTGGACCTGACCGCGCGAGGACGCCGCCCAGCGCGTCTGCGATCCAAAGCGCACCGCCCGGATCTTGGCCTTGTGCCCGAAGTACGCGGCGACGGCTGCACCGATGGCCACGAGGTCGGACTCGGGAATCTGCTGCCTGGCCTCAAGTCTCGCGACACGCTCGTCGAGGACCTTGAGCTGGGCAGTGAGCTGCTTGACGGCATCAAGCAGTTCGGCGTTGACATCAGACATCTGCTCTCCGATCAGACTGGGCCGAGACCGTGCTTCTTCGGGGGACGGACTTCACGCTTGCCGACGAGCAACTCAAGCGACAGCGCAATCTCACGCCGAGTCTCCGCCGGATCAATGATGTCATCCACCAAGCCGCGGGAGGCCGCCATGTACGGCGTGGAGAAGGTCTCGCGGTATTCCTCCACCAGCTCCTCGCGACGCGCGGCCTGATCCTCAGCCGCCTCAATCTCACGGCGGAACACCACATTCGCGGCACCCTCCGCTCCCATGACCGCAATCTCAGCGGTGGGCCAGGCGAACACCTTGTCAGCACCCAGATCCTTAGAGCACATCGCCAGGTAGGCACCACCGTAGGCTTTCCGCAGCACGACGGTGATCTTCGGGACCGTGGCGGCCGAGTAGGCGTACAGCATCTTCGCGCCGTGACGGATGATGCCGCCGTGCTCCTGAGCGACGCCGGGCAGGAAGCCGGGGACATCGACGAGGTTCACCACAGGGATGTTGAACGCGTTGCAGAAGCGGATGAACTTGCTGCCCTTGTCCGAGGAGTCGATGTCCAGCACACCGGACATGACGCTCGGCTGGTTCGCGATGATGCCAATGCTGCGGCCGTTGATGCGGGCGAAGCCGACAACGAGGTTGCGGGCCCAGCCAGCCTGCACCTCAAGGAAGTCGCCATGATCAACGATCTCGGTGATGACATCACGGATGTCGTAGCCCTTGTTGCCTGCCGTCGGGATGATGTCGCGCAGCTTCTCATTCGGCTCAATGGAGTCATCTGGATCGACGATCGGCGGCTCCTCGCTGTTGTTCTGCGGCAGAAAGCTCAGCAGTTTCTTCGCGATCAGGATGGCCTGCTCGTCATCCTCAGCCACGAAATGCACCACGCCGGAACGGTTCATGTGGGCGTCGGCGCCGCCCAGATCATCCTGCGTGACCTCCTCGCCCGTAACCTGCTTGATCACGCCCGGACCCGTGATGAACATATGCGCCTTGCGGGTCTGGATGATGAAGTCGGTCAGGGCCGGCGAATAGGCCGCACCTCCGGCACAGGGGCCGGCGATGATGGAGATCTGCGGCACGGCGCCTGACAGCAGCACGTTGGCGTAGAAGACCTTGCCGTAGCCGGAGAGGGAGTCGATTCCCTCCTGCACGCGGGCGCCGCCAGAGTCGTTGATGAAGATGAACGGCGTGCCCGTCTGCAGCGACGCCTTCAGGGTCTCCTGGACCTTGATGGAGTGCGCCTCACCGGCGGAGCCGCCCATCACGGTGAAGTCCTGGCTGGCCAGGTGCACAGGGCGGCCGAGCACCGTCGCGGAACCGGTGACGACGCCGTCGGCGGCCATGAACGCCTTGTCCATGCCGAATGTGGTGGTGCGATTGCGGCGGAAGGCGCCGGTCTCCTGGAAGGTGCCCTCGTCAATCAGAGTGTCGATGCGCTCACGGGCCGTCAGCTTGCCCTTGGAGCGCTGCTTCTCCAGCTTGTCGACGCCGCCGCCGGCCTCGACCTTCTCGCGCTCCTCAGCAAGCTTCTGGAGGCGCTCAGCCATGGTGTGTTCCTTGCTCATTTCGCTCCTCAGGCGGGCTCGACGGAAACGCTGTGCTCACGCCCAGCGAAGGTGACTTTGTACTTGACGGGACCGGAGATGCCCTGGGCCTTGCGCTTCGCGGCCTCCTCCTCGGCGGCCAGCTGCTCGGCGGTCTTGCCGACGTTCTTCGGCCCCTCGGATCGGGTCTTGAAGAAGCCGGGGGCAACGCCGGGGAACATGGCGTTGGTGAGGACGTCCTCCTCTGTGCCATCCGAGCCCTCAAGAGCAGCTGCCTGCTCCACCAGCTCATCCCACTCGGGTTTGAGGAAGTTAGCGGGGCGCTCCGTGATGGGGTCCTTCTTCGCCTGGGCCCTGGCCAGTTCAATGACCTCGGAGTTGCGTTCCCCAAGGCACTCGCCGTAGTAGCCGAGCATCAGATCGGCGAACTCACCGGTGAGGACCTTGTAGCGTCCCATGAGCACGTTGAACACGGCCTGGGTGCCGACGATCTGGGAGGACGGGGTGACCAGCGGCGGGTGCCCGGCATCAGCCTTGACGCGCGGGACCTCCTCCATGACCTCACGGATGCGGTCGCCCGCGCCTTGGGCCTTGAGCTGTGACTCCATGTTGGAGAGCATGCCGCCCGGGATCTGAGAGGAGAAGATGTCGGTGTCGACCAGCGTCGCCGATTCGAACTCCGCATACTTCGGGCGGATCTTCGCGAAGTGGTCGCGGATGCGGATCAGACGCTCCGGGTCGAGCTCGGTGGTGTACTCGGTGCCCTCCAGCATCGCGACGAGCGACTCGGTGGGGTTGTGGCCAGGACCGAGGCTCACCGAGGAGATGGCCGTGTCCACCACGTCAGCACCAGCTTCAATGGCCTTCTGGAGGCTGACCAGGGTGACACCCGTGGTGGAGTGGCAATGGACATTGATCTGGATGTCGCCGTAGGTGTCCTTGATGGCCTTGATGATGTCGTATGCGGGCTGCGGCTGCAGCAGTGCGGCCATGTCCTTCAGCGCGATGGACTCAGCGCCCATGTCGATGAGCTGTCCGGCAAGCTTCACGTACCCCTCGACGGTGTGCACCGGCGAGATGGTGTAGCAGATGGTGCCCTGCGCATGCTTGCCGACATCCTTGACGGCCTGCATGGCGCGCGCCATGTTGCGGGGATCGTTGAGGGCATCGAAGACACGGAAGACGTCCATGCCGTTCTCAGCGGACTTCTCAACGAACTTCTCGACGACCATGTCCTCGTAGTGGCGGTAGCCAAGCAGGTTCTGGCCACGCAGCAGCATCTGAAGACGGGAGTTGGGCATCAGTTCACGGAAGGTGCGCAGACGGACCCACGGGTCTTCGTTGAGGAAGCGGATACAGGAATCGAAGGTTGCCCCGCCCCAGCATTCGACGGACCAGTAACCGGCCGCATCGATGTCTGCGCAGGCATCGACCATGTCTTCCAAGGCCATGCGGGTTGCCATCAAGCTCTGGTGTGCGTCCCGGAGGGCTACTTCGGTGACGCCAATCTTTCGAGGACTCATGGTCCCTATCCAACCACGTGGCCCCGACAGCAGACACGGCACCCCCGGTATTGGTCGAACCAGGCAGCAACGCCCCAAACGAACTCTGACTGGGGATGATGCTTGAACACTGTTCAAGATCAGACGGCCCCCGCTGCCCTCTCATCCGGTTCAGACCGTCTCGGCGGCAGACCTCAGGGCGCAGGCGGTTTCCAGAGGAGATTAATCATTTTACAGTTGGCGAACGTGATCATCGAAGAATCCCCAAAGTCCCGGGAAGCGTTCGCCCGCACCTGGCGACCACAGCTCCGCCGGCCCCATACGGGCAAGCCCCGCTTCCTGGGAGTTGACGCAGCACGCGGCGTCGCGATCCTTGGCATGGTGGTGGCCCCACACGATCGACACACCGCCCTGGGGAAGTGAGCCGGCTGCGCTGCTGGGGTTTGCCCACGGACGTTCCGCCATCCTGTTTGCAACCATCGCGGGGGGTTTCCCTTGCCCTGATGAGCGGTGGGACTCAAAGACTGTCGGGGGAAAGGCTGCTGCGATCACGGATGGCAATCTTGGGGCGCGCCATAGCCCTGCTGTTCGTGGCCGGCTTCATGGCGATGTTTCCAACGAGCATCTCCATCATCCTGGCCTGCTATGCCTTCTGGTTCATAGTGGCGCTGCCAGCGCTGCGCTGGCGACCCAAGACCCTGCTGATCGTCGCCGTGGCCCTAGCGGCTTCCGGGAAGGTGCTGACCGAGGCTCTGACCCTGCTGCTTCCCCCACGGGACATGGATCTGACGTCTCTCGGCATCTACTTCATCCCGGATCAGCTGACAGGCTCCGCCTATCCGGCATTCATCTGGATGACCTTCGTGCTCGCAGGTCTGGCACTGGGCCGCTGCGGCCTGGACAACCCTAGGGCGCTGAGACATTTCCTACTGGCCGGACTAGCGTTGTTCGCCGTCTTCGCAGCGCCTTTCGTAGCCCAGGCGAAGTCGCCCGCGCCACTATTCGGTCCGTCGGATGTTCCCATCAGCAGTCAGCAGGGACAGCAGCAGTACTGCTACGACGCTCAGGAGCGAGAGCTTCATCCATGCTCCCAGCAGGAGTACGAGGATCAGGACGGGACCCTGTCGGCCGAGGACATCGCCGACTACAACAGGCTGCTGCAGGAACTGGGGGGCTCCGCCGGCACAGTCCCCCAGCCACCGCTGGATCTGCAGACGCTCCTGTGGTCTTTCGAACCTCACTCGGGCACCCTGTTCGAGGCCTTCTCATCAGGCGGGCTTGCGTTGGCGACGATCGCTGGGCTGGTGTTGCTGGGACAGCTTCCGTGGAGCCGCTGGCTGTTGGCGCCCCTCACCGGAATCGGCTCCATGGCGCTGACGGCATATGTCTCGCACCTTCTGGTCCTGTCAACTCGTCAGCGAGCACTTCCCTGCACTACGCGACGGTTTGGGAGGCTGGCTCGTCCTGGGGTTGGTGCTCTTTGGCATGGGGTGGTCCAGGATCTTCATCTCGGGTCCACTCGAACAGGTCCTGGGCGCCATCGCCGACCGCCTGTCAGGCAAACCCACTCGTCGGGCAGCCCAGTCCCTCTAGTGTCGCCTGTTGAAAGCTCATCGAGGCCATCAAGGTGACCGTCGAGCCATGATCCCCACAGGAAGGACCTTCATGACCACGCACAACCCCGGGCGCAGTCATTTTCATCGTTTCGCTGCCATCACAAACATCTCAATGCGCATCATCGGCTCCTCACTCACCCCGGAAACCGCCGACAGCTTTGCCCCGCAGGACTAGAGGTGGCTCGCGCATGATCGTCACCCTCACCCCCAATCCCAGCATCGACCGCACCGTCACCACCACGCGACTCGCAGTCGGCGAGGTCAACCGAGCCTCCTCAGTCCGCGTCGATCCGGGTGGGAAGGGCGTCAACGTCTCCCGCGCCCTGCATCTCAATGGGCACGACACCCTGGCCGTGCTGCCACTGGGTGGGCCAAACGGCCAGTCACACCGTCGTCTCCTCGACGAGGCAGCGGTCCCCCACATCGCAGTGCCATGCGGGGGCGACACCCGAACTAACATCACCGTCGTCGACGCCGACGGAACCACCACCAAGATCAACGAGCCCGGTCCGCCGCTCAGCGGCGATGTCCTGGATGCGCTCGTCACCGCCCTTCCCCCCACCACGAGCTGGGTGGCGCTGTGCGGCAGCCTGCCTGCCGGGGTGGATGCCGGTTGGCTGGCGGATGTGGTGGCAGCCGCCCCCGGGAAGGTGGTGGTCGACACCTCCGGCGCTCCCCTGGCTGCGGCTGTCGCCCGTCGCCCGTACCTCATCAAGCCCAACCGCGAGGAGTTGGAGGAGCTGGTAGGTCGGCCGCTTCCGACCGTCGGCAACGTCACTCACGCAGCCGAGGGCCTGATCGCGGACGGCGTGGGGGCAGTGGTCGCCAGCCTGGGTGGGGATGGCGCGCTGTGGGTCAGCGACGCTGGCGTGTGGCTGGCCAGCTCCACGGTGGAGCGTCCCCTCTCATCGGTCGGGGCCGGCGACTGTCTGTTGGCCGGTCTCCTGGCGGCCCTGGACGACGGGGCATCTCCGGCAGTGGCCCTGACCCAGGGGGTGACGTGGGGGGCGGCCGCCGTATCCTTGCCGGGAAGTGTCGTCCCGGGTCCTGCTGACCTGACAGGTCGCCTCGTGACCTGCATCCATGATCCAGAGCCCACCATCCAACTCAACGACTGAGCGTCTCTATGAAGGAGAAGAAATGACAACCCGCACCGTATCCGTCGCATCCACCGTTGGCCTGCATGCCCGCCCCGCCTCGCTGTTCGTCAAGAAGGTGTCCGACTCCGGCATCCCTATCACCATCGCCAAGACCGGCGGCGGCAAGGCCGTCAACGCCGCTTCGCTGTTGGCCGTGATGTCGCTGGGCGTCAAGCATGGCGAGGAGGTTGAGTTGACCTCCGATGCCGAGGGTGCTGATCAGGTTCTGGACGATCTCGTCGCCTTCCTTGAGGTCGATCACGACGCGGAGGGCTGAGCCTTGCAAACGTTTCAGGGCATCCCGGTCAGCGGCGGCAGCGTCATCGCGCCCATTGTGCTGGTGCTGCCCCCGCAGCCCCTTCCCGACGAGCCGGTATCAGTGGATAGGGACGCCGATCTGGTGAGGGTGAAGGCCGCGCTGGAGTCTGTTGCCGTGGATCTGGAGCATCGGGCAGCCTCCCTGGAGGGGGATGCCAGGGCGATGGTGGAGGCTGCGGTGATGGTGGCCCGTGATCCGGGTCTGGTGGAGGCTGTCGAGGAGTCGCTGTCCTGCAACGGGCCAGCGCACGCTCTGCACGCGGCCGTTGAGTTCTATGCCGAGCAGTTCGTCCAACTGGGTGGCTACTTCGCCGAGCGGGTCACGGACCTGCGTGATGTCGGGGCCCGCGCGGAGGCTGTTCTGCTGGGTCGGCCAGCACCTGGGGTTCCGGAGCTCACCGAGCCCAGCATCGTCGTCGCCGAGGATCTGGCTCCCGCAGAGACAGCCGCCATGGATCCCGCTCTTGTGCTGGGACTCGTCACGCAGGGTGGCGGACGCACCAGCCACACCGCGATCCTGGCAGCGCAGCGAGGCATCCCCGCCATCGTCAAGGCCGCCGGGGTGCTGGATCTGGCTCCCGGAACTCGGGTGGCCCTCGACGGGGATCAGGGGCGGCTGGTGGTTGATCCGGATGCTGACCTCATCGCGGACCTGGAGACCCGACGTCAACGCAGGCAGCGGATTCATGGCGTCTCCGGGCCGGGTCGCACGGCTGACGGGCATGCCGTCGCTCTGCTGGCGAACATCGGCGGAGTGGCGGATGCTGAGGCTGCGGGGTCGCAGGATGTGGAGGGTGTCGGGTTGTTCCGCACCGAGTTCGTCTACCTGGATGCGCAGAAGGCGCCATCGGTGGCGGAGCAGACTGAGATCTATGCGGCTGTGCTGGAGCCATTCGACGGCCGTCCGGTGACGGTGCGGACCCTCGACGCCGGAGCCGACAAACCCCTGGCCTTCGCGGATCTGGGGCCTGAGCCCAATCCTGCGTTGGGGCGTCGCGGTCTTCGCCTGATGCGGGAGCGTGAGGATCTCCTGGATGAGCAGCTCGCAGCGCTGGCCGCTGCACGAGGCAGGACGGGTGCGCTGGTGAAGGTGATGGCCCCAATGGTCGCGACAGCCGGGGAGGCCCGGTGGTTCGCAGAGCGGGCGCACGCGGCCGGGCTGCCGGTGGCGGGAACCATGATTGAGGTTCCCGCCGCGGCGCTGCGGGCCAGGCAGGTGCTGCGACACTGTGATTTCGCCAGCCTCGGAACCAACGACCTCGCCCAGTACGCAATGGCCGCGGACCGCATGGTCGGTGAGCTATCGGAGCTGCTCGACCCATTCCAGCCTGCTGTGCTGGACCTGGTGGCAGCCGCCTGCGATGGGGGGCGTGAGACCGGCAAGCCCGTCGGTGTGTGCGGCGAGTCAGCTGGGGATCCGCTGCTCGCGCTGGTTCTGGTCGGGTTGGGCGTCACCAGCCTGTCGATGTCACCTGGCAGGGTGCCGATGGTGCGCTACGCCCTCAGCCTGCACACCACGGCGGATTGTCGGACGATGGCCGAGACGGCGCTGTCCGCGGAGAACGCCCAGGCCGCCCGAACCGCCGTCACGGCACTGACGAAACCGGAGTTGAGGGAATTGCTGTAAGCGCCGGTTTCCAAGCATCTCTGAAGGCACATGGCTAACCTTTTCACCATGACGATCAGTGCCTTGGAGATCTTCAAGATTGGCATCGGGCCGTCGTCGTCACACACCATGGGGCCGATGCGGGCCGGGTGCGTCTTCGTCACGGAGTTGGGTGAGCGAATCGACGACGTGGCGAGGGTGCGGGTGGACCTGTTCGGGTCGCTGGCCGCCACCGGTGTCGGGCATGGCACGGACAAGGCCGCGGTCGGTGGGCTGTTGGGCTACTCCCCCGACGACTGCGACCCCGATGATTACGTCGACGCGCTGACGCGAGTGACAGCGACCGGACGGATGCAGCTCGGCGGGAGGAGGGAGATTCCGTTCACCTGGGCGGATGACCTGACCTTCAATCTGGAGTCGAAGCCGCTTCACCCCAATGCCATGACGATCACCGCCCACGACGACGCGGGGCGAACGGTCCATGAGAACACCTATTATTCAATAGGTGGCGGATTCATCCTCGATCAGGCGCAGGCGGAGGCCGGTGAGCGGGGCGTGGAGGTGGCTGCCGTCGAGTTCCCATTCAGAACCGCCGCGGAGTTGCTGGCAATCTGCGATCGGGAGGGGCTGAGCATCGCGCAGGTGATGGCCCGCAACGAGTTGGCTTGGCGCACTGGGGATGAGCTGCGCGAGGGGCTCACCCGGGTGTGGAACGTGATGCATGGCTGCATTCAACGCGGACTGCGACAGGAGGGGATCCTTCCGGGCGGACTCAGGGTTCCTCGTCGCGCACCGGAGCTGTTCAGGCATCTCACATCGCGCGATACCGCGCCGAACCTGATCACGCAGACCTTCAGCGCCATGGACTGGGTAAATCTGTTTGCCCTGGCCGTCAACGAGGAGAATGCCGGCGGAGGCAGAGTCGTGACGGCCCCCACCAATGGCGCCGCAGGTGTGGTGCCCGCAGCGCTGGCGTATTTCATGAAGTTCGGGCCTGGGGCAGGCGATGACGACGTGGCGGATTTCCTGCTGGCGGCATCCGCCATCGCGCTGCTGCTGAAGAGGAATGCCTCCATCTCCGGGGCGGAGGTGGGCTGCCAGGGGGAGGTCGGCTCGGCGTGCGCGATGGCTGCAGCGGGTCTGGCCCAGGTGCTGGGCGGTTCCCCCGCGCAGGTGGAGAACGCGGCTGAGATCGGCTTGGAGCACAATCTGGGCTTGACGTGCGACCCGATCGGCGGTCTCGTGCAGGTGCCCTGCATTGAGCGCAACGCGATGGCTGCTGTGAAGGCCATCAACGCCGCCCAGCTGGCCCTGAGCGGAGATGGCCACCACCGCGTCAGCCTGGACCAGGCCATCCAGACCATGCGGGAGACCGGTCGCGACATGCTCAGCAAATACAAGGAGACCTCCCTGGGCGGCCTGGCCGTCGCCTTCACGGAATGCTGAGCAGCTGACCCAAGCCACCCCAGCGGCACGGCACACGCTGATTCTTGCACCCCTGTGGACACAACAGCATATATTCTGATACGTTTGTCGCAGATTATCTGCGACAAACGTATCAGCACTCGGAGGTCAAGATGTTACGGTACTTGACTCTGGCTAACTGGAAGTCAATCCACGAGCCCATCGAGTTCTCCATGGTCGCCACCAACGAACGTCGGCATGGAGAACGGTTGGCGCGCGTAGGCCGCACGAGGATTCTGCCTATTACCGCAATCTACGGCGCAAACGCCGCCGGCAAGTCAACACTGACAGAGGGCCTAGCGGCTCTGCAGGACATCATAACAAAACCACGCACCAAAGGCGAGCCGCTCCCCCTCATCCCACACAAACTGCTCGGGAGGGGAAAGCCAACCATGTTCGGCATCGAGTTTGTGGTGGCGGCTCCAGAAAGCAAGCCAGGACGGCAGGACTGGGTGTTTTATTACGAGGTCACTGCGGATCGACAGCGGATACATACTGAGTCCTTGGCCCGACTTCGCAGCGGCGATGAGGAGGTGCTATTCGAGCGCCAGGAAACCAACGTTGATTTTTTCGGCGACCTAGCCGAGGACTCAGCTGCAAAGGCGGTCAAACGACTCCTCAGCCCCAACCAGACGGTACTCGGCATCTTGGGAGATGTGGACGCAGCACCAGAGGTCATTTCAAGCGCCCGGGCATGGTTTTCAGATCACCTGAGAATCATCCGACCCCACGCTGATTTCCTCATGCTTCCTGCATGGATCGCAGGTGACCAGCCGTTCGCTGACGCCATGAACCATGCGTTGAGCACTTCAGACACCGGCATCTCGAAGATTGTACTGGAGGAGTTCACGCCATCGTCTGCCCTCCCGATTGACGTCATCGAAGAGTTGACAAACGATTTGGAGCGGACCCAGGGTGTGGTAGTGCTGACCGGTTTTTATGGGGAATATGGTCTAGCCTCTCTCCACGATGACGGATCGCTCAAGACCGAGCGTCTCGTCACAGTGCATGAAGGGAAAATAGGCGAAGACGGCCGAGTAACCGACAAGTTTACCCTCCCTCTGGCAGAGGAGTCCGACGGAACGGCGCGTTTCATCAATCTGCTGCCCATGTTGTTCCTGCTGTCCAAAGACGGGTCCCGTGCGGTATTCGTCGTGGATGAGCTGGAAAACTCGATGCATCCACTGCTAACCGTGGAGCTCATTCGGGACTTCTTGACGGATTTGTCCTCTGATGATAGACGTCAGCTCATTTTCACCACTCACGAACTCCAGCTGATGCATGCCCATCTGCTACGGCGTGACGAATTTTGGTTGGCTGACAAAGTGTCTGTCGAGACACAGATGACGAGGGTATCAGATTTCTCCCGAGAGGGGGTTCGCAAAGATGCCGATTTTCCCGGAATTTACGTCTCTGGCCGCTTGGGCGGAGTCCCTCAAATCTGACCAATGGTAACGCTGATGGCCAAGAAAAAAATCCGAAAATCTCAGCCCCGAGGGCGAAGGCAGACAGGCAGTCGCCCCCTCAAGAAAAAAAGTCTCCTTCTGCGCAGAAGGGAAGTCCGAAGAGCAATACATCAAGGCGCTGATCCAGAAACGCTACAACAGTGAGATCGCCGTCAAATTCTGGAGACAAAGAAACAGGTCGTCACTCAAGGAACTCATTGATAGAGCCCGGAAGCGAGCCAACGAAGAAGACACCGGAGAGGGCATCTGGATTGTATGTGACTCTGATGAGAATCAGAGTCACATCAAACCACTCATCAATTGGTTGGAAGAAGCCCCAGAGCATCGCCATGCAGCAGTAACAGAGCCCTGTCTGGAGCATTGGCTGCTGCTGCACTATGTGGACTCACCTGACTGCAACAATGCTGCCGATGCGGAAAGAAAGCTGAAAAAGCACCTCTCGGGGTATGAAAAGGGCAGCTCTCTGCCAGATGCGCTGATCGACGCAACCGACGAGGCGGTTCGGCGCCAGGCCCTGGCTGGGGCAACCGGGGCCTGGTCAACACCACAGATTTCGCAGATGCACGATTTGATCACATGGCTCGACGCGCTGCGCCACAACCGTTGAGGCTTGCCGAGGCAGACCAGAAACTAGGAGGCGGTCGGTCGCCGTTTCCCGTTGGCTCTGAGCCAGTTGGCCGCCAGGTCAGCCCAGGTGGCGACGTTCTCGGGCACCGCATCCAACCCAAGGTCTGCGGTGCAGAGTCCGTCTGCCGTCGCCAGGCCGTGCTTGCCGCGCTGGTAGTGGTGGTACTCGAAGGGCACCCCAGCCTCCGCCAGAGCTGTGACAAACCGCAGGGACTGCGTCGGCGGGACCACGTCGTCCTCCCCTGTGGTCCACACGAACGACGGCGGGGTCTTGTCGGTGACGGCGGCGATGCAGTCGACGGACGCGGCGGTCCGCAGGATGGCCTCGTCGTTTCCCGCCCATTCCACGCTGAACGCGCCGTAGCAGCAGACCAGGTAGTCGGGACGAGAGCTGTGCTCCAACAGCTCCTGCCTGCCGGAGGCCTCATATTCGGCGCGCTCCGCAGCCACCAGGTCATCGCGATACCAGTGGGTGCCGAGCAGCGCAGCGACGTGCGCGCCCGCCGAGAACCCCAGGAGGGCCAGCTGGTTGGGGATGACGCCCAGCTCATCTGCATGGGCCCTCACCCATCGAACGGCCTGGGCGGCGTCGACTGCGGGATTCGGGTAGACGGCGTCGTCGTGCAGCGAGTAGCGCAGCACAAAGGTGTTGAAGCCGCGCTGCAGGAAGGTGACGGCTGTTGGGTCGGATTCCCGCTGGGCCAGCATCATGTAGCCACCCCCGGGGGCGATGATGACTGCGGGCCGGGGATGTTCAAGAGGCGTGGGCTGCTCATCAGGCGAGGGCTCATCGAACAAGATGGCCTCCAGCGTGGCGGCACGTTCCCGGTTCAGCTCAATGGTGAAGTGACGCATGGGGGTCATCGTAGCCCCATCAGAGCGGGCTGGGGACACGCTCAACGGTGGGCACTCAGCTGCGCATCCCGCGTCCAGATCTCGGCCCGCAGGCCGAGGCGCTGCTGGTAGTGGCAGCGTTCTGCGAGAATGCACAGATCGCCCATTCCAAGGCCAGCCGTTGAATGATCCACATATGGAATCTCGGTGTCAGCGCCTTCCAGCAGGAGCCTGAGAAACTTTGAGTTCCACGCAATGTCATGAAGAACCCACGGAGCCTTGCCATCGATGATCAGGCGAAGCAGATGGTGAAATTTCTGCGCGACATCCCGCCTCACCTCGCCATCCTTCAGCTGGGCGATGAAGTTCCCCGTCTCAATCACGCTGGTGATGGGAATAATGAACTGTTCTCCCGCTCCGAAACGCTTTTGCATCTCGGCTCGGACCTGTTTTTGATCCTGATCTCGCCCTGGGACCGGCAGCAGGTTGCACAGGACGCTGGTGTCGATGAAGACGACCGTCATCTCAAGCCCAGCAGTTGCTCGAACTCGGAATAATCTTGGTTGCGCTGGGCGAACAGCGCGTCAGCGGTCACTGCCGCTCCCAGGCTGCGCTCGGCGAGGGCCCGGGCGTATCCAGGCAGCTTCACCAAGGGTGTGATGGCGCTATGGCCAGAATCAGATTGCCTGTGGCAGACATACACGGAGTCATTCAGCACACCCTCGGCGGCGTCCAGCAGAGCGGGGCTGTGGGTTGTCACCAGGGACTTCATTCCCTGGCCTGTGGAGTTGCGCACGAGGTCCAGCACTCGTTGCGCCTGAGCAGGGTGGAGTCCAGTCTCAAGTTCCTCAATGACGACGTGCACCCCTGCCGTGATGCCATTGCCCTGGCCGCGAATCGGCGTTTCAAGGTCGATATCCAGGTTGTGCGATGACAGCAGGGCGGTGGCGATAGCGGCGAATCGAAGAAGCCCGTCGCTGAGCTCACGTGCAGGGGTTCGCTCCTTGTTCCCTCCCCTGGACTCGTCAAGGACAAACATCACATCACCCAGCTCTGAGGTGACAAAAGAGACCCCTTGCACCCATTCATCAGCCACCGCCTGCAAGTGCTCTCGTAGCTGAACCATCGCCTGCGGGTCTTCCTGCCCAAGGCGTTTCAATGCGGCAGAAAGGTTCTCACCAGTACGCCGCAGCTGGATATCTCGCTCTGGGACATAGTTCCTCATCAGATGCGGAACAGGGTCAAGGTGGAAAACCCCCCTCAGTGCAGACAGCACAGCTCCGACTCCGCGCAGCACCAAGGCATCTGCTCTGCTGGTTCCACCAAGGATGGCAGCGGCTTGCGTGATGACGGGTCGCGTGTCACGGAAGAGTTTCGTGGGGTTTCGCCCGCGCTTTCCGTTGTGGATCTCAGCCGAGATTCCCGGCCCATCAGAGCACTGAGCGGCAATCAACACGGACTCTCGGGTTGCACCGTTCCTCGCCGAGGATACGCCCGGCCCGGCGAGTTCTTCCTCAATGACCCGCAGCAATGGCCTGACCTGAACCTTGATGCTGTAGCGATAGCAGTCATCGTCCACTTTGACCATGCAGCCGAGAGCAAACTCGTCCCTGCCATGGGGCGGAAGCCCGGCGGAACCACCGCGTATCGCACCTTCCGCTCGACGTCTGCCGTCGAGGGCATCTGCCAGTTCCTCGCCGCTGGCCAAGCGCGCCAAGACCTCCAAGCCGTCGAGGGCGTTGGATTTCCCCGAGCTGTTCCGCCCTATGAGGATGGTGATGTCATGCAGCGGCAAAACGGCTTGACGGAATGACTTGAACTCCTCCAGTCTCAGTTCCGCCAGGCGTGCCGTGCTCATGTGATGATCCTACCGTCCCAGTCGGGGGTGGCCAGCAGCGAGTCGCTGGACATCGCTGGACGAGCGTCCCTCAGATGAGGCGGGAGTCGCGAAGGAGCTCTCCCAGCCATGTGCCGTTCAGTTTCTCCGCTACCTTCTCCTCCACGAAGTGCGGGAGCGGAAGTGTGGCTGCCAGGGACTCCTCTTTGAGGGATTTGCGGTCACGCAGGTGGTAGGTGGCCTTCAGCAGTTCTCGAATGTCGTAGACAGTGCCGATGACCTCGGGGACGGCGCGTTCGATGTCGAGGAGGGTGTAGACGGCCTCCATGGCGGTGCGCACCGAATATTCGGTGGTGAACACCGTGTCTCTCGTGGGGGATTCGGCAAAGTTTCCGATGAAGGCGATGTTCTTGGAGCCGTCGGGGACGACCTTCGGACGGTCTCCCGCATGTCGCGGCATGAAGTAGGCGGTGATGAAGGGCATGTAGACGGGGTTGGTGTTGATCGACTCCTGTCGGGCGAGTTCCGGGATCTTGCTTTCCGGAACACCAAGGTGGTAAAGCAGTTCCTGCGTAATCTCCTCACCTGTGCATTCGGCGATCTTCTTGTGGACGAAATTTCCTGTGGTGTCGGAGTAGAGACCGTAGATCCACACGGTGGTCTCGTTGGGCTTCTGCTCTTTGAAATGGGGCTGGCGATGGACCGCGAAGCTCAGCATCCAGTTGGAGTCGGTGACTGTGATGATGCCGCCGGTGTTGACCTTGTGGTCGTGCAGGTCACGCTTGGTCAGGCGCTCGATATAGGGGTCCACGTCAGTGTTCTTGATCGTCGCCGTGGCCGCCACAAACCAGCTGCGTTCGGGCAGATTCTTGTAGAACACCTCAGGTCGGCCGAAGTCGGCGGACTGGCGCGCCAGGTTCTCCCACAGGGTCCAGCTGCCTCCAGGCTCGTGGGTTTCGGGTGCTGGCGTGTGGTGATCGCCGTAGGTGGTGGACTCGGTGATGGATCCATTGGTGACGAACACGAGATCGTCCGGCGTCAGCGGGATTTCCTGGTGTTCGCCGTCGACAGTGAGCAGCAGCTTAGTGGCGACCTTGGCCTCGTCGGAGACATCCACGATGATGTCTTGGACAGTGGTGCCGTAGCGGATGTCGACGCCATGCCTTTCGAGGTAGCGGAGGATCGGCAGCACCATCGATTCGTACTGGTTGTATCGGTTGAACTTCAGGCAGCTGAAGTCCGCCAGGCCGCCCACGGCATGGATGAAACGCATTAGGTAGCGTCGCATCTCAGCCAGGGAATGCCATTTCTCGAACGCGAACATCGTGGCCCAGTACACCCAGAAGTTGCTTGCAAAGAAGTCATCGGAGAAGTGGTCTTCGATGGTTCTGCCGTCGAGCTTGTCCTCCGAGGTCATGATGAGTTTGACGATCTCCCGCTGGCTTGCTGCGTCGAGGCGGAAATCGCCGTCACTGGGGACCCGGTTTCCCCTGTCGTGAATCAGTCGGCAGTTCGAAGAGTTTGGGTCATCTTTGTCGAGCCAGTAGTATTCGTCGAGATATGATGCGCCCTCGATCTCCAGGGAAGGGATTGAGCGATACATGTCCCACATGCACTCAAAGTATTGCTCCATTTCCCGTCCACCACGGGTGATGAAGCCAATCTCGGGACGGTTGGCACCATCCAGGGAGCCACCGGCCAAAGACAGCTCCTCGAAGAGATGGATGCGCTCACCGGGAATCTGTCCGTCGCGCAGCAGGAAGAAGGCCGCGGACAGACCTGCGAGCCCTGTTCCAACGATGTAGGCGGATATGGCATCCGCTCTCTGGGGTTTGCGAGGGCGCGCGAAGGCCTCATAGTTGCCGCGTGAATAGTGCATTTTTGCTTCCCTTCGGTGGTGATGTGAGTTTGTGCTGAGCGGAGAGAGGAGCACGGGGCCACGCAGGCCAGGGGCATGCCCCCATCCCGGAAGAGCCGGAATCGACGGCGCCCCGCCACGTCATGCCGAAGCAACCAGCCGTGGAGCGATGGGACCTTCGAGGCGTCCAACCAGTTCCTGAGTACACTCAAATTTGAGTGTACTCAGGAACTCATGGGCGGCAACTCGTGACGCTATGCGCGTCGGCGGACCTGAGCCTCAGGGCACACCAACCAGGGCTGCCACGCAGGTGATGGCCGCATCTCAGCTCACGTCTGGGCGGCAGCCTCATCCTCGTCAGTGTCTTTAGGCCTCTAGGCGCGGGAGGCCGCAGCAACCTCCCAGCCATGGCCTGTCAGGCCTGCTGGGCTCGGCGTGTCGTCAGCAGGTCATCTCAATGCCGAGGTCCAGCTCAAGCGGATCCTCGCCAGGGTCGAGCTCATCCAAGTCTTCCTGTTCGTAGTACGCGCCGGGGACAGGCCACTCGGCCTCACGCCAGGCCCTGTACATCAGGTCTGTTGGGCTCAGGATTTTCATCATGTCACGCAACGTTGTGACAGAGTGATCAACAATGGCTTTAATGTCAGCGCTGGAGGCTGGCAACGCGATGGCGAAGTGCCAGTTGGGGTTCGAAGGGAGGGGAGTTTCCCAGCCCAGCTCACGCATCTGCGTCTCAGCTTCAGCGCCCAACTTGTATTCGTCCGACAGGAACTCGTTTCCTGTGGCCTCACCCACCAGCTCTTCAGCGCTGGAGGCGAACTGCACGTACCGTCGATCATGAGGGGGCTTTGTCCCAATGTTCAGATACACCCGATCATCGATGGTCAGCAGCACACGAAATAGTCGCTCGCTGAACTCATCCCACGTCGCCACATCTGCTTCCGGCATGGGCCACCTCCGTTCCTTGGTTTCATCTGAGTGGCCAAGCCTACCTGACTCGGCCTGTGCCGCCACCGTGCTACAGCCTGGTGCGCAACATCATCCAGACACGGTGGAAGTTTGATATCACCAAACCCTCTTTTAGCCCGCTTTGCGACACCAAGAGGCTTATTCACAGCTGCTAGCAACTGGACTCTGACAA
>ERZ1023282.372-NODE-372-length-22434-cov-4.597882_pt1 | contig 22434 bp, 19 predicted proteins | sample MGYA00521262_ERZ1023282 | MGnify/ENA primary metagenome ERZ1023282 (study PRJEB32759, sample SAMN07749867) | skin metagenome | biome: transportation; feature: city; material: polyester macromolecule | host: Homo sapiens | place: Hong Kong:KT line | collected... | reverse complement strand
TGAGCCGTATGGCAGGCGGGCAGGGAAACCGCTCAGCGATGAGCGAACGCGCCATGATGATATTTCATGACCATGTGCTCACCGGGGTCGGCTGGAACAACTACATGGGCGCAAGCGTTGATTATGCCCAATATTTTAAATGGCCAGAGATTGCCGACCATTCGCACAATTTTGCTACCATGATTTTGGCGGAGCTAGGGGTGTTAGGCGCGCTATGCTTTGTGCCGATTGTTTGGCTACTGGTGCGGGCGATTCATCTGCGCCATAGCAGCGAAAGCGCGATTGCACTGGCGTTTGTCATCGCCAGTATCTTGTATGCCAGTGTAGAATACCCGTTATGGTATTTTCGTTATCTCGCGGTTTTTGCCTTGTTTTTGGCGTTGATTGAACAGCGCAACTGGCAGTTTGTGTGGCAAAGCAAACTCACAAAAGCCATGTCGGTGGTCATGATTGGTTTGGCGATGCTATCAGGCTACTATATTTGGCAATATTTTCATCTCAATTATTTGGATTATAATCGCTTTATCAAGCATACCAATCATCTAAACCAAGACAAAGCAATTGACTACCAAAATGAGGTGTTTGGCTTTAGCGCGTATCATGACCGCATCCTTGCCATGCAAGTGCCGATTAATCGCCATCAGGCAAGCGTCAAAGAAGCCATCTTTGAAGAGGTGCTAAATACCGATTCTTCCCAGTATAATATATTAGCTTATGCACAGTTCTTAGCCTATAAAGGTGACCAGCAAGCGGCATTAAAACATATCGAAGCGGCTTGTGTCATGGTAAAAAATTTGTCGGATTGTGATAATGTGGATACTGACTTGGGCAATCTTGCCAAACAAGATCCTGCGACATTTGCAGCTTTATACCGTGAGTTTCAACAATGGCGTGACGCCAACCCTGAAAAAACAGGACTCAAACCATAATGCAGCGGGTAATTTTTTTAGTATGGCAAAATATCGCGTTCCGACTTATCGTGGGTTGGGGGGTGGTGGTAATTTTGCCCGCCTTGCTGATGTGGCGAATGCGCTTTTTGCAGGGGCGCTGGCTGATTACTGAGTTTAACAGTATGGTGTTAGCCACGTTGGGTGTCTTGCTAGTTACCCTGGGTCTGCGCAAACTCACCCAGTTTCCAGGTCAACGCTCCATCAGCTTTGTGTTGCCAACCTTATTGTTGGTGATGATGCTGTTAGGCATGGTGATTATCGTTTTTCGGTTGCCGTATTCGCTATATTATTTTGGCTTATCGGGTGTTATCGGGGTAGTGTTTTTCTTTTTGTCGTTTTTACTTGAGCAAAAAGCGCACCAACCTTATATGGCGTATATTCCACTGGGACATTGTCAAAACTTTGAAGCGATTTTTCAAATCCGTTGGCTGCGTCTTGAAAAACCGCATTTGGATGCCATACAATCCAAAAAAGTGCAAGCGATAGTAGCAGACCTGTCATCGCCTGCACTCGATGAAGACTGGCAGCGATTTTTAACCGAGCAAACGTTACAGGGCAGACCGGTGTATAATAACCGCCAAGTGTATGAGTCTTTGACGGGTCGTCTGCCGATTCATCATTTATATGAAAACGAATTGGGCTCGCTGTTGCCTTCTCAAACCTATTTATGGTTTAAACAACTGATTGATATTATAGCGATTTTATTGGTCTCACCCTTGGTATTGCTGATTGCGCTGATAACTGTCATTGCGATACGGTTGGAAAGTCCGGGTAAGGCCATATTTGTCCAAGAGCGGGTCGGGCAAGGCGGCAAATTGTTTAAAATCTATAAATTTCGCAGTATGCGCTTTGACTCAGAAAAAAACGGGGCAAAACTGGCGCAACAAAATGACCCTCGTGTGACTAAAGTCGGTAAGTTTATTCGCAAAACCCGTATCGATGAATTGCCGCAATTTTTGAATGTGCTCAAAGGCGATATGAGCCTGATTGGACCGAGACCCGAACAGCTAAGTTTTGTCAAAACCTTTGAAAAAACCATCCCTTTTTATAATTATCGACATATCGTCAAACCCGGTATTTCTGGATGGGCGCAGGTCACACAAGGGTATGCCAGTGATACCGATGAGACAGCGCTTAAGGTACAGTACGATTTTTATTATATTAAACATATTTCTTTTGCATTAGATATCTTGATTGTGCTCAAAACCATTCAAACCATGCTGACAGGTTTTGGGGCTAGATAAACTGCGACAAATAACTTTAGCCATAATAGGTAGTGCACTATGTTAACCAATTCAACCATTCTAGTGACAGGCGGGACAGGCTCATTTGGGCATACCTTTGTGCCGATGACGCTTGAAAAATACAATCCCAAAAAATTGATTATCCTCTCGCGGGATGAGATGAAACAGTGGGAAATGGCAAAACTGTACCAAGGCGACCCGCGTGTACGTTTTTTTATCGGTGATGTGCGTGATAAAGACCGTCTATATCGCGCGCTTGATGGGGTGGATTATGTGGTGCATGCGGCAGCAACCAAAATCGTGCCCACTGCCGAATATAATCCGTTTGAATGTGTCAAAACCAATATCAACGGGGCAATGAATTTAATTGATGCCTGTATTGATAAAGGGGTGAAAAAAGTCGTTGCCTTATCGACTGACAAAGCGTCTAGCCCCGTGAATCTGTATGGCGCGACCAAATTGGCGTCGGACAAACTGTTTGTCGCAGGCAACGCCTATTCAGGGGAGCATGGCACACGCTTTTCGGTGGTACGTTATGGCAATGTCATGGGGAGTCGTGGCTCGGTGATTCCGTATTTTCTATCAATTAAAGACAGTGGCGTACTGACCATCACAGACCCGCGTATGACCCGTTTTATGATTTCGCTTGAGCAAGGCGTGGAGCTGGTTTGGCATGCATTTGACGACATGGTGGGCGGCGAAATTTATGTCAAAAAAATTCCCTCCATGACCATGCCAGATTTGGCAACTGCCGTTTCTGCCACTGCTGAGCAAAAAATCATTGGTATTCGTCCTGGCGAGAAATTGCATGAGCAAATGATTAGTGCCGAAGATTCTTTTCATACCTACGAATATCCTGAGCATTTTAAAATCTTGCCTGCGATTAATGGCTGGGATGAAACGCCTGAGCGTATCAAAGATGGTGTTAAGGTGCCAGAAGGCTTCGTGTACGCCAGTGATAATAACAGTGAGTGGATGACAACTGGGCAACTCCAAGAATGGATTGAAACCAACAAAGCAAAAATTGGTAAAATTTAATCGCTAACCCTTGATAACAAACCCACTTGTTAACAACCCCCCTTGGGCAAATATTATGGCAAATCAATTTATCCCTTATGGTCGTCAGCATATCACCCAAACTGATATTGATGCGGTGGTCGCTGTGCTACAGTCTGATTTTTTGACCCAAGGTAGTCAAGTACCGGCGTTTGAAGAACGAGTCGCTACCTATACGGGGGCAAAGTTTGGCGTGGCGGTGAATAGCGCCACGTCAGCACTGCATATTGCCTGTTTGGCATTGGGTCTGGGTGAAGATGACTGGCTGTGGACGACGCCGATTACCTTTACCGCATCCGCTAACTGTGGATTGTACTGTGGTGCTAACATTGATTTTGTGGATATTGATCCGCTAACGCTCAATATGTCAGTGGAGGCGCTAGAAGCCAAGTTGAAAGTTGCCAAAGCTGAAAACCGCTTGCCAAAAATAGTCATTCCCGTGCATTTCACCGGTGAGCCCTGTGATATGGCGGCCATTCATGCGCTATCACAGCAATATGGCTTTAAGGTTATTGAGGACGCCTCCCATGCCATTGGTGGCAAATACCACAATCAACCAATCGGCAATTGTGAGTTTAGCGACATTACCGTGTTTAGCTTTCACCCTGTCAAAATCATTACCACCGCAGAAGGCGGACTGGCAACAACGAATGACCCCGTGTTGGCGGAAAAAATGCAGTTACTCCGTAGTCATGGTATCACCCGTGATGCCAATCTAATGACCCAAGAACCTGACGGTGGTTGGTATTATCAGCAAATTGATTTGGGCTTTAACTATCGCATGACCGAATTGCAAGGGGCATTGGGGGTGAGTCAAATGAACTATTTGGATGACTTTGTCACTCGCCGTCACCAGCTTGGCAAGCGTTATGATGAATTATTAACAGATTTACCGATTATGTTGCCTTATCGCAATCCTGCTAATTATTCGGGGTTTCATTTATATCCCATTCAACTAACAGCAGACAGTGGCAAAACGCGTAAGCAAGTGTTTGACAGTTTGCGGGCGCAAAATATCGGGGTGAATGTGCATTATATTCCAGTGCATACCCAGCCGTATTATGCCAAGTTGGGCTTTAAACAAGGCGATTTTCCCCATGCCGAGCGCTACTATGCACAAGCGATTAGTTTGCCATTGTATTATGACTTAAGCGAAGCCTCGCAAGCGCAAGTGGTCAATGCAATTTATCAGGCATTAGCATAATGAAGGTCTGTATCATCCCTGCGCGTGGGGGGAGTAAACGCATTCCGCGCAAAAACATCAAAGATTTTTGTGGCAAACCCATGCTGGCTCGTGCCATTGAAACGGCAAAAAACAGCCAATTGTTTGAGCAGATTATCGTCTCCACTGATGATAGCGCTATTGCCGATATCGCTCAACACCATGGTGCCACTGTCAGCCAAAGACCTGCCGAGCTTGCCGATGATTACGCCACTACCGCTGCGGTGATTCGGCATGTGCTGCAGCACGTGCCAAAAGCTAGCCATATCTGCTGTCTATACCCCTGTACGCCGTTATTAAAACCGCAGTATTTAACCGACAGTTTTGAGTGTTGGCAGTCATCCAACAGTTTGTATTGTTTTCCGGTTTTAGAATTTGAATCCAATGTGTTACGCTCACTTAAGTTAAGCGATACTGGTGAAGTGTCGAGCATGTTTAGCCAACATGAGCTCACCCGAACCCAAGATTTGCCACAGGCGTATTTTGACGCAGGTCAGTTTTATTGGGGCAGTCGTGAAGCATGGCTCAGCGAGGATAAAATCCATAATCATGCGCTAGGCTATGTGTTGCCAAAATACAGTGTGGTCGATATTGATGATGATAACGATTGGCGATTTGCTGAGCGCCTGTACCAAGCGCAATTGGAGCGAGCATGAAGATCGTGGTCCGAGCAGATGCAAGTTTAACGATGGGTAGCGGTCATATCATGCGTTGCCTCACGCTCGCTGACCGGTTAAAACAGCAAGGGCATGACATCACGTTTATTTGTCGTCAGCATGACGGGCATTTGGCGGATTTGATTGGGCAAAAAGGTTTTGCGGTGCAGCTGTTAGCCAAAGGTGACACTGCAGATTTTATCAAACAGCATGCCCATAGCGAGTGGCTCGGCGCCAGTGAAAGCGATGATTTTGCCGAGTGTCAACCCATCTTGCAAGCGTTAAAGCCAGATTGGCTGATTATCGACCATTATGCGATTGGCAAAAACTGGGAGCAGCAAGCCAAACGACTTTTGCCAAACCTTAAAATTTTAGCCATTGACGATTTAGCCGACCGAACGCACGACTGTGAGATTTTGCTCGACCAAAATTTTGGACGAAAAAACGAAGATTATCAACCGCTTGTGCCAAGTGATTGCCAGCGACTACTAGGTACACGCTATACACTATTACGTGATGAGTTTGCCAACTGGCGAACGAGGAGCCTAAACAGACGTAAAAGCGTACAGCCGCCCAACAATATATTGGTCAATCTTGGCGGTGTCGATAACGATAATGTCACGCTCAAGATTTTGCAAAGTCTCAATACCTTTGTCCAACAATCTACGCAATCATTTAACGTGACTGTCGTCATGGGCAAAACCGCACCGCATATCGAAAGTGTGCAAAGGTTTGCCAAACACGCAAGTTTTGCGTGTGCGGTACTTGTCAATGTGACTAATATGGCGCAATTGATGGCAAATGCTGACCTTGCGATTGGGGCTGCAGGCAGCACCACCTGGGAGCGCTGCTGTTTGGGCTTACCGATGGTGCTGATCGTGCTTGCCGATAACCAACAGGTGATTGCCAAAGCGTTGGCGGATAAAAACCTGGTCAAAGTGGTGACTGACATTGCTGCATTGGATGAGCAACTGCCCCGCTTGTTGAGCGAACTGGCCGACAATTATAAAAAATTCAGCCGTCAATCTGCCAAGTTGGTCGATGGGCAAGGGGCGAAACGGGTTGCGCACTGGATTGAATTTGCGCAAAAATTTCAACATTGTCAAGTGCGACAAGCGACCCAAGCCGATACCCAGATGATTTGGCAATGGCGTAATCACATCGACGTGCGCCGGTGGATGTTTGGGCAAGATGAAATTGCCCTTGCTGACCATGAAAAGTGGTATGGCAAACAGCTTGACCGTGCCAATGTGCATTTGCTAATTTTTGAAGTCGCTGGTGAGCCCATGGGGTTAGTCAATGTTACCCAAATGACGGTGGATAAATACCAGACGCTGCAGTTGGCAAACACCCATACGCCAAACCCTAATTCGTCAAATCCTAATTCATCAAGGCAGAATGAAAAAACCGCCAGTTGGGGGTTTTATTTATCCCCTAATAGCGCAAAAGGGCAGGGGCTTGGCTTTGCGTTGGGGGTTTTGGCGATTGCACAGATTTTCAACACCACCGACATTGGCAAAATCACCGCGCAAGTGCTGGCATATAATACCGCGTCACTGGCGTTGCATCGTAAATTGGGATTTAGCGAAACAGGTGTGTTAAAACAGCATTTTGGTGTGGGTGACAAAGTGTATGATGTGGTTGAGTTTGAATTAAAATCGCAAGATTTTTTATTTTAGGGGTGGGTCTTAGTAGGGTATCTATGAATCAAAACATGAATCAAAATATGAAGCAAAATTTCAGCATTAACAATCGCCCAATCGGCATTGACCATGCGCCATATATCATTGCTGAAATGTCCGCCAACCACAACGGCGACATCAATAACGCTTACCGTATCATTGACATGGCAAAGGCGTGCGGGGCTGATGCGGTCAAAATGCAAACCTACACCGCAGATACCATCACCCTCAACAGCACTGCCGCTGACTTCCAAATTCATGGGGGACTGTGGGACGGGCGTACCTTGTATGACTTGTACCAAGAAGCTTACACGCCGTGGGACTGGCATAAACCATTGTTTGACCACGCTCACAAAGTCGGTATCACCATGTTTAGCTCACCGTTTGACTTTACTGCGGTGGATTTGCTCGAGGATTTGAACGCCCCAGCGTACAAAATCGCCTCGTTTGAAGCCATTGATTTACCGCTTATCAAATATGTGGCAAGTACCGGCAAGCCGATGATTATCTCCACAGGGATGGCAGACCAAGCCGAAATTGCCGAGGCGGTTGCCGCCGCTCGTGATGGCGGCTGCAAACAGCTTGCGTTATTGCACTGCGTGAGTGGTTATCCAGCTCCCGCGCAGGACTATAACCTGCGTACCATTGTCGATATGCAGCGCCGTTTTGGCGTGCCGATTGGCTTATCCGACCATACGCTTGACAACACCACCGCCGTGACAAGCGTGGCATTAGGGGCGTGTATCATTGAAAAACACGTCACCCTAGACCGCAATGGCGGCGGGGCGGATGACAGTTTTTCACTGGAAAAAGACGAACTCACCGCGCTCTGCCGTGACAGTAAAACCGCTTGGCAAGCGTTGGGACAAGTCGATTACGGTCGTAAATCAAGCGAAATCGGCAATGTGCAATTTCGCCGCTCACTGTATTTTGTCAAAGACATGACGGCAGGGGATGTGATTGATGAAAGCTGTATCCGTAGCGTTCGCCCTGGCTTTGGGCTTGCCCCGAAGTTTTATGATGAATTAATGGGCAAAAAAGTGCTAACGGATATCCAAGCCAATACCGCCACCTCGTGGGATGTCCTTGAAAGGTAATGTTAAATAAAATCAAACGTTTAACACAATCCGCCTTACTCAAAGACAGCCTGATTTATGTGGTGGGCGAGATGACCGCCAAAGCTGTGCCGTTTTTGCTATTGCCCTATTTGACACGGGTCTTAGGCACCACGGGCTTTGGTGATTTGTCCTATTATTTATCGCTCACGGCATTTATTGTAATCGCCATGAGTCTGTCGCAAAATGGCGCTTTGACCCGTTATTTTTATGTGTATGGCAGGCATGGGCTGGGCAATATTTTATTGGCAGGCGGGCTATATAGCGTGGGCGTGCTGCTGATTGGCACAGCGATTAGTTGGCTGTTACATAGCGAATTGTTATTTTACTGCTTTTTTACTGCCTTTTTGCAAACCTTGATTCAAAACCAACTGGCACTGCGGCAATGCCAAAAACGCCCGTTTAGCTATCTGACCATCCAACTGGGCTTAGCCTTGGGCAATTTACTATGGACGGTGCTGATTTTTCAGTTTTTTGCTGGCGATACCACGGATAAAGTTGCCCAGCGTCTTATCGCGATTATCTTGGCGCATGGGTTTACTTTTGTGGCAGCGTTGGCGTGGGCAAAATACCAATTTGCTATCAAATTTCGCTTTACCCCAAAACGGCTCAAACTGGGACTTGGCTATATTTTAACGCTAGGCTTGCCGCTGCTGTTACATGGGTTAAGCTATACCATCAAAGGGCAACTTGACCGAGTGTTGATTCACGAGCGGTTTAGCAGTCATGAGCTAGGCGTATACTCGGCAGGGGTGCAAGTCGCCAGTAGCTTGACCATTGTGATTATGGCGGTCAATTCTGCGCTGGTGCCTCACTTATATGAACGGCTAAAATCGCAGCGCATGACAGTGATGCAATTGCATCGACTGTTTTGGCTGAGTTTGATGGTGCCTGTTATGTTGACTGCCATGGCTTGGGCGATGCCGTCGTCATTGATGGCGTGGCTATTGGGGGCAGATTTTGCCCAAAGCCAGTATTATGTGGTGATGTTTGTACTGGCGTTTTCGCTGATAATTCCGTATTTATTGTTGGTGAATTTTTTGTTTTATCATGCCAAAAGCGCGCAAATCTCGCTGTGTTCCGTCATCTCAACGGTGGTATATTTGCTTGCCTTGTGGGTGTTAAGTGGCGTATCACTGGCGGTGGTGCCGTATGCGACTATTATTAGTGGCGTGGTGATTTTGCCGCTGTTATATTATTATACGCTGCAGGTGGAAAAGGTCAAAAAAACGCCATGAATCTCATTATTTGTATCACCCCCTTGCAAGTGTTGATTGCCAAGCAAATTATTAAGCAACACAGTACCCCCTTTATTGGGCTTTATTTGCCGTATGGCATCCATTCAAAAAGCGAGCCCAAACACCGCTATTATTTTGAACAACTTGAGCAAGTCTGCGAAAAATCCGCCTTTATCGAACTGAACAATAAAACCTGGGGCGAACGTTTTGCCACCCTAAACCACATCAAAACCACACTTAACACGCTTGATATTTGGCAAAAACCTATCGAAAACGTCTATCTTGCCAGTATTGACGTGTTGTTTTTGCAATATGTTATTTCTAAAGTAACATTCCAACAGCTGTATACCTTTGATGACGGCACCGCTAATATTTTCCCCAATTCTAGCTATTTTCAACCGTTACCAAAATCCTTACCATTACAACTGTTTAAACACGCCGTGGGCATTACTTATCCCAGTATCCCTAGTATTTTGGCTATATCCAAAAAACATTTCACCATTTTTCCCCAGGAAAAAAATATCATAGACGCTACCCATCCCGTTTATTTGTTTGATAAAGTAGACAATCAGCCAGATGAGAATTTGCCGGTAAAACGGCTGTTATTGGGGCAAGCCCTCGACAATTTTATCGGTGACAAAGCTTATGCTGATATTGTAGAAACAATGGTCAAGGCATTTCACCTTGACGCATTTTGTCCACACCCGCGAGAAAACTTGGATTTTAGCCATCTTTTGCCGGTGATTGATAGCGATAAAATCATTGAAGATTATCTAAGCGAGGCATTGCAACAAAACCCCCAGCAACGCTTTGAAATTTATACCTTTATCAGCACTGCCGTGTTTTCGCTCAAAGAATTTCCCCGCACCCAAGTATTTATGGTGTATACCCAAGCGCTGTGGGATAAATTCCCTGATGCGTATCAGTTTCTTGCCAGTCGTGGTTTTACCCTCATTAATTTAGATGACGCAGATAATCTAAATAGGTTCAAAGGGTAACTGCATGAAAAAACACGCCTTACTTATCCAAGCCCACCAAGATATCAGTTATTTTATTAAGCTGGCGAAAATTCAGCCCAACGTCAATTTTTATGTGCATATGGATGCTAAATCCGATTATTTTCCTGACGCTGAGACTGCACAGCTAGCCAATGTATTTTTGCTCAAAGATAGAATAACGGTACGTTGGGGCGGGTTTAGCCAAATTGAAGCGACATTAAAATTGTTTGAAAAAGCGTTTGCCTATGAGGACAATGCTTATTTTCACCTGTTAAGCGGTGAAGATGTGGTGTTACAACCATTTGAAGTGATAGAAAAACAGTGGCAACAGCGGTTTGATTTTCAGGCAATGATGACCTGCGAGATGGCGCCACAGTATGCCTATCGCTTTATTATGGACAGTCCCCATGCCGACAGCAACTGGCAACGGCAATTGACGGGCAAAATCATCACCAAACTGCAACAAGGCGTGGCAAAAGTAAAACCCTATCACTCGCCCATTTATTTTGGCTCACAATGGTTTTCAGTGACGCGTGAAGACTGGGAAAAAATTGTGCCTTTTACCGATGAATACAGTGATTTTTTCCGTCACAAACTGGTACCCGATGAGCATTTTTTTCAAACCCTAATTACTGAAAAATTAACCAATCAAATTCGCCTAAGCAATGATAACCGCCGACAGATTATTTTTGATAAAAATGTAAATAATGGCAATAGTCCGATTTATTTGGATTTATTAAAGCTTGAGCGGGCGAAATTTGATGGCTATTGGTTTGCGCGTAAAGTAAAAAAGGATGTGGCATTGACTTGGCTGGGTGAATTAACATGAAATTTTCTGTACTGATGTCGCTGTATGACAAAGAAAACCCCGAATTTCTAGCCGAATGTCTAGCCAGCTTGGTCAATCAAACACGCCAAGCCGATGAGATTGTTTTGGTTTTTGATGGTCCAATCAATTTGGCATTACAAAAAGTGGTACAAGAGTTTAAGCCGCAACTGCCGTTAACGATTATCGCTTTAATAAAAAACGTCGGGCTTGGACAGGCTTTGAATGCAGGTCTAAACGCTTGTCAACATGACTGGGTCATGCGTATGGATACGGATGATATCTGTGTGCCTAACCGCTTTGAACAGCAAATCAACTTTATCCAAAGTCATCCCGAAATTGACGTGTTGGGCGGGCAAATCATTGAATTTGAAAAGCAGCTATCACAGGGGAAAAAATCTCGCACGGTGCCAACCTCACACGAGGCAATTTTTGCCTCAGCCAAGTCGCGCAATCCCATCAACCACATGACGGTTGCCTTCAAAAAATCAGCGGTACAAGCGGTCGGTAGCTATCGCCATGCGCCGCTGTTTGAAGATTATGATTTGTGGGTACGGTTATTGGTCGCTGGCTATCAGTTTGCCAATTTGCCCGAGGTGCTAGTGTATGCACGGGCAGGGGATGCGATGTATGAACGGCGCGGGGGCTTGGCGTATGCCCGATACGAATTGGCAATTCAGCAAAGCTTTTATCAACAAGGGTTTTTGCATATGGCGCAACTGCTTAAAAACCTCGCCATTCGCTTACCGGTGCGATTATTGCCAAATAGTTTACGTAGTTTGGTTTATCAAAAACTTTTAAGAAAATAACTTAGCGCCGAATGACCTTGCGATTGGGGCTTAAGTTTTTTACCATCTTTTCAGACAATGGCAAAACTTCTCCACACATCAGTCCCGCCAACAGCTCACTACAAATCGGCGCATAAGCATAGCCCTTTGACCCCAATGCCGAAAAGCTCCAGACTCGGCTGTTGCTTTCATAACCCGCTTGCCACACCTGCCCAACTAGGGGTAGATAATCCACGGTTTGGCTGCGGATACTGGCGCGACCCTGCCAATGGGGTATGTTTTTTTCGACGGTAAATATATCAGTGTTGTTGACCAAATCGGGCACCGCATCCGCCAAATCTGCCACATTCATCTTATGGTCAGTGATGGCTGGCGTGGTATCCAAGGTATCCCTGACAAAACTTGCCCCAAGCATGACATGGCGTTTACTGTTTTCGTTAAAACTGGCGTAATAACTGCCATACTTTAGCGGCAGTTTTGGCAACTGTGCTTTATCATGCTCATCGACAGCAAACCACGTCACTTGCCCACGGCTGTGATTAAAGCGTTTGATGGTGGGTAAAAAATCGCAGGTGTCTAAAGCCATGCACAAAATCACATGGTCAAAAAACTGCTGACGCTCAGTGAATGTTAATAGCACTTGGTCGCAATCTTGCTGAAAATAGGCTTGCTGAAAATAGGTTAATTCCTCGGTTTGAAAGCTAATATTGGGGTGGCATAAAACAGCGTTGGCGAAGTTTGCGGTAGTGATTAACCCGGCATTGGGCAAAAATATCGCTTGCCCAACCTCATAACCGACTTTTGCTTTGGCTTGTTCAGCAGTCAATAAACGGGCAAATTCAATGGGAAAATCTTTGACTTCATCAAGTTGTAAGCGATTGTGTGAGAGTAAATCCAAACAGCCGGTGGTTTGTAGGATGTTAATACCGGTTTGTGCGGTCAAATAAGGGTAAAATCGACAGCTTGCCAAATAACCAATCGCATGTAGATTGGTTTCAAGGCGTTTTAGGCTGGTAAGTTTTGGCGCAAGAAAACCGCGGATGTTGCCCGATGCGCCTGCCAACGGCTCATCTTTATCAAAAATGGTGACCTTGTGTCCACGGGCGGCTAAGGCATACGCACTGCTTAACCCCGCCACCCCAGCCCCAATCACCGCCACAGACAGCGGTTTTGTAATAGCAGAAAAATTGGGTAGTTCAAAGCCTTTAACGTTATTGGCTTTTCGACGCTGACGACGTCGGCATTCAAACGTGTCAGTAAAGGGTAGGGTGACAAAAAATGGTTTAATTTTTTTGTTATAGCGAAAATAAACCTCGCAAAAATTGGCGGATGTTAACTTAGGTTGAAAGCTTGCGGTGAGCATTTCTCGCTTTTTGCCAAAGCCTTTACGTTTGGCTAAGGTAAAACCCTGATGTTTTAGCCCCTGTTTGACTGCGCTTGCCACGCTAAATGTCGCCAAAGTCGTGTGAGTTTTGGATAACCTTGCAATTTGAGCCAATAAAGCCGCTGACCAAAGTTCTTGGTTACAGCTCGGCGCAAACCCATCAAGCAGCCACGCATCGACTTTGCCTTGCCCAGTCACTTGCGACAAACTACTCGTCGCATCGCCAAGCCATAAATCAATCGTCAATCGTTCATCAAACCAGTTCAAACGATGGCAGCCAGCCAGTGGCGGTGGATAGTTGTCAATGAGCTGTTGTGATAACCCAGCAAGCGCTGTCCACACGCTCAATGCTTGTTCAAGGTCAGTTTTGCTTAAGGGAAATTTTTCGGTGGTAATGATATGTAAATGGCTGTGATTGTCAGGTCTGATTTGTTGCCACAGTTGCCAAATAGCCAAGATATTAAGCCCTGTGCCAAAACCAATTTCACCGATGACAAATCGTTCAAAGTTCCGCAAATTAGCGAGGCGAGTGGCTAAGTCGTTGCCATCAATAAAAACATAGCGAGATTCTGCCAAGCCATCCGTTTTGGAAAAATAAACATCATCAAATTCGCTAGAGAGGGGGACAGTCACGCCGTTATCGTCTAGCTGCCAGTGCAGTTTGGCGGTTTGAATGGTTGCTGCTGGGGTGCTACTTTTGCTTGAGCTTGAGCTTGAGCTTGAGCTTGAGACAGGAGGTTGGCTAGATTGTGACATCAGTGACCCATAATAAATAACTAAAAGTTAGTGCTAAATAAAATATTACTAATACAAGGCTTGAAAACAGCGATTAGGGGGTATAGCATAACTGATTTTTTATCGTTGCAACATGGCATGCAGCTTTTTTTGGGTGTGGTAACAACATGAATCAATCAACTAACGGGCGTTATAACCTAATCACCGCATTGGCAATGATTGTGGGGATTGTGATTGGCTCAGGGATATTTTTTAAGGCAGACAATGTTTTAAAATATACCAATGGCAATGTGGCGTTGGGCGTGGTGGTTTTTGTATTGGCGGCGGTGGCGATTATTTTCGGTTCGCTATCGATTGCTGAGCTGGCAAAACGTACCGATGCGCATGGCGGCTTGATTGGCTATGCCGATGAATTTGTCAGTCCACATTTTTCTACGATGATTGGCTGGTTTCAATTGTTTTTGTATTACCCGACGCTTGGCGTGGTGGTGACGTGGGTGGTGGGTATTTACACCGCCCTGTTATTTGGGGTAAAAGAGGCATCGCTTGAATTACAAATGGGCATCGGGCTTACGTGGTTTGTCATTTGTTATCTGTTTAATGTGATGGCAGCGGTGTTTGCAGGGCGTTTTCAAGTCTTTGCCACTGTCGTTAAATTAATTCCGTTATTTGTGCTAGGGGTGATGGCGTTTGTCTATGGCGACCCTGTGGCTGCGTTAACCCATCCAAGTGAATCCGCGCGTCAAGCGACCCAGTCTTTGGCATGGCTCGGCGCCATCGGTCCGATTGCGTTTTCGTTTGATGGCTGGGTGGTCTCTACCAGTATTTCAGGGGAAATCAAACATGCCAAACGTAATTTACCGATTGCACTAGTCATCGCGCCTATATTGATTTTATTGGGCTATTTGCTGTATTTTGTTGGACTCACCTCGTATCTAGGTGCCGCACAAGTGATGGCATTGGGTGATGAAAGCGTGTATGTGGTGGCAACCCAGTTATTTGGCGAAACCGCTGCCAAAGCCTTTTTGGTATTTGTGGTGATTTCGGTGATGGGTACGGTGAATGGCTTGGTATTAGGGCTGATTCGTCTGCCGCATTCTTTAGCGCTCAAATCATTGATTCCGTTTAGCGCGCAATTGCGTCACGTCTCGCCCAACTATCAGCTATCGGTTGGTTCAGCGCTGCTAGGTTTTGCCTTATCGATGTTTTGGGCGGCTGTGCATTATGCGGTGATGAAAAGTCAGCTACTTGGCGATATGGATATTTCAGAAATCGCGATTGTGGTGAGTTACTTGCTGTATTTGGTATTTTACTTTGCGGTGTTTCGCTTATGGCAACAAGGTCATATCAAAAGTATGTTATTGGGTGTGATATCGCCGATTTTGGCGGCATTGGGCTCATTGATGGTAGTGTTCGGCGGTATGCAAAATCCGCTGTTTTTGCCTGTCTGCTTACCGATTTGTGCGCTTGTGCTGCTGCTTGCCTACTTTTACAGTCGCTATCTACACAGTCAATAACCACCTTACATCAACTTTTTGGATAACGCTAAAAACTGCGCCACGCCTTGTCCGACGGCTCGACCTGTGGCAAAACAAGCTGTCAGTAGATAGCCACCCGTTGGCGCATCCCAATCAAGCATCTCGCCACAGCAAAATACATAAGGATTGGATTTTAGCGCAAAATCCTCGGTTAATGCTGTACGTTTTACCCCGCCGCCACAGCTAATCGCCTCTTCAATCGGTCGAAAACTATCGAATTCTACGGTTAACTGTTTGATTGCCTTTGTCATTTTATCGGCATCATGCCAGTGCGTTTTTGCGACGATTTCTCTGAGTAAGGCGATTTTGACAGGATCAAGTCCTGCCTTTCGCCAAAGGTTAGCTAGCGATTGTTTTTTGGGGTTTTTTAAACTACTCAATAATTTTTCGTCAGCCACATCAGGCAGCAAATCAAGTTGTAGTGATACCTTGCCCGTATGATTTAATTGCTCACGCATGGCACGATTGAGCCGATATATCAGCCCGCTTTCCATGCCATAATGGGTGAGAATAATGTCGCCAAAACCCTGCTCAATTTTGCCATCGGGCAATATCACCTGGGCTTTCACGCGTTTTAACGCTTTGCCAAAATCGCGGTGCAAATGCGCTGACCAAGGCTGCGACGATGGGCGACAGATACCGACATTGCTGGCATAAAACGGCGTCAATTCTGTATCGCTGAGCCATGCCTGCCATTTGCCATCACTACCGAGCCGCGACCATGACATCGCGCCCGTTGCCAACACAATCGCATCAAAGCTTTGGCTAACAGTCAGGTTGCCGCTTTCATGCGCTACCGAAAAAGTCGCTTGCTTGCCGTCAATGTTGTCACAGCTATGCCGATAAAAAAACGTTACGCCGTCCTGCTGCAGCGCTTGCAACCACGCCCGCAGCAGTGGCGAGGCTTTCATCATGGTAGGAAAGATGCGACCTGTCGAGCCAACAAAAGATTCAATCCCCAAGCGGGTCATAAAATCACGGATATGCGCCGCATTAAAATCTTCAATATGCGGCGTAAGCCAATCATTGGGCTGATAGCGCGTGACAAAGGTATCAACGGGCTCAGCGTGCGAGATATTGAGTCCAGATTTACCGGCCATCAATAGTTTGCGGGCAGGGGATGGTTTTTGTTCAAATACGTGGATTGTAACATCAAACTGGCGCAGATAATCTGCCGCCATCAGGCCAGCAGGACCTGCGCCAATGATGGCGACGGTGGGCTTTTTTGGCAAGTCGGCTTGGTTATTTGGCATCATAGCAAGGTAATATCAGGCTTATAATAGTAGGCTTATAAAGTCGACTACCAACGACCTTTACGCCCTGCGACCAGCCAGCCCAGTGCGATACCAAGTATCCCACTGAGCAGTGCAGTGACCGCACCGTAGATAAAAATCTGTCCACTGCGCTCATTGACAAGCACTTTGACCTGCGTATTTAAACTATCGACTTGGTTTTGTAATTCAGCATTTTTTGCCAAGAGTTGTTGGTTGGCGTTGGACAACTGGCTGTCAGTGGGCTGGTTGAGCTGGGCAAGGGTAGGTTGTTTGGGGTTTTGCATCGGTGAGGTGCTACTGGCAACGCTTGAGGCAATCTCTGGCTGTTTGGCGAGTGGTTGTCCTGTTTTTGGGTCAGTGACGACAACTTGCGGTGCTGCATGGGTCAGGCTTGTCACCTGTAATACCGTCAATAACACTGCGCCGTTTGCCAACCTGCCCACCAATTTTTTCATGCTTACCACCTATCACCACCCAGACTTTGCCAATTATGTACTGCAAACAACTGTTAAACCCAACATTAACTCACTGATTTAGGAAAAACTTGGATAAAGGGTTTGATATCCACATGACTATACACACCATTTAATAAGTAAGGCTCTTCACTTGCCCAAGCTTGCACGGCTTCATCGCTGTCAAAATCCACGACCAATACACTGCCACTCATTTCAGGCTCTCCATGCGCAATTGGCGTAGGGCCTGCGATGATGAGACGGCGCTGTTCATCTAACCGCGTAAGACGCTCAAGATGGGCAGAACGGAATTGTTTGCGTAGCTCAAGGCTATCAGGGACGTCATGACCGATAATAATATAAAGTGCCATCCATATTCTCCTTTAGTTTTTTCCTTTATCATTGATTTGTTGCTGTATATCTGGATTTAGATGGTTTTTTAAGAACACAAATTGCCCGATTAAAAACACCAGCATCACCGGTATCCATCCCCAGCTTTTAAAATTAATCCAGGTATCGTTGTTGGTAAAAAACGCAAAATAATATTGCAAACCTGCCATCAGCAAGAAATACCCTGCCCAAGCGAGGGTGAGTTTATTCCAGCCCGATTGGGTCAATCGAAACACATTTTTCATTGCCAGTTCTAATAGCGGTTTACCTATCGCGACACTGATAATGAGGGCAACTGCAAATACGCTATTGATGACGGTTGATTTCCATTTTAAAAACGCTTCGTCATGGAAAATTAAGCTTAACCCACAAAATCCCACGGTTAAAATCAGCGTCACCCACTGCTGTTTATTGAGCTTGCCTTTTTGCCGGGCAAAATGCACGACATATACCACCAGTGTCGTAATCAATAACGCCGCCGCACCTGCCAATACCCCTTGCTGTTTGGAAAAGTAAAAAAATGCCAGTAAAGGTAGCAAATCCAATAAACCGCTCATAGTCATCTCTAACAAAAATCGCTTGTAAAAATCTTAGCCGCTAGTTTACACGGATATGCTAAAATCGAAAAGTAACTTTGCGATTTTCCTTGCTTCATCCACCACGTGCCCTTGTGAGCGAGCTCGCGCAGAGTTAACCCCTCTTTGTCTTAACCCCTTTTTGTCCTATTGTTGGCAACTAGCTTTTGTAATTAAGGCGTATTTGTGAATTCTTTAAATCTCGATATCTTGTCTAGCAGTCCTATTTATACCCAACTTCCGATTGATATGCACTGCCACAGTACCCGCTCAGATGGCACTTTTAGCCCAAGCGAAGTGGTGCAAAAAGCGCATGAAAAAGGGGTGAAAGTATTATCCTTAAGCGACCATGATACGGTACTTGGTATCCTTGAGGCGCGCCAAACCGCTGATAGCCTTGGTATGACGCTGATTCACGGTGTCGAAATCAGCTGCCGTCATCGTGTCATGGGCGGCTACTCCAAAAAACCTGCCCAAAATGAAAAAGTGATTCATGTATTGGGGTACGGCTTTAGTGATATCGAAACAATGCATAGCAAACTCGCTGCCATCCAAGCCAATCGAGAAACGCGCGGCTATGCGATGTGCGAGCGTGTGGCAAGTACCTTTAAACGCCCGATGGATGAGATTTGGCAGGCGGTGTTAGTGCAAGCCAAAGGTAATCCGCAAGCGGTCGGTCGTACCCATATCGCCAAAGTGATGGCGGATCAAGGCTTGGTGAGTGATGTACAAAAAGCCTTTACCGGCTATTTGGCTGACCATAAACCTTGCTATGTGGCACTCGATGGCTTATCGCTTAAAGATTGCATCAATTTGATTCATGACTGTGGTGGCAAAGCGTCTTTGGCTCATGCGACCCGTTATAATTTAACCGCCAACAAAGTGCGTAAACTGATTGCAGATTTTGCCAGTAGCGGTGGCGATGCGGTGGAATTGCCCGCCAGTAATGAACCGACTTCAACCCGCCATATGGTCGATAGAGTGATTAAAGAGCATGAGTTAAAGGTGTCTATCGGTAGTGATTTTCATGGCAGCACCATGCCGTGGCGGGTGCTTGGCGGTGTGCCAAAATTGCACGAAGGGCAAGTGGGGATTTGGGAGAGTTGTTAAACACTTACCCTTTCGTTGACTACCCAGCAAGGTTTTTTAGCATTTTACTGATGAGGATATTTATGAAAGGTACAAGGAAGCCAAGTAGCTGTAACCTAGTACCTGTAACCCAGTACCTCTAATTAGTTGACTGAAACTAAGATTTTTTATCAAACGCAGTTAGTGGCTTAAAGGCAATCGACTTCGCCATCGGCAATTCCTCAATTGCACGCAGTCGCCAGCTATTGGCTGGGTCATGCACCACAATATAGTATTTGCCTTTAGACGGGTCTAGCTGCACATTGCCCGCATAACTGCCATCACTTAACCGTTTGACAATAATGTCGCGGTCTTTTTGCTTTTGGGTGGCATGGGAAATCTCCACTGCCAATTGCTCAGGTGCTTTAAACTTGTCACTAGCGGGCGCCTCAAGTTTAAAATTGACGGACTGATTATGAATCATCATTTGACCGGTTAGCCCCAAATCATGCGCCAGTTTGTCTTTGGACACATCCGCATATAAGGTCTTACCATCCATGTACCAGTCATCACGCACAGTAGAGTCTTGGATTCTCACCGAGTAAAACACGAACCAGATACAGGCGACTACCACAAATAGCGGCAGACCAATAACAAAAATCCAAACCATATAATTTTTATACCAAAGTTTGGATATCGACTGATTAGAAGTTGATGAAGCAGGAGAATTTGTCGGTGTTGCCATAGACCACTCAGCAGATAACAATCAAAAAGCTAGTATAGCAGAAAAACCCATGCCCCAATAACGTGCGCCAATAATTTGCCACAAAAAAAGCCGATTATCAAAATCGGCTTTTTTAGGCAATCAAATTTATTTATCGGTAGTAAACACGTTATCTTTTACCGCTTTGTATTTACCGCCATCATCCACGCTCACCACTTGCATTTGGATAGGAATATTGCTTTGGGTAATCACTTTTGGATCGCCCAGCACACTGACAGGGAAGTCATAACTTTCGCCGGCTTCTAATGGAATGGTTTTAAAGCGGCTATCAAGTTTTAAGCCAGGTTGTGGTGTCAATGTCACCGCATAATCATGGTCTTGCTGGGTTTTGTTGGTGATTTTGATGATGTAGTTATTTTCTACCAAACCTTGCGCATTGATTGACGACAGCTGATTACGGTCACGGCGAATATCAATCTGCAGCGGTACACGACTGGTTAAAAAATAAACCCCCGTCCCAATCAACAACGCAATCACCGCCAAATAAGCAAAAAACCGTGGACGCAAAATTTTACTTGGCTCATTCTCTACCAATTGGCGTTCGGTACTATAACGAATCAAACCGCGTGGTTTATTGACTTTATCCATGATGTCATTACACGCATCGACACAGGCCGCACACTGGATACATTCAACTTGCAAACCATCACGAATATCGATACCCGTCGGACACACTTGCACACACATCAAACAGTTGATACAGTCACCTAAGTTCTCATCTTCACCGCCTCTTTTACGTGCGCCACGTGGCTCACCACGTTTATAGTCATAGGTGACAATCAACGTATCTTTATCGAACATCACGCTTTGGAAGCGGCCATAGGGGCAAATATGGGTACAAAAGTGCTCACGCATATAGCCTGCATTGGCAAACGTCGCAAAGGTAAAAATAAGTACCGAAACCCAAGTTAGCGGTGTCCAATCTGGCACAGGAATAACGCCAAACCATTGCCAACTATGATAAAGATAATCAGTCCCAACGGCATAACTACTAAACGTCAATGCAGTCACCAACGCCATGATAAACCAAATCAGATACACCAAGCCGCGTTTCATGATTTTTTCGCCATTCCAAGGCGCTTTATCTAACTTAAACTGCTTATTACGATCACCGATGATAAGCTTCTCAGTATATTGGTACATATGCGTCCAAATCGTCTGTGGACACGCATAGCCACACCACACACGACCGGCATAAACGGTCACCATAAACAATAAAAAGGCAGCAACCATAAAGAAAAACGCAAAAATAAAAACGTCTTGGGGTAAAAAAGTTAGCCCAAATAGCACAATCTTAGAACCCGAGAAATCGAACCATATTGCTTGGTGTCCGCCATAGCGAATCCATGGCAACACCAAAAACAACAACAATAAAAAATACATACTGACAACGCGGATGTTTTGATAAAAACCCGTCACAAAACGGGGGTGTACGCGTTTTTTAGTGGCATCTACTTGGTGGACAGGTAGTCTAAAATCATTACCAGCAGGGGAAGGAGGTTGTACAGACATTGTTTGCCCTCACATATTTTCTGACATGAATATAAAAAAATGAAAGACGACAACCGCAAAACCACCGAACATCGCCTAACGAAAAATTGTTTAAACAATATATTCAATTATATATCAAATGGCAGTAAATACCCACAAAATAAAGGGAGTTATCAACAACTGCAAAATAAATGAAAAAACTTTTCCCATTGGTATTGACAGGTAAAAAGAAAAGCGTATAATACGCACTCACTGGCAGCGACTACAGCCACAAACTGTAGTAAAAACAACAACTTAAATTAATATAGATATAAGTTGAGCGGTCATAAAAAATTAAAGAAAAAAGTTATTGACAACACAAAATAAGCTGTTAAAATAGCGACCTTCTTAACGACATCAGCCGATGATGTTGTGAACTAAATAACAACGAACACAAGAACAACTTGTGTGGATTTTCACTTAGGGCGATAAAATTAAGACTTTAATTAATTGTATTGTCAGAGTGAAGATACTCGTAAGTTTATTTGAGCAAAGACAGTATAAATAATTGAGTCAACAAATTAAATCTATTGACATCGCATAGCGATGACAATAGATAGAAAGATTAAACTGAAGAGTTTGATCATGGCTCAGATTGAACGCTGGCGGCAGGCTTAACACATGCAAGTCGAACGGTAACATAAAGAAGCTTGCTTCTTTGATGACGAGTGGCGGACGGGTGAGTAATGCTTGGGAATCTAGCTTATGGAGGGGGATAACTACGGGAAACTGTAGCTAATACCGCGTAGAATCGAGAGATGAAAGTGTGGGACCTTCGGGCCACATGCCATAGGATGAGCCCAAGTGGGATTAGGTAGTTGGTGAGGTAAAGGCTCACCAAGCCGACGATCTCTAGCTGGTCTGAGAGGATGACCAGCCACACTGGGACTGAGACACGGCCCAGACTCCTACGGGAGGCAGCAGTGGGG
>ERZ1023282.370-NODE-370-length-22448-cov-3.894521_pt1 | contig 22448 bp, 15 predicted proteins | sample MGYA00521262_ERZ1023282 | MGnify/ENA primary metagenome ERZ1023282 (study PRJEB32759, sample SAMN07749867) | skin metagenome | biome: transportation; feature: city; material: polyester macromolecule | host: Homo sapiens | place: Hong Kong:KT line | collected... | reverse complement strand
CGACTACCGCGACAGCCTCACACAACTCAATGACCTGGGGATAGGGGTGGTGGGCATCTCCCCCGATACGGTGTATAAACTCGTGGCCTTCCGCGAGAAAAACAACCTCACCTTTCCCCTGCTCGCCGACCCCGACAAAAACGTGCTCAAAGAATGGGGTGCCTTTGGGGAGAAAAAGAACTACGGCAAAATCGTCGAAGGCGTGATCCGCTCCACCTTCCTCGTCGGTACCGACGGCACCATCGAACTCGCGCTCTACAACGTGCGCGCCACCGGACACGTCGCCCGGGTCATCAGAGAACTGGAAAAATAACCGCCGCATGGACCAAGACGCCCCGGACATACTCCTACCGCGCCGACGCCCCGCGCAACAGCGAAGCCGCGAACGCTTCAACCGCATCCTCGCCAGCGCCCGCGCGGTCCTTGTCGACGTCGGGTTCGAATCCTTTACCTTCGACGAAGTCGCCCGGCGTGCCGAAGTGCCCATCGGCACTCTGTATCAATTCTTTGCCAACAAATACGTGCTCATCTGCGAACTCGACCGGCAAGACACCGCCGAGATTGTCTCCGAGCTTCAGGACTTCTCCTCCCGAGTGCCGGCGCTGCAATGGCCCGACTTCCTCGACGAATTCATCGACCACCTCGCAGGACTCTGGCGCGATGATCCCTCCCGCCGTGCCGTCTGGCACGCCGTGCAATCCACCCCGGCGACCCGCGCCACCGCCGCCGCGACCGAGCAGGAAATGCTCGACCTCATTGCCCGCGTGATGAAGCCCCTCGCCCCCGGCTCCCCCGATATTCTCCGCCGCGAGCTCGCCGGGATTCTGGTGCACACCGTCAGCTCGCTGCTCAACTACGCTGTCCGCGATAAAGAGCTTGACGACGCCCGCTTCTCCGGCACCGTCGCCGAAATCAAGCGCATGCTGGTTGCGTATCTGTTTGCTGTAGCGACGGGGTAGGTTGTTGGGGGCTTGGTGGCGTTTGGTGGGGGTCTTAGCGACTATTGAACAACGTTAGTGCAAACTTTTGCGTAGAAATAGGTCTATCGGCAGGCTCGAAAATGGGGTGTTCGCGTACCTGGCGATGGACCTACATGACCAAGGCGAAAAACACCCCATTTTCGTGCTTGAGCATAAGCACACTGTGCACTACCCCACCATCAACGCGATACAGCAGGTGGCCGTGGCGTAGTCTCCGTCGTGACTAATACTGAGACTGATGTGGGGGGTAGCACCTCCCATGGTGGCCGCAACCTGCTCGGCAACCTCCCCGATCAGATGAATAGCCACCCGCCCCCACTGGTCGGGGACGATTTCTACCTGCGACCAGTCAAAATCTTCCAGGTCGATCACGGGCGGGGTGCCGTAGAGGGCCTGGGACCAGGCTTTGACAAAGGCTTCTTTAGCGGCCCATCGCCCGGCGAGGTGCTGGTCAGGGTCGAGTTTTTGGTTGGCGTGACGCCTTTCAAAGGCGCTGAATACGCGGTGAAAGCGACTGCCGGGCTGCTGGAGCTGTTCGGCAAAGCTGGGGATATGGACGAGGTCAATACCGATGGCGGGGGTGACTGGGGGCATGCCCTCAATAGTAATCTATGGAAAGTACTTGCCAAAGTGGAAAGTACTTTCTTAAAATTGGAGCCATGGACACCACAACACCACAAGAGGCGCAGGCCCAGCTCACAGAGGCCCGCATGCGCACGCAAGGCATCAGTGGATTTAGCCCCGTCTGGGTCGCCTACGAGATCATCCTTATTGCTATGACCTTCGGAGTGCTATGCGCGTACTTTGATGGACATCCCGATTTTCAATCCCTACGCACCCCATTCTTTGCCATGGGGATGGCATGGCTGTTCGGAGGCATAGTCATGCTCATACTCACCAAGACCATCTCAAAACCCATCCGCTTCGGCTTTGAGCGTCGCTGGGACATTATGCATTACCTCATGGCAGGCGGTTTCTTTGCTTCGACACTCATCGTTGTTTTTGCGCCGCTAGAACTGTGGCACGTCCTTGCCATCATCTCCACCTACCTGCTCTTGGGCATTGCAGCCCCTGTATGGGAGGTGATCACTGTGCGCAACCTTTACAGAAACGCCCAATAAAGTCCACATTTCTGTAACCGAATTCTTCTCAAAGATGGGATTTCTCTGACATGAACGCACTAACACCACATGAAGCGCAGGCTCAACTCACGGAGGCTCGCATGCGTACGCAAGGCATCAGCGGTTTCACCCCTGCGTGGGCCTCTTATGAGATCATAATTGCCGCCATGGTCTTCGAAGTTCTAGCCAATTACTGTGACGGGCACCCCGAATTTCACGCCCTTCGCATGCCGTTGTTCATCACAGGATTTGTGTGGCTCGCTGTCGGAGTCGGCTTATCCACATTCACGGTGATTGTCGCTAAAACCGCTCTCCGTGGTTTCGGACTTCGTTGGGGCATCATGATTGGGGTCTGGTCCGTTTGCTACTTGGCACTCATGCTTACTACGACCTTCACACCAGTGTCCCTGACGCAGCTTTTCATCATGCTCTCCATAGTCCCACTCCTAGGCATCGCAGGTCCCGTGTGGGAAATGCTCGCCCTGCGCAAGAACAGAAAGAGCATCCGATGAGCACCCACCCTCGCAATGACCTCAACCCGGCGTTCACTAATCCGCTGCGGTTTTCCCTGATGGCTACGCTCGCGGGCGTCGAGAAGCTGCCGTTCAAGGACGCCCGGGATTACCTGGGCACCACCGATTCGACGCTTTCTAAGCACGCGAGCGCGTTGGAGGAAGCGGGGTTCGTCACCATCATGAAAGGGTTTTTGGGCAAAAAGCCGCAGACAACCCTGAAGCTCAGCAAACAGGGCCGCACGGCGTGGGCGGCGCATCTCGACGCCCTGCGACAGATCGCCTTCCCCCAAGACACCGAGAGTTAGTGGTCCTTCGATAGAACCCGCACCAGCGCACACACTATAATCCCCAGGAACAGTAAAGCTAATGGAAGAAACACGAAGGCACCGACATCCTTGAGGCTCTGCGCCTCCGATGCGGTGCGTATCGGACTAACACGATTCACGGCGGGAGCGGCGGGGATCGCGGGGGCGGTGGGGTTAATGGGCGTCGAAAAGCGGAGAAGGGAATCCTGGGATTCAGCTGCGGCGGGGGCATCGGGTTGGAACACCGTTTCCGTCACAATGCTGTCCATGATGTCCTGCACCACCCCATAGGACGTGAGATGAATGGGAGATGCCACGGGCTGAGCGTCGGCAGTGGTTGAGTAGAAAACCACCAGGTAATAGTGGTCGGACTTCCACCCACCCAATGGAGGTTCGGCAACAATGGATTGGGCGAGACCGCCGTCTTTAATTCCCTGGGTAATGCTAGCCGCATGGTGCTGCTCATCCGGCACCGAAAAGGGATCGTCCCGTTGCTCAGCGGTGTATTCGATCAATTCGTCCGCATCGGAATTGATATAGACATGGCCAACAGCGTTGCGCGGCCCCGACAGGCGGCTATCAAATCGCAACGACCGCTCCCCCAGCTTGTCATGCAGCAAGGCACCCGGCGCACTGACCACCCAGCGAATAAGGGTGCCGTTAATCTGCTGGCCTTCCACCGTTATGTGAGCAGGAAGTGTAGGGGCCGCTTTCACAATGCCAGAAGGGCCATCGCCCGGCAGAGTAATACTCCGGTCAGTGCCGTTGATATTGAAGTCAATGTCCATGGAATCATAACTGCTCAAAGCTTTGACTTCCGTGGTGAGCGTGCCAATAGCATTATTATGACCGGCCAGGGAATCATCAAAAGTGCAGGTGACCAGGTTAGTGCGACGGTCCGACGTGCAGTCGCCAACCGTGCGCCCGCTACTGTCATGCAGGGCATTGAAAAACGTGGCTGGAACTCGGAATTGCTTGGGAAATTGAATGGTGAATTGTTGACCTTCAAACTCCCCGCCCGACAGCGACCATGGCCAACTGAATGTCACTTCCGAATTTTCCGTTATAGGGAGGGCAGATGCCGTGATAATGGGGGCATCAATGTCAATGAAGGTGGGCGCATTGGCGGCGGTACCGACGTGATTTACCTGGGCAGTGTTGTTTGCTTGGGCTTGGATGATGACATCAGATTGGTGGTGAGAGGTTGCTGCGTGAGCTTCGGCGAGCTGCATTTCGACAAACGGAGTCCCGGCAAAGTGGGCTCCAGCGAGGTCAGCGAATGCCCCGCTGACGTTAATACCGATAGATAGCAGCAGTGCAACGCCAAGCAGAGCGCAGCGTCGAGCATTCATCAAGCGACTCACAGATCCTCTTCACCCCTTGCGGCTGAGTTATAACATGAACCAATCACATTTAATGCTCAGGATTTTATCATTTTAAACCTTCATTTCAAAGGCGATATTTGAGGTAATCCTCACTTTTTGGCCGCGGATGGGGGCTATCCAGGGGTTGAGCAAGTGATGATCCGGTGGTGAGCAGGGAAAATTGGATAACAACCAGCACCCAAATCCGAAATCGACACCCAGCACGCCACCAAAGCCAGCAAAGAATAAAAGTGGCTACGCTTAAAATTTTCTTAACATTGACGCGTTGTGGCCGGCGCCGTGGAGCGCTGTGGAGCACAATAAAACACTGTGGAACATGCAAAGCGCAAACACAGAGCGCAAAAGGAAACCCCGGCTCCACCATTACATGGAGCCGGGGCGCAGGTGCGCTAGGCCATTAAAGCGCTAGTGCACTACGTCGGGATGTTATGAGCGGCGGCTACGAATGATCATCGCAGCACCAGCTGTGACAACCAGAAGCGCTAGCATGCTAACACCGATGACCGAGGCACCTGTGTTGGCCAGTTTCTTCGGGTTCTGCTTCTCGGGTGTCGGGTTCCCTGACTGTGCTTTGGCAGGGATGCCCTTCTGCGGAACACACGGAACACCCTTGTCATTACCGTTGGCACCGTGTCCACCCGAATATCCACCCGGTTCACTCGGGGTACCCGACGCGGGAGCGTGAGGATCACACGTCTTGGGTGCGGGCACCGAGGGGGTCGGTGTCGCGGACAGCGGTGTGGGCGGCTTCTGCACTGACGGTGCCGGAGGTGTGGGTAGCGGGATCAGGGGAACGATCGGGATGACAAACCACCACCATGGAATGTTGGCACTGTTCGTGACCTTCACTACCGTTGCTTTGCTGCTCTCGGCTTTGACAGTGATGGTTGCTGTGCCATCACCATTGTCTTTCACAGCCCCAGCGGTATCGCTACCGAAGCGTGGTGTAGCCCAGGAGGTAAAGGTGTCCGATGCCGGCATTGTTTCCCTCAGCGTCACCATCGTGCCCACGGGCATCTGCGGCAGCTTATGGGTCTCGCCGTCCTTGAGTGTGAACGTCTCCTTCTTGGACTCGTTACCAATGCCCCACGTCGCGGTGAACTGGTACTCCTTCGACTTGTTGCTAGAGGAACCGGCTACAAGCCCCACGACTTCCTTGGTAATTTCAACGGTTCCAAGTTTGTCGTAGCTGTTCTTGATGCGCGCAGAGGCTTCAGTGCGCTCATCCTCAACTGTTGCTTCAGCGCGAACAATGGACTCATCTTCGACGAAGATCGCGCCGTCAACTGCCACGTCCTTGGTGTCCTCTGTGAAGGTACAGCGTGATCCAACAACGATGTCCTTGATGGTTGCGGGTTCATCAACCTTCAGCTTCACCTCGCCTTTCGACGTCTCTTTGCCTTCCTTGGTGCAGACGTAACCAACGGTGAAGGTCTTGTGCTTGATGACGTCCAGATCCTTGGCCGATCCAGCCAGCTCCTTGGTTACCTTCACACTGCCCTTCAGCGCAGTGTATGTGTTCGTTGCAGTAACGGACTTGGTATCGCCCTTGACGATAGTGATCTCTTCCAAACCACTCGTCTTCAGGTGAGCACCAGCAACATCAGCACCCACTTCGTTGACTACACAGTTAAAGTCGTGCGGAATCTTCTTGCTGGTCGCAGTACCATTGGCCTTCACCACAAGATCACCCTCGACCTTGGTGGCTTCGATCTTAGCTTTATCCGTGCACACGTAGTGGAAGGTAAATTCCTTATCTCCCACTGCAACATTGTCAGGGTTCACTAGCTTCTTGGTGATGGTGAAATCACCCAACTTAGAAGCGTAGACATTGTTCACGGTGAAGGTCTGAACCTGGTCAGAAGCAATAGTCACCTTTTCTGGAGTGATGTTCGTCGTACGAGTTGCGTCCTTCACATCAGCGGAATCAGCACGCTCGGTAATGCTACACTCATACCCAACCGGGATCTCGGGGGACGTCACTTCACCAGCACCATCAACAGTCAAGGTGAACTGTTGTGGCGCAGGTTCATTGACATCCTGAACTTCGGCACGCATTCCTGTGTTGGGTTGCGGAAGAGCAGGCGGAGTACACAGGTAGTCAAAGACATAGCGCCTATTCTCGTTCTGCGGAATCACCTTGTGGGGGTCTTCAACGGTCTTGACGATCTTGAATTTACCCATCGGCGTTTTAGTCGGAGTGAACTTATTGGTTACCCGGAGATGCTGGCGTTCATTGGTGACAGTGTAGTTAAAGACGTTGGGGGTTTCGGGGTGGTTTTGAAGCAGGTCTCCCTGCTGGTTTTTGCGGATGTGATAGTGCCACCTATAGTCAACAGCCTGCACGTCTTTTTCAGTAAAACTGCACTGTGCGCCCACCGGGATGTTGTTGACAGGTTCAGATGGAGTGCCATCGCTCTTGATTGTCACATCACCGTCGTAGTCTTTCCCTGCAGTGGTACAGGTGTAGTGAACCGTGAATTCGGGGAACTGTTTCTTCAGCTCAGCGATTTCTGCGTCTTTACCCTCTGCAACATGTGCGCCATCTTCCGTCATGACCGCAATGACCTTGTCAAAGTAAAAACCACCAGTCGGCTTTGGGGTGTTGGTCAAAGTCACGCCAATATTGCGGTCTGACACCGTAGTAACAGTTACCTTCGACGAACCAGCCCCCTCGAGATTCGGGGCGTCGGCAGTGTTCGTTGCAGTGAACTGCGGAGCGTCATACTTGATAGCACTATCTTGAGGTATGACCTCCTCCAAGGTGACCTTGGAGCCAGCGGGCAGTTCCTTGGTTCCCTTCACCACGTCACCATTAAGAGGAACATTCAGAGTGTAGGTTTCATCGAATTTATCGTCAGGAGAATCAACAGTCACCTTAACGGGGAATTTCGTTCCATCCGTGAGCCACTCCGGGCGTGTCGCAGCAGGATTGAGCACTTTCTTCAGCTCAAAAGTGCCACGATTTACACCAGTGATGGTGCCGCTAGCATCCTGTTTAAATTCGGAAACTGCGGTTGACACAAGTGCTGTACCACGCAGGCTGGCCTTATTTGAAATATCAGTGTTTTTAGCGGGGATAGCACCGTCTGCGAAAGTTGATCTGTAAGACACTTGGTAGAAGCGATCAGCCTTCCAGCCGTCATTTGGACGCTTCAGGGTAATAACCTGCTTGGTTTCCCCCGGATGAATATTCTGCTCGTACGCAAGAGGCTTGCCCTTGAATCGCGGGTCATCCAGCTGGTCTTCGGTGTATTCTACGGCGTATTCGCCTCCATTTTTGATAAACTTGTGCCCAACATCACCGGCGACAAGCGTCAATTCATCTTCAATCACAACATCGCTATTGATGTTGTGTTTTAGCAGCTCAGAACCAGGAACTGAGATGGTCCAGCGGGCGTGAATTTTGTCGGATTCAGCCCAGCCTTCTTTCGAAAATGTCGTTGGCGCAGTGTAATCGGCCCCGATAATTCCATCCTGGTCATCGTCACCAGGCAGACGAACAACCTGTGACACGCCATCGATCTTGAAGGTGATCTCTTTGGATTTCTGAGCTTTGGCAACCTGCACCTGCACCTCGAACATCCCATGGACATTATCTTTGTGCGAGAACTTATCATTAAAAGTACAGGTGACAATTCTAGTGCCGCTATCGGCATTACACGTTCCACCAACAACGCCGTCCGCGTCTCTTAGCTCAATACCTTGATCCGAGCCCAGTTGCAATACGTCCGGAAATTCCACAGAAAACTGCTGCCCGTTGCTGACGTTACCCGCATACCAGTCCCACCGAACGCGAACATAGCTCAAATTCTTAATGGGAGTGTTTTCGGACTCCACACTAACATTCTCTATCCTCACACCCCCAGTGGCATGCGCCACTGGCTGATAAGTCAGCAGACTGGTGAGCACCAGAAGCAGTGAACTTACAATCGCGTAGATTTTTCGGCTCACCGAATAGCCCACAGCCCTCTCCTTTCTCTTGATACATACAAAAACCAGATGAGACCTACGGGCCGCTGACCTGACGAATTTCACAATCCCGACCAACACCATAAGCCACATAGTTCTTTAAGGATTTTATCAGTTTTTTGGGTCATGTCAACTAGGGAGTCGTCCGCGATTCAGTCGTATTCGCAGGAAAAACGGCTTTACATGCAAACATTTTAGCTCATCAAAAGCTTAATATATACTCAGATATGCCACGTGGTGAGCTGTATGGCATTTCCTTGCGTTCCGCCTCGCCTAGTCGAGGTCTGCCCCCTCCCCCAAAAAGTGACCGCCTCACGAGCGGCAATTTCAGAAACAGCAATGCAAAAGCCCGGCCCCTCCCCCACCGAAATGTGAGGACAGGCCGGGCTAAAGCGCCACAGAACGTTAAAGAAGCGTCGCTAGAACTCCCCGGTTACACGAAGGACTCCATCAACCAGGCGCGCCCCGGAATCAAGCAGCGCGGCAGCTTCTCGCTCCTTGGCAGCATCACCGGTGCCACCAAGGTTGCGGTCCACGGGCCGTTCGTACAGTGCGGCACCACCGTGCATGGCGTCGAGAATGCGCCGCAGACCAGCATCTTCGCGGGTGGTGGCAGCATCTTCCCATTCGGCGACACCGGTGGCACCGCGTTCTTCGCGCACGGCCTCCACAAAAGCGGCCGGGTGGACAAGAGCCACTAGCGCCGAGACGTGCCCGAAACCAAGGGAGGTGACAATACCTGCCTTCGGTGCGAAGCCTTCACCCGCAGCCCCCAGGTCCAGGGGTTTGCGCAGCCACACCAGGCGCTGATGCTTGTTCAGCACCGGGTCCACGCAGTCCAGGGAGCGGTTGGCGGGCAGCAGCCCGGACCGCAGCACCTGGGTGAGCCCGATGATCTGGAATGCGGCGGCACCGCCCTTGGCGTGCCCGGTCAGGGACTTCTGGGACACCACAAACAACGGGTTGCCCTCGCCGCGCCCCATGGCGGTGGCGAGGCGTTCGTGCAGGTCGGACTCGTTGGGGTCGTTGGCGGTGGTGGAGGTGTCGTGCTTGGAGATCACGCTCACCTCGTCCGCATTCACGCCCAGGGCATACAGTGCCTTGGCCAGGCGGGAGACTTCCCCACCCTGCGCGGCACCCAGGGCGCCCAGGCCCGGCGCGGGGATGGAAGTGTGCGCGCCGTCGGCAAAGGACTCTGCGAATCCCACCACGCCGAGGACGGGAAGTCCGAGGTCTGCGGCGATGGAGCCGCGGGTGAGCAGGATGGTGCCGCCACCAGCGGATTCGATGAATCCGGCGCGGCGTCGATCGTTGGCGCGTGAGAAGTAGCGCTCGTCGATGCCTTTGCCTTCGAGTTCGGCGGACGGCGCGGTGGCCGCCATGTCACCGAAGCCGGTGATGCCTTCGATGGACAGGTCGTCGAAGCCACCCGCAACCACGAAGTCGGCTTTGCCGAGCCTGATTTTGTCCATGCCTTCTTCCACGGAGACGGCGGCGGTGGCGCAGGCCGCAACGGGGTGCACCATTTGGCCGTAGCCGCCGATGTAGGACTGCATGACGTGCGCGGCGGTGACGTTGGGCAGGGCTTCCTGCAGGATGTCGTTGGCGCGGGGTTCGGCAAGCAGGCCGTCAACGTAGAGGGAGCGCAGGGATTCCATGCCGCCCATGCCGGTTCCTTGTGAGGAGGAAACGCGGGTGGGGTGGATGGAGCGCATGAGTTCGGCGGGGCTGAATCCGCTGGACAGGAACGCCTCGACGGTGCAGACGATGTTCCACAGGGCAACGCGGTCGAGGTTGTCCACCATGTCTGCGGGGATGCCGTAGACGCTGGGGTCGAATCCTTCGGGGATTTGTCCACCGACGAAGCGGCTCATGGCCATGCGCCGGGGCACACGAATGGCGGAGCCCGCATGGCGGGTGACTATCCACTCGCCGGTTTCTTCGCTGTAGGCGGCGCTGGTGTTGTCGGGTTCGGAGTCGACGAAGGTGCGGGCTGCTTCCTTGTCGCTGACGGTGAAGCTCAGGTCGCGGTCCAGGTAGACGGTGGTGAGTTCGGGGGCAAGGTTGCTGACCATGCCGAAATCGTCATGGTACCGGCGCACACCGACGCGGCCTAGCACTTCGTCGTGGTAACGGTCGTAGATGTCTTCTTCAGCAATCTCGGAACCGTCGGCATCGACCCAGCTGCCGTCTTCCCAGCTGATGAGTCCCATAGTCCAGGCGAGTTCGGTGACGCCGGCGGCGGAGAGGTCGCCGGTGAGTTCGGCGTCGAAACGCGTGCGGGCGGAGCCGTAGGGGCCAAGCTCGCCGGCACCGACGATGACGATCATGTCGTCGAGTTTCTGGCTAACCTGCCCGGTGAAGTCGGGGGTGGTGGCCTGGAAGCGTCGGTACGGGGTGGGCAGGGCGCGCACGGTGCGGGGTTCTTCGTCCTCGCTTGTCGACGCCGCGTTTGCCGCAGCATTCCGGGCCAGTTCCGCGAGGTTCACATCGGCATCGCCGAGGCCGCCGGTGTAGTCCACCGTTACGGGTTCGGTGGCGGCCTTATCGCGCACGTCCTGGGAAATGTTAGAGACCAGCAGCTTGGCGATGTCTTCAGTGGAGAAGGTGGTCACGCCTGCGGCTTCGACGGCCTCGACAAGCGGATCGTTGCCGCCCATCAGGCCGGTGCCGCGCACCCATCCGATGAGGGCGTGCACCAGGGAGGTGTTCTCGCCCCACACGGGTTCCGCATGCCAGCGGTTGACCAGTGCATCCAGGGCTGCCTTGGATTCGCCGTAGGCGCCGTCGCCGCCGAAACGGCCGCGGTTCGGGGAGCCTGGAATCACCACATGCAGGCGGCGTCCAACCTCCGTGTTCACTCCGATAGCGGACAGTCCAGCAATGAGGCGTTCCACGCTCCACAGCAGCAGGCGCATTTCCGTTTCGGCGCGCGGGCCAGCATCCGCCAGGGAGCCGGACACGCGGGGCGCGGCGAAGGGGAACAGCAGAGTGGGTACCAGGGCGGGCTTGAGCACTTTCTTCGCGCCGTTGACGGTGGCGGTTTGCTCCGAGCCGACCCATTCGATCACGGAATCTAGGTCAGCGAAGGAACTCAAGTTCGCGGGCACGACCCACAGGGCAGCCTGGCCGCGGGCGTGGGTGCGGTACAGCTCCTTGTAGAAGGTCAGGCGCTCGTGGTTCAGGTTGGAGGTGGTGGCCACCACCGTGGCACCGCCGCCCAGCAGCTCGCCTGTGACAGCAGCGGCAATGGAGTTCGGGGAGGCACCCGTGACCACGGCAACATCCTTGGCGTACGGCAGTGCGCTGGTATCCAGCGCCTGGGCCGCCAACTCATCCAGGCCCCAGTGCTTGGCCTGGCGGGCAACGGCCTCGCCGGCGCCGGTGACGTCCACGTCCTTGGCGTCCAGAACGCCGACGGCCACGCGGGCGATATCCTCACGGGCGGACGCCCAGCGGTCATCTAGCAGCACGGCCTTGTTGGCGTCGAATGCGGTGGCAACGAGGCGCGGCCAATCCGAGCCGAGTTCCTGAGCCACCACGTCGAAGATGGCGGCGTCGGCATCCTTATCGTCCAGGTTGACGGTGCGGTGCGGCTCCAGGCCCAGCTGCTGCAGGATCGTGCGGGCGGTTTCCGCCAGCACGCCGGCCTTGCCGGTCACCTGCTCGGCGTACTCGCCCAGCGCGGCGGAATCCACCACGCCACCAGAGCCGCCAGCACCGCCGGACGGCAACGCGACGGACACGCCGTGGTTCGCGGCGACCTGAGCCACTGCGGCGTCGATAAGTGCATCAAGCTCGCTGGCGCTGGAGGGTGCGATGGGGCTGAGGGTGGCCAGGTCGCCACCGCGCAGCGACGCGCCCTCGCGGGCACCAATGACCACGGCGGCGGTGACGTGATCCGCCCAGCCCTGGCCCAGCTGCCAGGTGCCGGTGACGCGCTCGGCAATGTAGGCGGGGCGCTTGCCGGTGGGACCGGTGATGCGGCGCAGGGCGTCGGCGGAAGCATCGGACAGGACCGGGCCGAAGGCCGTGTAGCCCTTGGCCATGCGGCTGACCGTGGCTTTCAGGTCGTTCAGTTCCGCGTCGGCGGCACCGTCAATGGCACCCAGGCCGAATTCCACGCCCAAATCCAGGAGCAACTGGTTGCGGCGTGAGGACACGCCCTCCACCAGGGTTTCAATGGAATCCGTGGCGGCCATCTGATCGGGGCGGACCTTCGTCCACACGGCGACCAGCATCTCTGTGGCATCTGCGGGGGTGAACGGAATGTCCTCCGGACGGGGGCCACCAGTGGCCGGGGCTGCGGTGAAGGCACCATCCTCCGTCGGGGCGGATGCTGCGGAAGTCACCGAGGCCGGTTCAGGCGCGGCGGGGGCGCTTTCGGCGGGAGCTGCGTCATCGGCTTCATCAGCGTCGGTGGCCACCTCACGTACCACCTCATCGGTGGCAAATACCACGCCGCGCTCACGCTCGACGTTCAACACCTCAATGTCCACGTCCGCGTACTGCGGGAGGGTGAGGGTCTGGCCCATCATGTTCGCAATAGTCGGTGCGGAACCCACGCCGACCTCGATGAAACGGTCCACACCCAGGGTTGTCAGCGCCAAGTCCTGGGTTTCAATCCAGCGGACCGGGGAGGCGAACTGCCAGGCCAAAAGCTCAATCAGGATTGTGCGTGCAAGCTTCTGCTCGTTCTTGGCGGCCGCGTCGAAATCAGCCAGAATCTCATCCAGCAGCGGCGAGGACACGACCTCCTCCATGGACTCCACGAATTCCCGGGTCAGCTCGAAGGGGCGGGCGACCAGGTTCGGAATGTAGCGGCCCACCAGCACATCCAGATCCACGGTGTCCGGCAGCAGCGAATCCAGGTGGGCGCGGAAATCGGCCACACCATCGCGCAGCACCGACGAGTGGAACGGCACATCAATGCCCGGGATCATGATGAAGGAACGCTGGCCGGGGGCCATCTCCTCCGCAGCCTCACGCAGCGCCTTCAGCCCGGCGCGCGTACCGGCCACCGCGTACTGAAGCCCGGCGAGGTTGTAGTTCACAATCTCCAGGAATTCGCCCGATTCCTTGGAAATATTCGCCACGAAGTCAAACACATTGTCCGCGGTCAGCCCCATCTTGTTGGGGCGCAGGGCGGCCAGGCCGTAGTTGGAGTTGCCTTCGGCATCGCGATCCACCAGGCGGTGCATGGTCAGCCCGCGGCGGTACACGATCTCCACCACGGATTCCAGGGACAGCACACCAGCGTAGGCGGCCAGCGCGTTGTATTCGCCCACGGAATGCCCGGCGAAGAAGGCACGCTGGTTCAGGGCACCCGCTTCCCGCATTTCCGCGACCTGTGCCACACCCAGGGTGGCCATGGCCACCTGCGTGAATTGCGTGAGGAACAGCACGCCCTTCGGGTGGTGGAACTTCTCCCCCTTGACCACTACCTCGGTGGGGTTATTCTTCACGATCTCCAGCACGGAGAATCCCAGCTTGGCACGGGTGTGTCGATCCGCCCGGTCCCACACTTCCTTGGCGGCCTTGGAGTTCTTGCGGGCTTCCATGCCCATGCCTTGGGACTGGATGCCCTGGCCGGGGAATGCGTAGAACGTCACGGGTGCTGCCATCACTGCAGTGGCCTTGAGCACCAGGTTTCCGTCAACGGTGGCGGTGATTTCCCGCACCTCGCCGCACCCGGGACGATTATCGACGCCCGCGCGCTCAACCAGGAAGTCGATGCGTGCGCCCGGCATGATCGGGGCCAGCATGGTGGCCGTGTATTCCACGACGCGGTTCGGCGCGGTCGTGGTGGTGTCGTCGCTGTAGCCGGCGGCGGCGATGAGTTCCGCGAGTGCGGAGGTCCACATGCCGTGCACAATCACGTTGGGAAGGCCAGCCAGGTGCGCGGCCGTCTCGGAGACGTGGATGGGGTTGCGGTCTCCGGAAACCAGCGCGAAGGACAGCATGCTTTCCGGTGCGGTGACCGTGGTGAAAGCGCGGAACGACCTTGGGGTGTCAATCACGCTCGGCAACGCCGAGGAATTGGTGCGGGCGGTGCTGGTGCCACGGCGGCCACGGATGGCAAAACGCTCAGACAGGGTGGCCAGGCGCGTGCCGTCCGCATCAATTTCGGCGCGAACCAGGATGAGGCGACCAATGTTGGTGTCCTTCACCTCGTCGGTGTGCGCCGTGATGGTCAGCTCCGCGGTGCCCTCGGGCAGGGTGTCCGCGAGCTTGATGTGGTGCTCCAGATGCACCAGGCTCAGCATGCCCTCCACCACGGAATCCCCGTCGGTACCGGGAATCACGGCATTCCGCACGGCCGCGAAAATGGCAGGCCAGGCGTGTCCGACCAGCACGTCCGGGGCGGTGCCGCTTGCAGTCAGGCTGGTCGGCAGGAATGCGGCGGTGACGTTGTTGTAGTCGGCGGTCTGGGCGGCGTCGATACGCGTGGTCCAGGTGGCCGTGCCGTCCTTCACCTCGGCAAGCGTGCCACCGGCGGCGATGCGAGTAAGTTCCGCCATCGCGGCCTCCGCATCGGCCTGGGTGACCTGCGGGACAGCGCCATCAGTGTCAGTGAGGGTGAAACGAATGGTCAGGTCAGCGGTGGTGCCAAAAGCCGTGGAACCCACCAGCGGCACGGTCAGCACGGCGTGGTTCTCGTCCTCGGTGACAAGCTGCGCGCCCGTCGGAGCATGCGACGCTTCAGAGGCATCCTCGGTGAGCGTCCACGCATGTGTATCGCCCAAGCGCTCGATCACGGAGGCGGTGTTGCGGCCAGCCCAGTAGGTGCCCGCAGCGTTAATCACGCGCTCCACCGGAGTGGTGGTCACGTCTTCCGCAGAAACGCCCAGCTCTTCGAGGCGCTTGACCGACGCGGTATTGAAACGACCCAGCAGCTCAGCCACCGGCTCGTCCACCTTCGTGATGCCCGCAACGGCGGCGGGGCCGGGAATGATGCACACGGCATCGGCGTCATAGCGGGCGTCCTGGGCCTGCCACAGGGAATCCGAACGCCACCAGCGGCGCACGTCCTTATCGATCACCGGCACGAAATTCACCGGCTTACCCGGGGTGCGGGCCAGCTTCAGGAACCACGCCACATCCGCCGGGTGCAGCACATCCGTGGCGGCCTGCGGGTACTCCTCCACGAGGCGAGCCACGGCCTTCTCGGCGGGCTCATCCTGGGCGAGCGTAATCAGCGGGGTGAACTCCCCATGGTCCTGATCCGTCAGGCGGGCTTCCACGCGCTCCAGCATCTGAGTAAAGCGGTTAAACCAGGAAACGTCGGTCCAACCCTTGTCGGTGGTCTCAGTGCTGGCGGTCTCAGTGCTGGCGGTCGGCCCGGACAGCTCCAGGTAACGCTTCAGCCACTGCTCATAGGTCATGGCCTCCACATCGCCGAAATACGGCTTGCAGGTCTTAGCAATCGCCGCAATGATCTCCTCGCGGCGGGCCTGCACGGCCTCTTCATCGCCCGCGACCTCATCCAACAAACGGCCAGCCTGGGCGGCGGAATTATCAATCTCATGAATATCCGCACCCAACTGCGAACGGCCCGACGCCATACCGTTAACGGCGGAACCGGCACCCACCCAGGAATCCACGCCCTTGGTGTCCGCCAGAAGCTTCTTGACCTGCGGAGACGTCTTCGCCTCCTTGGTAGCCATCGCTGCGGTGCCCACCAAAACGCCGTCCACCGGCATCTTCGGCAGATCGTAGGACAATGCCCACTCGCCGCTGATGTAATCCGCGGCGCGCTCCGGGGTGCCAATGCCGCCGCCCACCACCAACACCGCGTTCGGTTGCTGACGAATCTCGTCATACGTGGCAATCAGCAGGTCATCCAGATCCTCCCACGAATGGTGACCACCCGCCTTACCACCCTCAACCTGGATGATCACCGGAATATCCGGCACCTCACGCGCCACCGAGAGCACTTTCTTGATGTGCTTGACCGCGCCGGGCTTGAAACACACCCACGGGAAGCCATTGGCGCGCAGCTCCTTGATCAGGGCGACGGCATCGTCGCGATCCGGCATGCCGGCGGTAACCACCACGCCATCAATCGGCGCGCCGTTCTCGCGGGCACGCTGGACTAGGCGCTTGCCGCCGATCTGCATCTTCCACAGGTACGGGTCCAGGAACATGGAGTTGAACTGCGCGTTCACGCCCGGGTTGAGCAGCCCCGTCAGCTTCTCAATATTCGACTCCAGAATCTCCGGGGTGACCTGTCCCCCACCGGCCATCTCCGCCCAGTGGCCCGCGTTCGCCGCCGCAGCCACGATCTCCGGATCCACCGTCGTGGGCGTCATGCCCGCCAGCATCATCGGCGAACGACCCGTCAGGCGGGTGAACTTGGTTTCTACTTTGGTGCCTGTCTTGCTTGTGACTAGTTTCGGCGCGAATTCCGTCCACTTCTTCGGCAGCGTCGGCCCCATGCCCGGATCGAACAACAGCGCCTGACCGTCGTTGTCACACACCGCGAACGACAACGCTCCCCGCCCCTGGGCCACAGCATTCGTCAGCTTAACGACGCCCCCGTCAGGCCCCACGTCCAGCAGCCACCGCACTCCCGCATCAATGGCCTTATTTACCTGCTCAACCCAGTCCTCGGGGTTAACCAGCACGTCCTTGGCGCATTGCTCGGCCAGTTCCTCATTCAGGCCACAGGCTTTCGCCCACTCCACCACCTGATCCACCGCAGGCTGCATTGCCGGGTGGTGGAATGCAATCTGTACGTCCAGTGGGTTAAACACCGGGGCGAACGGTTTACCGCCGCGCTCCTTATTCGCAATAGCCTTCGCATCCTTAGCGGCGCGCGCCTGCAGGAAGGACTGTACCCGCTGCACATCATCCGGGCGACCGACCACCACAAACGAATCCCGGGTGTTGCGCAGACCGATGATGGGGCGGGTTGCATCGTCGGCGGAGTCGGCTGTTGTGGCGGCGATGGCCTCCTCCAGCTGCTCCTGAGTAACCCCCTGCACCGAGACCATCGGGCTCAGCTCACCATTGCGGATCAACCCGTTTACCCGAGCAGCATGCACACCAGCGGCACCGATCAACTCAGCGATAGCCAGGATCTCCGCAGCCTGCGTTAAATCCTTCAGCAGATGCACGCCCAGCGCACCCTGGGAATGACCAATGGTGACGGCGCTTTTCTCCAGGCTCAGGCGCTGCGCCTCCAGGGTATCCAGCGTGGCCAGCTGCGAGACGAAAATGCCCGGCACGCTCAGCACGGCCTGCGAGATATCGAACGCCGGATCGTCGTCGTTTGACGCCCAATCCACTGGGTCAAAACCGAAGGGGCGGGCGGCAGTCAGTTCATCCGCCACCGGCTCGGTTAACGACGCCGCACGCTCCACAATGCTGTTCACATTGAAGCCAGCACCAGCAGCGACCGCCTCCCGCAACGTCTTCAACCAGTTAAACCCCTGGCCCGAAAACACCAAGGAAAAAGGTTGCTCACCAAATTTCTGCACCAGACGATCCCGGCTAAAAGTGTGCTGATGATCAGACACGTAACACTCGCTCCCTGTAGTCGTTGGTAGTCGTGCGCGGCACAGACGTCCGCTAGTTTTGCATAACAAATGTGCCACAAAATCATGAGGAAAGCGTCATCTTTACATAACAAGGCGGCTGTGGATGATATGCATTATCCCAGGTGGTGGTTCGTTTCGTTAGGAAAAACGTGCTGCTCAGAGCGTTTTATGAAAACCCTAAGAAATATCTCGATCGTGTCTCGAAGACCACCCATATGGGGGTGAATTTGAACGTGTGTGAATGAGGCGGCATATCGCGGGCTGACGGCGCGGAAGGCGGGGCGTCGAAAAGCGGCGGTGAGCTACAGTGTGCCGGCCAGCTACAGCGTGGCAGCGAGGGCGGCGCGGGCACGTTCCAGACGCGACAACGGATCCGTCGTGGACACATCGACGCCCGGCGACGGCAGGAACTGGTGGCACGACGACAGGCCCTCCACATCCACCTCCGCCGACGGCGTAATCCCCTCCACAGCGCAATACTCATCCAGATGACGCGAAATACTCATATATATAGGGTGCCATGCGACGGTGGGTTCAGTGGCGTTGGGGTGAGGTGGTGAAGCGTTGCCCTGCTTAGGCGTGGCCATAGGCGCTGTTGTAGGCGCTGTTGTGGGCATGGCGGAGGTGGTCGAGGTAGTCCTTGCTGAACGCGTTGACCGAGAGCTGGTAATCGACGAACTTTTTGAAAGCCGCCAGCTGGGTTGCGATGGGACCGGCGCAGGCTTCAAGGAACTTGAGACTCCCGGCAAGGTACCTTACGTCCAGGGTTCGGAGAAACAACGCGGCATGGGGTGGGTTTGGGAGTTGCGGGAGTTGGGTTTGTGTCCGTTGGGTTTGTGAGAAGAGTAGGAAATTGTAGGGCATGAACTCGTCCATGACATCAATGAGGTCATTGATGGTGGGTTGAGCGCGGATAATGAGGGAATCATCGTTTGTGATGTTGGGTTCACAGGTAACCGCAATGAGTGGGGTTGTTCGGTTTGCGGTGCTGAATGCGGTGGCGAGCGACGATAATTCCTCGCCGAAAGGGTGCGTGGTGTTCTCCGAAGCCGTGAGCCGAAGTGACATGTCGGATAGCCAGGTTTCTGAAAACTGCATGTAACTATCGACGATGCGGTCGCGGGTGCCGAAAATGGCTTGTCTTGTTGCGATGTCGGTAATTGTCTGGGTCATCAGTGAGCTTTATTGCAGTGGTTTGTTGCTATTGTGGGTATTCCGGCGTTCATGCGGCGGGGAAAGTGCCGTGTCGCAGATAGTGCGAGATATCGCGTGAAGCGTCAGCAAAGGTGTAATTCTTCCACACAAGCTGCTCAATACCTATAGCGACACGTTCGCTGGGAACTTCCCTGAAATACATCGCATACTGCGAAATAGCGACCTGATAAGGCCATAGCAATCTGCGCGCCTCAGAGCTTCTTGCCTCATCCAAAGCCTCTAATAGGATGGAATATTTTTCCATGAGATACTCGCTGTCTTGGAAAATCTCCTGGGCGTGCAGTTCTTGGAGAGCTTTTGGGGTGAGGATATTTTCTGGCTGGAGGTCTTCGAGATAGCCAATGAGGTCGTCGACCGGCCAATCCACCTGATGAGTAAGAATGTTTAGGCACTTGTCCTTGAAAAATGCCAAGTCCTTGTTGTGGTTGGCCAGGTTGGCGAGCAGATCGTGGAAGTCTTTGCCTGGGTCTTGGTTGGGGTTAGCGGGGTTAGTAGGTGAGATCATGATTCCCTTATTGGATGTTATGGCGCTGGTAGACAAACCGGAGACTGCTATCGCGCAAAGGTAATGCATGAGAGCAATTTTTCACCGTTCCGCAAGTGAACGTGATAGTGAGGAAGCCATCGTCGTCGACGTGGATGGTGTTGTACGTTCCGGTTATATGATGGTCGTAGTCGAAATGCAGCGTGAGCATTGAGCTAGCTTGCTCGCAGTGGCAGGATTGGAACACCCAATACTCGTCCCACGGACGCCCATACCAAACACCATTGATGAGAAGCCCGATGACTGCGCGTTGCGGAATGTTACTGAAGTACTTTTCTATGATTGCGCATGGTGACGTTGTGCTCATGGATATGTAGCCTCGATAAAAGATGCTTGATCCCAGTACTCGGGATCCCACCACTCAATGGTATCGATACCATCATCACCCCAGTAAAGCACTACAAAGTTCTCGTAGAATATAAGCACGTCAGAAAAAATCGAGCTTTGATAGCCTTTATCCCGCAATTCTTCTTTAATGCGATGGGAAGGCAGGTTGAGGCTGATTTCTTCTAACTTGTCGCCCTGAACTACAGCAATAGAGACTATGACAGCGTTGCCCTCTTTCATGTGAAGCTGAACAACGCGCGAAGAGTCACCGAGTATGATCCTTCCGATAAATAGCTCAGTCCCGGGGAAAGAAGAATCATGAAGTTCACTACAACGTTGCTTGTAGTACTCTAATGGCTGGCCAGTTCGCAGCTGTGGCGGATGACTGAGATGCATAAACGCACATTATAGCATTGGTGGGGAAATGAATTTGTCGGCGCGGATATGGGAGCTATCAGGGCAGCACTTACGAGATTGATTTTTGAACTTTGATCTGATCCACATAGTTAAGCACTTCATTCAATTCCGTCTAAAACTTTTTCGATAGCATAGGAACCGCGATTTGATCTTGAATGAAGCCTATAAAAAGCTCGGACTGTTTCCTCGGATCATCCCAATGCTCCATCAAAAATTGGAGTGGCCTTGCCAATAGCTTACACTCCCCCAATATGGTTGACCAAGCACATCACATGCAAGATCGCCGAAAAACAGTAAAATTTCGCGCGAAATATACCAAACCTAGCCCCTCAAAATCCCCCAGACAATGGGGCTAGTTTACATAGGGCTTCATTAGTATGGCAGTAACCTCCAGTTGTAACTGCATAGAGCTTTACGCTTGATGAGGATGACGAGAACAGGAAAACTCGAGGAAGCGACAAAGCCGCTACCCCAAACACAGATAGCTAGCCCCTCGGAGGCTATAACCTTTGCATTATTCTACTGGATCAACTTGCTGCTGAGGCGAGCGCAATCCTCTGCAATACAAGCTTTTAGTCAGAATAATTTATGGTCTCAGCACCGTAAAAGCAGTGCGGCGCGAAGTAGTAAGTAGCTTTTTTATGCCTCAGCATCCAGCAGGACATGAAGTTAAAAATCTTTTCATTTTTGAACTAAAAAGCAGCCTGAGCAGCATTCCAGAGCCCAACCAACCCCTCACAATCCTCACCACTAATAGCTACATGATCACAGACTCTTTTAATCCAGCTAAGATGTTCTTGATACAACGACCAACATAATTCAAATAGAGGAAATTCAGGATTGCATTCCACTACACCATCAAGTATATGCCACACAACTCTTTCTGACGGAAAAACCCAATCATATTTTTCACATACTGTCAGTATCACATCTAAAGCACCCTGAATATGGGGTACCTTTTCTTGATCCGCGACCTCATTAAGGAGTTTCGGAATGACGGATTCCTGTATTACGACCCACAGTGCCGGGTCACTCAATTTGAGTCTATTACCCTCAAATTTTAGATATTCAATTGCTATATCTTGCTTCTTCATAAGCTTCAACAGACTTGAATGGCGAGTCCAAGGTTTAATGTTTTCGAGAGAAAATGCGACCAATGGCGAATCGCATTTCAGCAGGGTATACCAAACTTTCTGAAATACATCAAACTGCCATTCTTCCAAATTGCGATTGCCGCCATTGAGACCAGAGATCAAAGATGGAAGATTCACACTAAAAATATAAGCTTGAACTAAATCCATAGCGTCAAAGGCTTCAGCAAAATCTGTTTGTATTTTCTCCTCTTCCTCAGGTGACATCTTTGATACAGCATCAACATCAAAAATTGCAGCCATTCTTGAGATAATTACATCGCGCGACTCATCTCGACAAGCAGAGGCAAGTACGGCTGGATCCCAGGTTCCAACTTCTTCAATAAGAGATGTTAAAGTAGTCATCCCAAAAAGCTCCCCTCAAACATAGATCCACATATAAAATCTCTTTAGCGTTGGACAAACATAAGGCGCATAAAACCAAAAGTCCACGTGTTAAAAATTACACTGCTTTAAGATTCCTAGCACTTGACAGCGATTGGAGTGAAAGCTGAAAAATCAAAATTCTTAGACAAAAAATCAATGAACTCTTCAGAAAAACATTCCGAAACCTTTGGCTCAGCAGGATTTCCATCTTTCCTCAACCTACACATAGAAGCCCCCTCTATTTCGTCGCAAAAGTTGAATGATCGGAAAGCAATATACTCACCGAGTTGAGTCTCTACTGTAGATACAGCATAGTCGGTACCAGTCCTGCGTAGCTCGTCTTCAATAATTTTTTCCTTGCCAGCTTCCACATACAAAGCATCATAGTACAGTCCTATACCATATTGCTTCAAAGCGCTGCCATCATCATCAACCCTATCCTCAAAAGCTTCACGCGCAAGGCCTTCAAAGTTAGCCTTTTTGACCGCTCTCTCATAGGTCAAATTACTTTCATCCTGAAAATACATACCGCAAGCATCACGCGGAGCCACTATGGTGTAAATTTTCATTTTGCATCCTGTCCGAAGTTGACGTTGACTCATCGAGCT
>ERZ1023282.369-NODE-369-length-22479-cov-5.761327_pt1 | contig 22479 bp, 26 predicted proteins | sample MGYA00521262_ERZ1023282 | MGnify/ENA primary metagenome ERZ1023282 (study PRJEB32759, sample SAMN07749867) | skin metagenome | biome: transportation; feature: city; material: polyester macromolecule | host: Homo sapiens | place: Hong Kong:KT line | collected... | reverse complement strand
CAATGGCTGGCCGAAAACGTGCTGGCCGGGCGCTGGATACTCGGTGTGGCCGGTACGCACGGCAAAACCACCACCGCCTCCATGCTCGCCTGGGTGCTCGAATACGCCGGACTCGCCCCCGGCTTTCTCATCGGCGGCATCCCGCAGAACTTCGGCATTTCCGCCCGCCTGCCGCAGGCGCCGCGTCTTGATCCCGCCTCGCAGTCGCCGTTTTTCGTGATCGAAGCCGACGAATACGACACCGCCTTTTTCGACAAACGCAGCAAATTCGTCCACTACCGCCCGCGCACTGCCATTCTCAACAACCTCGAATACGACCACGCCGACATCTTCCCCGATCTGGCCGCCATCCAAACCCAGTTCCACCATCTCGTCCGCACCGTTCCCGAACAAGGCCTGATTGTCTGCAACGACCGCGAAGGCAGCCTGAAAACCGTATTGGCACAAGGCTGCTGGACGCCCGTCGAATATTTCGGCGGCGACGGCAGCATTTGGCAGGCGGGCGCCGCCGATGGAAACGGCACTTTCGACATCCTGCTAAACGGCCAATCAGTCGGCCGTATCGTCTGGAATCTGATGGGCGGCCACAACCGCATGAACGCCCTGGCCGTTGCCGCTGCCGCCCGCCATGCCGGCGTGGACGTGCAGACCGCCTGCGAAGCCCTGTCCGCCTTCCAAAACGTCAAACGGCGCATGGAAATCAAAGGCAGCGTGCGCGGCATCACCGTGTACGACGACTTCGCCCACCACCCCACCGCCATCGCCACCACCGTCGGCGGCCTGCGCCAGCGCGTCGGCAGCGCGCGCATTCTCGCCGTGCTCGAACCGCGTTCCAACACCATGAAACTCGGCACCATGAAAGCCGCCCTGCCCGCCAGCCTGGCCGACGCCGACCAAGTGTACTGCTACGGCGGCGTCGTCGATTGGGACGTCGCCCAAGCGCTCGCCCCGCTCGGTGCCAAACTCCACGCCGAAAACGACTTTGAGCGCCTGGTCGAAACCATCGCCCGCAACGCGCAAAGCGGCGACCACATCCTGATTATGAGCAACGGCGGCTTTAACGGCATCCACGGCAAACTGCTGGCACAGCTTGCCGGACAGGCAGCCTGAAAAGCCAAAAGCAGCCTGAAAAACCAAAAGCAGCCTGAAAAACCAAAGACAGCCTGCGGAAGCTATCCGCCCGATTTGGCGTAAACGGCACAGCCGATAACCAGGACAACCAGCGCCGCCAGCAGCAGTAGGGTTGATTTGGATACGGCCGGTTTCCTGACAAGGTTGGGCGAAAACCCCACGCGTTTTTTGGCACGATGGCGCAGAAAATGCGGCAACAGCAACACACCTATCATATACAGCATCAGAATGGCGGCGGCATATCCCTTGTCTTGCGCTCCGGGAATGCCGTCAACAACCGCCAAACAGGCAACAAACCCCACAACAACACCGGCCGCGAAGCCCCACACCCGCAGCACCTGCGGCCAGTGGATCGGCAGTTTTTGATAATGGTAGAGACTGCCGCCGGCTAAAAAAGAAGACTCGGTTTGTATGATTCTGGCGCTATACAAAGGGATCACCGGCACAAACGCCAGAATAATCCAATAGGTTGTCAGATACGTGCCGTCGGGCTGATAGTCGCACTCACCGTAAAACGTTGTGCCGAAGCCGTTAATAGAAGACATAATTCCCCATTCTGAAATTCAAGTTTGAACACCTTTACAGGCAACCTGAAAGCGCAAAAGCGGCGATTTTAGCCGATTCGCCGACACAGGCACACCAATACGCATAATGCCGGCAGCCTTCGCGTCCCACTGCCCGGACAAATCCTTCGGCAGACGCAAGGCAGCCTGAAAATAAAAAACACATGAACCCCACCACCACCGTTTTTTCCATCGACTACGAAGCGCGCGGCATTGCCCGCCCCGAAGGCAAAACCACCTTTATCCGCCATGCGCTGCCGCAGGAGCGGGTGCGCTATCGGGTCGGCGCTGCCAAAGCCGCGTTTGACGAAGCCGACGCGCTGGAAATCCTGCAGCCTTCACCCGAGCGCCGCGCTGCGGCCTGCCCGCACTATCTGGAATGCGGCGGCTGCGCGCTGCAGCATGCGTCTTTTGATGCCCAGGTCGCGTTCAAACAGCGGATTTTTGAAGAACAGCTCGAGCGCATCGGCAGGCTGCGCCCCGAAACCGTGCTGCCGCCGGTGTACGGCACGCCGTGGCACTACCGCAGCCGCACCCGCCTGAATACGGCTGACGACGGCCGCGGCGGCCTGCTCTTGGGTTATCAGGCCAAACGCAGCCGGCGTATTGTCGCCATCGACAGCTGTCCGGTGCTGCCCGAGCAGGTTTCAGGCAGCCTGAAAGATTTGAACGCGGCGCTGCAGGAGCTGCACCGCGCCGCGCCCGCCGCCGGCATCGAAGCGCTGGAAATCTGCGCCGGCGAACAGACAACCGCCGTCAATATCCGTAGCCGCAAGCCGCTGCCCGCCGCCGCGCTGGCGGCGTTTGCCGGCAGCCTGAAAACCGGCTGGCAGCTGTGGCAGCAGCACGAGCGCAATCCACCGCAGCCGCTCTCGCCCGATGCGCCGCCGCTCGGCTACCGCCTGCCGGAGTTTGGTTTGACCATGCCTTTCCGGCCGGGCGACTTTACCCAAATCAATCTGCCGCTGAACCGGCTGATGGTGTCGCGCGCTTTGTCGCTGCTGGATGTGCGACCGCATGAAACGGTAATCGACCTGTTTTGCGGGCTGGGCAATTTCAGCCTGCCGCTGGCGCGCCAAGCGGCGCGGGTGCTGGGCGTGGAAGGCTCGCGCGAGCTGACGCGCCGCGCGGCAGACAATGCCCGCGCCAACGGCATCGGCAACGCCCGTTTCGTCTGTGCCGATTTGTTCGACACCGACGCAGCCGTGGTCAAAAGCTGGGGGCGGGCGGACAAAATGCTGATCGACCCGCCGCGCGCCGGCGCTTATGCGGTGGTGCGCGCGCTGCACGCGCCGTTTCTGCCGCAGAAAATCGTTTACGTTTCCTGCAATCCGGCCACTTTCGCCCGCGATGCGGCGGTGCTGGCGGCCAAAGGCTACCGCCTGCGCTCGGCCGGCATCGTCAATATGTTTCCGCAAACCGCGCATGTGGAAGCGGTCAGCCTGTTTGAACTGGGCTGAAACGCGCTGTCGTTCGGCGCTCCGTCGGGCATGACGGCGCCGGCGGTCTTCTTTAATCATGACCGCATCCGACCAAACTTTCAGGCTGCCTGAAAGCCGGATAGTGAAATTAAGATTGTTATAGTATAATGCCGCGCAACGCGTTTCGCGTCCGCGGCAGCCTGAAAATGTTAATCCGCAAGGAGAGCATGATGAAAGCAAATGCTAGTGCTGCCGCGCCGTTGCGGCGGCGGGGGAACCAGCGATGAACAGTTTGGACCGCAATATCGGCTCGCTGCTGGAGAGCATTCCGCTGGCGCCGCAATGGGTTAATTCGCTGCTGCTGTTGGCGGCGGTGGTGTGCGGACGGCTGGTGTGGCTGCGGCTGCGTTTTCGCCAGCATCCCGAGTTTCCCATCGAAGAAAAACGCCGTTTGGTGGTGGTGAGCCGCAATATGGCTTTTCTGGCGGCGGTATTCGGGCTGTTTTTAATTTGGGCGGCGCAGATTCAGAGTTTTGCCCTGTCGATGGTGGCGCTGGCCGCCGCTACCGTGCTGGCAACCAAAGAGCTGATTATGTGCCTTTCCGGCAGCCTGCTGCGGGCGGTAAACAAACAATATTCGGTGGGCGACTACATCGAAATCGGCCATCTGCGCGGACGGGTGGTGGACATCAATCTGTTTTCCACCCTGATGATGCAGCTGGGCCCCAACCCGCACATCGGCAATATGTCGGGCAAAACGGTGTCTTTCCCCAACAGCCTGCTGCTGAGCCAGACCATCCAGCGCGACAACATTCTCGGGCGCTACGTCGTCCACAGCTTCGACATCCCCGTGCCGATCCGCTTGGATTCGGACGCCATCGTGCCGCGGCTTTACACCGTGCTTGACGCCTACTGCGCGCCCTACGCCGCCGAAATCGGCCGCCATCTGGAAGAAGTGCAGGCGCAAAAACTGTTTATCACCCCCGCCGTGCAGCCGCGCATCGGCCGCGTGCCGCACGACGACAAGGTTTATATCCTGGCCGTGCGTTTCGCTTCGCCGGTGGGCAAGCGCGCCGAAATCCAGCAGGCGGTGCTCGACGAATTTATCCGCGTGCAATACCGCCTGCTCAACGGCATCGGCGACAAGCCGGCCGACAGTTAAACCCGTCTGCGTTTTCAGGCTGCCTGAACGCCGCAGGCAGCCTGAAAACGTTTTTAGCATGCGTCAAACCTTTCAGGCTGCCGCGTTTTTTCCGCGCGCACATTCCGTGCCGCGCTTTTTGTTTCCCAACGTTTACTTGAAGAAGGAGATAACGATGTCCCGACCCGCATTCAAACTCGGCCTGGTGGCCGCGCTGTTTTCAGGCTGCCTTTACGCCGCCCCGCCCGCCGAACCGCTGCAGGTAGTCAGCAGCTTCAGCATTTTGGGCGACGTGGCCAAGCAGATCGGTGGCGAGCGCGTCAGCGTCAGTTCGCTGGTCGGCCCCGACCAAGACGCCCACGCCTACCAGCTCAACAGCGGCGATGCCAAAAAAATCGCCACCGCCAAACTGGTGCTGCTCAACGGCCTGGGCTTGGAAAAAGCCGATGTGGTGCGGGTGGTCAAACAAAGCAAAGCCCAATACGCCGAAGCCACTGCCGGCATCAAACCGCTGCCGGCCGAAGAGCATGAGCATGAGCATGAGCACGAACACGGCCATGATCACGAGCATGAACACGAAGGCCACGACCACGGCCACCACCATCACGGCCAGTTCGACCCCCACGTTTGGCACGATCCGGTTTTGATGCAGAAATACGCCGCCAACGTCGCCCAAGCGCTGATGAAGGCCGACCCCGCCGGCAAAGCCTATTACCAGCAGCGCTTTAAAGCCTATTCGCAGGAATTGGTCAAACTCGACGCCTACGCCCGCCGCGAATTTGGCGCCGTCCCTCAGGCCAAACGCAAAGTGCTGACCGGCCACGATTCCTTCTCCTATCTGGGCAAACGCTACGGCATTACCTTTCTGGCGCCACAGGGCGTCAGCACCGAAAGCGAGCCGTCCGCCAAAACCGTGGCCGCCATCATCCGCCAAATCCGCCAGCAAGGCGTGAAAGCCGTGTTTGCCGAAAACATCAAAGACAACCGCATGATCGAGCGCATCGCCCGCGAAACTCAGGCCAAAGTCGGCGGCAAACTCTATTCCGACGCCCTTTCCAAAGGCGCGCCGGCAGCAACCTACACCGAACTCTTCCGCTATAATGTGCGCACCCTGTCCGGCGCCATGAAGTAAACCGCCCGCAGCCCAAACAAGGCCCGGACCAAGCCGTCCGGGTCTTTATTTGTTTTCAGGCTGCTTTTTTCATTTGATTTTCAGGAGCTTTTATGATGTCTGCCAAACTCTTTTCCCTGCTGCTTGCCGGCACCCTTACCCTCAGCCTCGCCGCACCCGCTGCCGCCGAACTGCGCCGCCACTCGGGCGAACAGCCCCGCCAAACCCAAGCCCACCAAGGGCGGCAGGACGGCAGCAGCATCCAACGCGCCGTTGTGATCAAAGAAAACGACACCCGCCGCGGCATCGACGCCGAAAATGCCTGGATTGCCAAAAACCTGCCCGGCCACCAAAAAATCGGCCAAGCGCTTGTTCAGGGCGAAGGCGGCAAAGGCATCTACGACCGCATCGACCTGCAGGCTCCCGACGGCAGCCGGCACAGCATTTATTTCGAAATCAGCAGCTTCTTCGGCAAAATCAACGGCAAGCTTATGATGTAAACAAACAGGCAGCCTGAAAAGCGTTTTCCCTTTTCAGGCTGCCTGAATTTTTCCTATTCCTTTTTATTCCCACAGGATTATCCCCATGAAAGGCATCATCCTTGCCGGCGGCTCCGGCACCCGTCTCTACCCCATCACACGCGGCGTTTCCAAGCAGCTGCTGCCCGTGTACGACAAACCCATGGTCTACTACCCCCTGTCCGTGCTGATGCTCGCCGGCATCCGCGACATCCTCGTCATTACCACCCCCGAAGACAACCCCGCCTTCATCCGCCTGCTCGGCGACGGCAGCCGCTTCGGCGTGCGCATCAGCTACGCCGTCCAGCCCAGCCCCGACGGTCTCGCCCAAGCCCTGATCATCGGCGAAGAATTTATCGGCGGCGACAACGTATGTCTGGTGCTGGGCGACAACATCTTCTACGGCCAGTCCTTCACCCAAACCCTGCGCCAGGCCGCCGCCAGAGAACACGGCGCCACCGTTTTCGCCTACCAAGTGCGCGACCCCGAACGCTTCGGCGTCGTCGAATTCGACCAAAACTTCAAAGCCCTCTCCATCGAAGAAAAACCGCTCAAGCCAAAATCCGACTGGGCGGTTACCGGCCTTTATTTCTACGACCACCGCGCCGCCGAATTTGCCAAACAAGTCAAACCCTCCGCACGGGGCGAGCTCGAAATCACCACCCTCAACCAAATATACCTCGAAGACGGCAGCCTGAACGTACAGCTTTTAGGGCGCGGCTTCGCTTGGCTCGACACCGGCACCCACGAAAGCCTGCACGAAGCCGCCGCCTTTGTGCAAACCGTGCAAAACCTGCAAAACCTGCAAGTCGCCTGCCTCGAAGAAATCGCCTGGCGCCAAGGCTGGCTCAGCACCGCCCAACTCGAAGAACTCGCCCGGCCGATGGCGAAAAACGAATACGGCCAATACCTGCTGCGGCTGTTGGACGGCAGGCACTAACCCGCCCTCAGGCTGCCTTTACCCCAAAAGGCAGCCTGAAAAACCATCCCACCCTTTTCAGGCTGCTTTTCCACTCCGCCAAAGCAGCCTGAAACCTTAACAGCCCGTTTTCAGGTAGACTCCCGCCCGCGAAATACCAAAGGACAAATCTGTGAACATCCTTCTTACCGGAGCCGACGGCCAAGTCGGCCGCGAACTTGCCGCCCGCCTGCGCGGCCACGCCAACCTGCTTGCCGCCAACCGCACCGCCCTCGACATCACCGACCGCAACGCCGTGTTTCAGGCTGCCTCATCCTTCCGCCCCGAGCTGATTATCAACGCCGCCGCCTATACTGCCGTGGATAAAGCCGAGAGCGACGCCGACACCGCCTACGCCGTCAACCGCGACGCCGTGCGCCATCTGGCCGAAGCCGCCGCCGCGCACGGTGCCGCCGTTCTCCACATTTCCACCGACTACGTTTTCGACGGCGCCGCCGACGCCCCCTACCGCGAAACCGACCCCGTCAACCCGCAAAGCGTTTACGGCAAAAGCAAGCTCGCAGGCGAAGAAGCGCTGGCCGCCGCCTGCCCGCGCCACATCATCCTACGTACCGCCTGGGTGTTCGGCGAACACGGCGGCAACTTCGTCAAAACCATGCTCCGCCTCGGCTGCGAGCGCGACAGCCTCGGCATTGTTGCCGACCAATACGGCGCGCCCACCCCCGCCGCCGCCATCGCCGATGCCCTTGTCGCCATCGCCGACGCCGTCCGCCAACCCGGTTTTGCCAACTGGGGCGTCTATCACTACTCCGGCAGCCCCTACACCAGCTGGCACGGTTTTGCCGAACGGATTTTTCAGGCTGCCGCCGCACAAGGCATCCTGCCCGCCGTGCCAGAGCTCAAAGCCATCGCCACCGCCGACTACCCCACCCCCGCCCGCCGCCCCGCCAACTCGCGGCTGGACTGCGGCAAAATCCAAAACACTTTCGGCATCAAACCGGCCGACTGGCAGGCGGCGCTGGCCGATTTGAAACCTTACCAAACAAGCATTTAAAACAAGATTGGAACCCACCGCATGAACATCCTTCCCACCGCCCTGCCCGATATCAAACTGCTCGAGGCGCAGGTTTTCGGCGACGAGCGCGGCTTTTTTATGGAAACCTTCCGCGACCAATGGTTTCGCGAGCAGGTCTGCAATCGCGGTTTCGTGCAGGAAAACCACAGCAAATCCGCTATCGGCGTGCTGCGCGGCCTGCACTACCAGCTGGAAAAACCGCAAGGCAAGCTGGTGCGGGTGGTGGCCGGCAGCGTGTTTGACGTTGCCGTCGATCTGCGCCGCTCTTCGCCCACTTTCGGCCGTTGGGCGGGCGCGGTGCTGTCGGCCGAAAACAAGCGCCAGCTGTGGATACCCGAAGGCTTTGCCCACGGCTTTTATGTGCTGGAAGACAATACCGAATTCGTTTACAAATGCACCGACTACTACCACCCGCAGTCGGAGCACTCGCTGCTGTGGAACGACCCCGCGCTCGGCATAGACTGGCCGCTGGCGGGCGAACCGCAGCTTTCCGCCAAAGACCTGGCGGGCAAACCGCTCGCCCAAACCGCTTTGTTTGAATAGACCTTTTGCGAAAGTATCCTGAAGATTTACAATTCCCAAATGAAATACGAAAACCTAATCCAAAGAAGCGACAGGGAATTCAAACGGCTCACAGGTGTAACGCCCGTCCTTTTTCATGAAATGCTGCAAGTCACCACAGAAGCAGAAAGCCGGAAGGTCAAGTCGGGCAGGCCGCATACGCTCGGTTTGGCAGACCAACTGCTGCTTACCCTAAGTTATCTGCGCCATTACCATACCCAACTCGAATTGGCCGCCATCTACGGCCTTTCCGAAAGTAATGTCTGCCGCACCATCCGTAAAACCGAGGACGCCCTCATCCGTTGCAAACGCTTCTCCCTGCCAAAGCACAAGAATCCGGGCGACCATACGGTCATCATTGACGTTACCGAAAGCCCGATTGAACGTCCCAAAAAAACAGCGGCAGTATTACAGCGGCAAGAAAAAGCGGCACACGGTTAAAATCCAGGTCATATACGGCAGAGAAACTGAAAAAATCATCAGCATCCGGACGGGGATGGGTGCTCAGCATGACATGCGTTTAGCCAAGAAGCACCTTGCAGAGCTTTATCCCTACAAAATAGTCATTGCGGATAAGGGTTATCAAGGATTGGCTAAAACCGGATTACAGACCCCGAAAAAGAAATCCAAACATCATCCGCTGAACAAACAGGATAAAGAGGCGAACAGGCGGTTAGGCAAACTCAGAACCGTCATCGAGCACATCAACAGGAAACTGAAGATATTCAAAATCTTGTCGCTGCCTTACCGCAACAGGCGGAAACGGTTCGGGTTAAGGGCAAATCTGATTGCAGGACTGGTTAATGCGATGGGATGAATATTTTCGCAAGAGGTCTAATAAACCATGAAACTCATCATTCTCGACCGCGACGGCGTAATCAACCAAGACCGCGACGACTTCGTCAAATCCGCCGACGAATGGGTGCCGCTGCCCGGCAGCATGGACGCCATCGCCTTTCTGACCCAGGCCGGCTACACGCTGGCGGTGGCGACCAACCAGTCGGGCATCGGCCGCAAGTTTTTCACCATGCAGACGCTCAACGAAATGCACGCCAAAATGCACAAGCTGGTGCAGTCGGCCGGCGGCGAAATCAGCGGCATCTGGTTCTGCCCGCACACCAACGCCCACAACTGCGGCTGCCGCAAACCCAAGCCGGGTATGATTAGCGATATTCTCGAGTGCTTTCAGGCTGCCCCTGCCGAGAGCTGGATGGTGGGCGACAGCCTGCGCGACTTGGAAGCAGGCGCCGCCGCCGGCTGCAAAACCGCGCTGGTGCTTACCGGAAAAGGCAGGAAAACCCAGGCCGAGTCGGCCGACAAACTGCCGCCCAATACACTGGTATTCGACGACCTGCTGGCTTTTTCGCAGTTTCTGATTAAGACACCGGCCGCGGAAACGGCGTAAACGCAAAACGCGGCAGGCAGCCTGAAAAGCGGGCGCGCTTTGTCCGGCGCCAGGGTGTGTTGGCATTCGGCTTGCGAAGCGGTTTTTTAAGTAAAAAATGCCCGAATGCAAGGAAAAAAGCGCAGCAAGCTTGGACACCTTGCGAGCATTTTTGACGCGTCAGGCGGGTATTTTTTGCCAAAAACACCGCCGCAATGCCGATTGCCAACACACTCTTTAGAGCACAAACTTAAAACCCGCCGCAAAATGCCGTACAATCGGCATCTTTTGCTTTTCAGGCTGCCTGAACGACGCCATCTGCCGCGGCAAACAAAGCCGTTTTGCCTTTTCAGGCTGCCTGTTTGATTGGAAAGTTATCTTTTTTATGCTGCTGTTACGAAACCTGGTTTACTGGCTGATTTTGAGTGTGAGCGCGATTGTGATGTTTGCCTTCGTGCTGCCGGCGATGCTGGTGCCGCAGGGGGCGAACAAAATCGGCCGCGCGTGGGCGCGACTGCTGCTGTGGTCGCTGAAAAACATTGTCGGGCTCAACTACCGCGTCGAAGGGCGCGAAAACATCCCCGCCGAGCCGGCGATTATCTGCTCCAAGCACCAGAGCGGCTGGGAAACGCTGGCGCTGCAGGAAATCTTCCCGCTGCAGGTGTATGTGGCGAAAAAAGAGCTGTTCAAAATCCCCTTTTTCGGCTGGGGGCTGAAAATGGCCAAAACCATCGGCATCGACCGCAAAGCCGGCGTCAAAGCCACTTCTCAGCTGATGGAGCAGGGTTTGGCGCGCAAAAAAGACGGCTTTTGGATTGCGATTTTCCCCGAAGGCACGCGCATCAAACCCGGCGAGCGCGGCCGCTACAAGCTGGGCGCGGCGAAAATGGCGAAACTGTTTGAAATGGACATGGTGCCGGTAGCGCACAACAGCGGCGAGTTTTGGCCGAAAAATTCCTTTCTCAAATACCCCGGCACCGTTACCGTGCGCATCGGCGCGCCTATCCGCTGGCAGCAAGGCAGCGAAACCGAGCTGATGGCCGAGTGCGAAAACTGGATCGAAAGCCAGCAGGCCGAAATCGGCGGCCAAGGCCCCTTCGGCCCCAATCCCACCTGAGCCATGCCCGTTTCCCACCGCTTATCCGACGGCAGCGAGCTGGTGCTGCACATCCGCTGCAACACCCGCCGCAACATCATCCTGCGTCCGCACCCCGCCGGCGGGCTGCACATCGGCATTCCGCGCTGGCTCGGCATCACCGAGCTGCGCCGCTGGCTGCAAGAGCACGAGCCGCTGCTGCGGCAGACGCTGGCACGCGCGCCCGACAGCCCGAAGCAGCCTGAAAGCATCTGGCTGGCCGGCGAGCTGCTTGCGCTGGCCGGCGGCAGCGGCGTCCCAGCCATCCGCCGCGACGGCAGCCGCCTGCTGCTGCCGGATACCGCCGACACCCGGGCGCTGCTGCGCGGCTATCTGCGCGAACAGGCGCCCGATTTATTGTTTCCGCTGTTTGCCGAACGGCTAAGCAGCCTGAAACTGCCGGCCACGCCGGTGCGCCTGTCCGATGCCCGCAGCTTCTGGGGCGTGTGCCGTCCCAGCGGCATCGGTCTCAACTGGCGGCTGGCCGGCGCGCCCGCCTGGGTGCGCGACTATGTGTGCGTGCACGAACTGTGTCATATCCGCCACCCCAACCACAGCCGCGCCTTCTGGCAGGAAGTCGCCCGCCACACCCCGCACACCGCCGCCGCCAAAAGCTGGCTCAAAGCCCACGGCCGCGAACTTTTCTCCTGCGGCTAGGCAGCCTGAAAGCGGTCAAAACCGGTTTTCAGGCTGGCTGAGCGCCCAAACAAAGGTTTTCAGGCTGCTTTCGCCGCGCCTGGCGCTTAACGCCGGCAGCCGATTCCCGTACAATCCGCGTTTTGCGGCCGCCGTGCCTTTTTTCCGTTTCTGTTAGGACCTTATCCGCGTGAACAAACCCACCCGCCCCCTGATTCTTCTGCCGCTGGCCGCCGCTCTGGCACTGGCCGGCTGCAACAAAAAAAACGACAGCACCAACAAACCGGCCGAAGGCAGCTTCGTAACCAAAGTCGAAGTGGTCAAAGGCAACGAGCGCGTCGGCATGCTGCTGCCGGATTTTGCCGAGCTGGTGGCGCGCGAAGGCGGCTCGGTGGTCAATATCCAGGCGCTGCGTGAAGAAGGCGGCGAAGGCAACAGCGACGGCAGCGCCGAAGACCCGTTTTCCGACTTTTTCAAACGCATCGTCCCCAACCAGCCTGAAGACGGAGACGGCGACGATGCCAACTTCGGATCCGGCGTCATCATCAGCGCCGACGGCTATATCCTGACCAACGCCCACGTGGTCAAAGGCAAAACCAATATCAAAGCCACGCTCAACGACAAGCGCGAATACCACGCCAAACTCATCGGCGCCGACGACAAATCCGACATCGCCCTGCTGAAAATCGACGCCGAAGACCTGCCGGCCGCCAAAATCGGCAATCCGAACGAGCTCAAATCCGGCGAATGGGTGGCCGCCATCGGCGCGCCCTTCGGCTTTGACAACAGCGTAACCGCCGGCATCGTTTCCGCCAAAGGCCGCACCCTACCCAACGAAACCTACACTTCGTTTATCCAGACCGACGTTGCCATCAACCCCGGCAATTCCGGCGGCCCGCTGTTCAATCTCAAAGGCCAGGTGGTCGGCATCAACTCGCAGATTTACAGCCGCAGCGGCGGCTTTATGGGCATCTCTTTCGCCATTCCCATCGATACCGCGATGAACGTTGCCGAGCAGCTCAAAACCGACGGCAAAGTGCAGCGCGGCCAACTTGGCGTGGTGATTCAGGAAGTTACCCACGATTTGGCCAAATCCTTCGGGCTGGACAAACCCACCGGCGCGCTGGTGTCCAAAGTGCTGCCCAACAGCCCCGCCGCAGCCGCCGGCCTGCAGGTGGGCGACATTATCCGCGGCGTGAACGGCAAGGAAATCGTCTCCTCCGGCGATCTGCCGGTGATTGTCGGCAGCACCGCGCCGGGCAAGGAAGTCAAACTGCAAATCTGGCGCCAGCGCGCCGAACTTGAAGTCGGCGTAACCCTTGGCAGCGCCGGCGATATCAGCCAGTCGGCCGCCGGCAAGCCCGAAGCTGAAGTATCGGGCGCCGGCAGCGAAAACTTCAACCTGCCCGAAGCCGGGCTGGTGCTCAGCGCCGAAGCCGACGGCCGCATCATTATCGTGCGCACCGACGGCGCCGCCGCCCGCGCCGGCCTGCAGCGCGGCGACGTGATCCGCGAAATCGCCGGCATGGCGGTGCACAGCCGCGAAGAAGTCAGCCAGGCTTTTGCCAAAGGCGGCAAAAACCTGCCGGTGCTGATCCAGCGTGAAGGCAACACCCTGTTTTTGGCGCTGGTGCTGCCCTAAACCGCCGCCGCCCCACCCTTTCAGGCAGCCTGAAACGCAACCCCGCCCCGTTTTCCCATTCCAAACACCATGACCGACCGCACCCTGATTCTGGCCTCTGCCAGCCCGCGCCGCCGCGAGATTCTCGAAAACCTCGGCTATGCCGTGCGCACCGGCGCCGTTCCCATCGACGAAACCCCGCTTGCCGCCGAAGCCGCCGAACCCTATGTGCTGCGGATGGCGCAGCAGAAAAACCGTGCCGCGCTGGCGGTGCACGGCGACAGCCTGCCGCTGCTGAGCGCCGACACCACCGTCGCCCTCGACGGCCGCATTCTCGGCAAACCCGAATCCGCCGACCACGCCCGCAGCATGCTGCGCGCACTCTCCGGCCGCAGCCATCAGGTGCTGACCGCCGTCTGCGTGCACTACCAGGGGCGCGAACACAGCATCGTGCAAAGCAGCGACGTGCGTTTCAAAGCCCTGTCCGACAGCGAAATCGAGCGCTATATCGCCGGCGGCGAACCGATGGACAAAGCCGGTGCTTACGGCATCCAGGGCGCCGGCGGTATTTTCGTCTCCCACCTTGCCGGCAGCTTTACCGGCGTGATGGGGCTGCCGGTATACGAAACCGTGCGCCTGCTCCAGCACTGCGGCGCCGCCGTACCGCCCTTTGCCTGAAGCCGGACGCACAGGCAGCCTGAAAACTTTTCCCCGCACACACACTATGGACATTCTCACCCGCCTGCACAATCTGCCCGCCGGCCGTTTTCATTACCGGCTGCTGCTGTTGGTCGGCATCGGCTGGCTGTTTGACGCGATGGACACCGGCATGGTGTCCTTTGTGCTGCCGGTACTGACCAAACAATGGCAGCTCACGCCCGCGCAGAGTGCGTGGATAGTCGGCATCGCCTTTGCCGGCATGGCGCTGGGGGCGGTGGTCGGCGGCCGCGCGGCCGACCGCTTCGGCCGGCGCAATGTGTTTGCCGCCTCGATGATGGTGTACGGCGCCGCCACCGGCCTGTGCGCGCTGGCGCCGGATGTGGACAGCCTGCTTGTCTGGCGTTTTGCCGCCGGCATCGGGCTGGGTGCGCAGCTGCCGGTAGCGGTGTCGCTGGTGAGCGAATACGCGCCGCCGCAGCTGCGCGGGCGCTTTATCGTGCTGCTGGAAAGTTTTTGGGGACTGGGCTGGCTGGCGGCGGCGCTGGCGTCTTATTTCCTGATTCCGCGCTACGGCTGGGCCAGCGCCTTTGCCCTCGGCGCGCTACCGCTACCCTATGCGTTGTGGGTGCGCACGCGGCTGCCAGAATCGGTGCCCTATCTGCTTGGCCGTGGCCGCGTGCAGGAAGCGCACGAAATTGTCTGCCGCATGGAAGCGGCTGCCGGCAGGCAGCCTGAAAGCCGCGCCCTGGCCGCCGTGCCGCCCGCCGTCGAGCCGCCGCGTTTTGCCGAACTGTGGCGGCCGCCCTTTGCCCGCCGCACGCTGATGCTGTGGCCGGTGTGGTTCGGCATCGTCTTTTCCTATTACGGCATTTTTACCTGGCTGCCCAAGCTCCTAGTCGGCCAGGGGCATACCGTCGTCCAGACCTTCGAATACATGCTGGTGCTGATTACCGCCCAGCTGCCCGGCTATTTCGCCGCGGCGGTGCTGGTGGAAAAAATCGGCCGCAAGGCAACGCTCGCACTGTTTCTCGCCGCCTGCTCGCTGTGCGCGTGGCGCTTTGGCGGCGCCCAGTCTGCCGATGCCGTACTGGCGTGGGGCGCGGCGATGCCCTTTTTCAACCTCGGCGCCTGGGGCGTGCTCTACACCTATTCAGTTCATCCATATCGATAAAACCACAGTCCGGCAAACCGCTTGCCTCCGAAATTTCGGCGCGCAGCGCGGCGGCTTCCGGGCTGTCGGCGGCAGGCGCGCGGCGTTGCAGCCAGCAAAACTTCCGTCCCTGCCGCCGTGCCGGCTGCCAATCCAGCGTCAGCGCCTCGTCCGAATCGGCACGTAGCAACACCGTGCGCAGCTCATCCGTGCCGCCGAATATGCTGACGCCCATATAGCTGGCCACGCCGAAAAACTCCGCCAGCGCGTAATTCTCCACCCGTTCCCCGCCCCAAAACCGCCGTCGCACCACGCGCACAGCCCGTTCACTCAACTGAACCGCCAGAGGCCGCGCCAACCATTCTATCCGCCAGCGCCATACCCAACCCAACACAGCATACACGCACAGCCCGCCCATAAAATACGGATTGAGTCCAAACCACCAAGCCGCGCCGAAACACAGCGCCTGCACCGCCACCGCCCCGAAAAACCCGCGCATATCCGGCTTCCGCGCCGCACGGGCAGACCACAACACTTCCGAATCCATATCGCCTCCTTTAAAGTTTCAGCCAGCCTGAGGATGCAATTATATATCACCCGCCCAACGCCCACTGCATTACCATCTTCCACCTCAATCCGCTACAATACTACCCGTTTTCCCATATTCAAAAGGACTTCCCATGAACAGCCTATTGCGCCGCAGTCTCGGCCTCTCCCTGCTCACCCTCTCCCTCTCCGCCTGCGGCCTCCACGCCCGAACTCTACCCCGTGCGCTTTCGCGCTGCCGGCTCGGGCTGGGCGGCAGCGGCCGGACGGCTCGGCGGCGTCGCCGCGCCCTCGGCGGTGGCGCTGCTGCTGCAAAGGCAGAGCGGTTTTGATGCCATTTTCGCCATGTTTGCCGGCGTGATGGCGGCGGTGGTGGTGCTGATTCTGGTACTGGGCGAAGAAACCCGCGGCCGCACGCTCGAAGACATCAGCCGCCAACTTTGAAAAACCATTTGGCGCCGCCAAGCAGGCAGCCTGAAAACGCAAACCCGCTTTTCAGGCTGCCTTGCCGTCTGTTTGACCCGCCTGCGGCTGTGGCAGATTTGCCGCTTTTGCCGCCAAAGCGCCGCCGCCGGCACACAGATGCTTTCAGGCTGCCTGATGTTCGGCTAGAATGCCGCAATTTTGTTTTTCCGCCCGTGCGCGCCCGGCCGCGCCGCCACCAAACCACCGACTGCCCAAACACAAACGCCATGTTCAACTTTATAAAAAACATCTTCAAAGGCAAAGACGAGAAGCCCCAGCCCGCCCCGAGCGGTCCCGCCCCCGCCGCAGCTGCAGACGAAACCGCTGCCGCCGCCGACACCCCCGCGCAGCCTGAAAACCGCACCGACGATGCGGCAGACGGCTCCGCCGTTGAAACCGCCGCCCCAGAGCAGACAGCAGAAGCTGCCGATGGAGAAACCGACACCCCAACCGCTGCCGTTGAAACGGCTGACACCGATACCGCCGACACCGAAGCAGAACCCGTCATCCCCGCCGAAGACCGGCAGCCTGAAAGCCCTGCCGCCGATAGCGCATCATCAGAAACTCCCGTTCCCACTACCGGCGAAACCGCCGCTTCCCCCGCATTCAGCAACTGGGCGCACCCCGATTACAACGCCGCCGCCGGCATCAGCCGTCCGGTACGCAGCGACAATGCCGCGCAAACCTGGGCCAACCCGCAAACGCTGTCGCGCAACAATACCGTGCAGACCGAAAGCCGACCGCAGGCTGCCGATACTGCCGAGCCAGCCCCGCAGCCTGAAACCCAGCAGCCTGAAACCCAGCAGCCTGAAACAGAGCAGCCTGAAAAAGAAACCCAGCAGCCTGAAAAAGAAACCCAGCCTGAAAAACAAGGCTGGGCGGCGCGACTGAAACAGGGTTTGAGCAAATCGCGCGACCATATGGCCAAGTCGCTGGCCGGCGTGTTCGGCGGCGGCAAAATCGACGAAGACCTGTACGAAGAACTCGAAACCGTGCTGCTCACCAGCGACATGGGCATCGAAGCCACCGAAGAGCTGATGGACGAAGTGCGCCGCCGCGTATCGCTGCGCGGCTTAAGCGACGGCGCCGAGCTGCGCGAAGCGCTCAAAGAAGCGGTGTATGAGCTGATCAAGCCGCTGGAGCAGCCGCTGGTGCTGCCGGAAAAAGGCCCCTTTGTGATTATGATGGCCGGCATCAACGGCGCCGGCAAAACCACTTCCATCGGCAAACTCGCCAAATATTTCCAGCAGCAGGGTAAATCGGTGCTACTGGCCGCCGGCGACACCTTCCGCGCCGCCGCCCGCGAGCAGCTGCAGGAATGGGGCGAGCGCAACGGCGTAACCGTAATTTCGCAGGCTTCGGGCGACTCGGCCGCCGTCTGCTTCGATGCGGTGGAAGCCGCCAAAGCGCGCAGCATCGACATCGTTTTGGCCGACACCGCCGGCCGCCTGCCCACCCAGCTGCACCTGATGGAAGAAATCAAAAAGGTCAAACGGGTGCTGCAAAAAGCCATGCCCGACGCGCCACACGAAATCATCGTGGTGCTCGATGCCAATATCGGCCAGAACGCCGTTAACCAAGTAGCCGCCTTTGACGACGCGCTGGGACTGACCGGCCTGATCGTAACCAAGCTCGACGGCACCGCCAAAGGCGGCGTGCTGGCGGCGCTGGCAAAAAACCGCGCGATACCGGTGCGCTACATCGGTGTCGGCGAAAAAATCGACGACCTGCGCCCTTTCGACGCCCGCGCCTTTGTCGATGCCCTGCTCGACTAATCTTAAAAAAGCAGCCTGCGTAGCGAAGCGAAGTTGCGAAGCTAAAACCGCAAAACAGGCTTTCAGGCTGCCTGATTGGAAAACCCTTACCCTTATGGCAAAAAGCGCCCCCTCTTTCCGCCCCACCCTGCCCTGGCTGCTCGCGCGGCCGGTGCGTTTTGTCGGCTTCGGCTTCGGCTCGGGGCTTGCTCCGGTTGCCCCCGGCACCGCCGGCACCGTGCCGGGCGTGGTGCTGGCTGCGCTGCTGCTGTGGCTGGGCGTCAGCCCTTTTTGGCTGGGCATGCTGTGCGTGCCGCTGTTTTTCATCGGCATCTGGATCTGCAACGAAACCGAGCGCGATTTGGGCGTGCACGACTACGGCGGCATCGTCTGGGACGAAATCGTCGCCATGATGCTGGTGCTGGCCTTTACGCCCGACGGCTGGCTCTGGTGGCTGGCGGCCTTTTTGCTGTTTCGTTTTTTCGACGCCGTCAAACCGCCGCCCATCCGCTGGTTCGACCGCCGCGTCTCCGGCGGCTTCGGCGTGATGCTCGACGACATCATCGCCGCCGTGTTCAGCATCATCATCATCGTTTTGCTTGACTGTATTACCGGATAACCCGCCATGTATGAAGACGAAATCCGCATCCGCGTCGAACCCAACTATATGGCCGCCGAAAGCAGCGCCGCCACCGAACGCTACGCCTTTTCCTACCGCATCACCATCGAAAACCGCAGCGACTACACCCTGACCCTGCGCAAGCGCCACTGGGAAATCACCGACGCCCACGGCAGCGTCGAAAACATCAGCGGCACCGGCGTAATCGGCGAACAGCCGGTGCTGATGCCCGGCGAGAGCTTCGAATACCAAAGCGGCATGCAGCTCACTACCCCGTGGGGCAGCATGCGCGGCAGCTACGAATTTGAAAACGACCTGGGCAGCCGCTTTACCGTCGATATCCCCGCAACCGATTTGAAATCGGACACCGTGCTGCAGTAGGCCGCCGCCGTTTCAACCGTTTTATTATCCTTTCAGGCAGCCTGAAAACCCTGAAACCGGCTTTTCAGGCTGCTTTTTCCTTTACGACTACGGAACCGCCATGAATTTCAGAACCGCCATTTTTCCCGTTTGGCTGCTGGCGCTGGCCGGCAGCGCCGGCTCCTTTAGCGGCCAGTACCTGCTGGGTATGAACCCTTGTGTGATGTGCATCGAACAGCGGCTGGCCATGCTCGCCGCGCTGCTGGTAAGCACCCTGCTGCTGATTCTGCCGCCGCGCTGCCGCCGCGTGCAGCTGCTATCCGGCCTGATTACCGCCCTACCCGCCGCCTTCGGCCTGTATGTTGCCGTCAAACAAAGCCATCTGCAGACCCTGCCCGTCGGCGCCCAGCCTTCCTGCGGCGCACCGTGGGCCTTCCGCCTGCGCAACTGGCCGCTGTTTGACTGGTTCGAGCCGATTATCCGCGGCGACGGCGCCTGCGGCGAAGTCTATACCATGCTCGGCATCCCCCTGCCCTGGCTCGGCGCCGCGCTGTTTTCGCTGATGCTCGCCGCCCTTGCCTTCGGCCTGCTGCGCGGCAAAAAGCGTTAAACCGCCGGCACCAAAACTTTCAGGCTGCCTTCGGATCAAGGCAGCCTGAAAGTTTTTATTGATACCGATGCCGTCAAACCGCCTACAAGCAGCCTGAGACCTTTGCAAAACCTAAAATAAAATAAGAAATAGTTAAATCATCGTCATTCCCGCGCAGGCGGGAATCTTGGCTGAACTTAATCAATAGATTGTTTTTCCAATAATTTTTGAATATCAAACAAGATTCCCGCCTGCGCGGGAATGACGGCATTTTTTATTTTTCAGGCCGGCTTTGGGATTTTGCAAAGGTCTCAGCCTGAAAGCCCAAGCCCACGCCTATTCCGGCAGCGCGGCCGAACCCATGCGGCGCAAGATGATATTGGTTTTGCTGCGCAGGCGCGGGTCGGACGGATTATCGGCGTAGCGCAGCGGCGCGGGAACGCGGGCGGCCAGCTGGGCGGCCTGGGCTTTGCTCAGGCGGGCGGCGTCGGTGTGGAAAAAGCGCTGCGCGGCGGCTTGGGCGCCGTAAACGCCGTAGTCCCATTCGATCACGTTGAGATACAGCTCGAAAATGCGGTCTTTGTCGGTGGTGGCTTCCAGCATGGCGGTGATGGCGGCTTCTTCGGCCTTGCGCCAGTAGCTGCGTTTTTCGTTGAGAAACAGGTTTTTCGCCAGCTGCTGGCTGATGGTGGAACCGCCGGCGCGCACTTTGCCGCTTTTTTCGTTGCGGCGCATGGCGTTTTTGATGCCGTTCCAGTCAAAACCTTCGTGGCCGGCGAAATTGGCGTCTTCCGACGCAATCAGCGCCTTTTTCAGATTAACGGAAATATGCGGGTAGGCCGTCCAGCGGTAATCGAGCCGCACTTCGGGGCGGGTGTCGGCCAGCTGCGCCATGCGCATGCGCATAAAGGCGGTTTGGTGCGGGGCAACGGCGCGGTAGCTGATAATGCTGCCATAGACATAAACATTAAACAGCACCAGCGCCAGCGGCGGCAGCACCAGCAGTCTGAACAGCCATTTCATTGCGACAACTCCTCGCGCAGCGCGGCGATAACCGGCGCAGTATCGGCACGAAAACCGCGCCACAGAAAATAAGATTCGGCAGCCTGCTCCACCAGCATGCCCAGGCCGTCGGCCACAGCGGCGGCGCCGTTTTCGAGCGCCTGGCGCATAAACGGCGTCGGCTGCGCGGCGTAAACCAAGTCATAGGCCAGCAGGCAGCCTGAAAAAATATCGGCCGGCACCGCAGGCGCTTCGCCTTTCAGGCTGCCTGAAGTGGCGTTAATCACAATATCGAAACGGCGGCCGGCCAGCGCGTTTAGCGGCAGCGCTTCGACGGCAAACTCATCGGCCAGCGCCTGCGCCCGCCCGGGGCTGCGGTTGGCAATCAGCACGCTTTCAGGCTGCCCCTGCAGCAGCGGCAGCACAATGCCGCGCGCCGCGCCGCCGGCACCGATAATCAGAATCCGCAGCCCCGCCAGCGCCACGCCGAGATTGTCCGCCAAATCGCGCACCAGGCCGGCGCCGTCGGTATTGTCGCCGCGCACGCGCCAGGCTTTGCCGCTTTCAGGCTGCGCGGGCAGGCGGATAAAGGTATTGACCGCCCCCGCAGCATGGGCGCGCTCGCTCAATTCGTCGGCATAGCGGCACGCCCATTCTTTGAACGGCACGGTAATGTTCGCCCCGCGGCCGCCCGCGGCGAAAAACGCATCCACGCCGGCGCGAAAACCACTTTCGCTATCGGGCAGCGCCAGCGCGCGGTAGTCGATGTCCTGCCCCTGCTGCGCGGCAAACAGGCGGTGGATGCGCGGCGACTTGCTGTGCGCAACCGGCTGGCCGAACACGGCAAATTGCGCGGAATGCTGCGTTTGCATGCGGACTCCTTATGGTTTGGTTTTCAGGCTGCCTGAAGCATGTGCATGATCAGGCGGATCAGGGTGTCTTTTTGTTTGGGGTTGGACTCGGCCACCAGCAGGGTGAGCGCGGCCAGGCCGGTGTCGTTGATGACGGCTTCGCCGCGTGTGTTAAACAAACGTCCGTTGCGGTGCAGGAAATCGGCAAACAAAAATGCGCCGCTGCGTTTGTTGCCGTCTGAAATCGGTGGCTTCGCCGCGCGCGATTAACTGCTGCTTGAACTGCGCCAGCGCGGTGAGGGCTTCGCCGACAGTGGGCAGCGTGCCGCCCGCTTGGGCTTTGGGCTCGCTCAACAAGCCTTCGTCGTATTGTTGCAGCCAGAGAAAGGTTTGCGCATAACGGCCGATAATATCGACCAGGCCGCGTCCGCTCTCAACGGTTAATTCGGGCGAAGCGGCGGTTTTGCGGATAAGGGCGACGGCCTGCTCCAATTCGGCGGCGTTTTGCTGCAAACGGCTTTGGTTAAGCGCGTAGCCTTTGAGCAGGTAGTCTTTCAGGCGGGCGGTCGCCCAAATGCGAAATTGCGTGGCATAACGAGACTTAACGCGATAACCTGTTGAAATAACTGCATCCAAATTGTAGTGCTTAATTTGGCGCGTAACCTTGCGGCTGCCTTCAGTTCGAACTACCGAGAAATCCTCGGTAGTTGCCTGCTCGTCCAACTCGCCTTCGGCATAGATGTTTTTCAAATGCAGACTGATGTTGTCGGCACTGGTATCAAAAAGCTGCGCCATCTGCGCCTGCGACAGCCATACGGTTTCTTGGCCGAAACGCACTTCCACCTGCGTTTGGCCGTCTGAAGTCTGATAGATTTCGATGGGATTATTCATGGTTCCGACCTTTTTTCAGGCAGCCTGAAAGCCGTTTAGAAACACCGGCAGCCAAAACAGCAGCAGTCGTGCCGTTTTATGTTTTCAGACGACCCTGCACAGCAAAGGCCGTTCCCGCCTCAAGCACGCGGGAATGACGTTTCTGAAAGCGCAGCTTCAACGAAGTGAAAACCTGTTCAGGCTGCTTTTTCCTGCGTTTTCAACAGCGGGAAACCGAGCTTCTCGCGCCCTTCCACATATTTTTGCGCCACGCTGCGGCTTAGGGCGCGGATGCGGCCGATGTAGGTGGCGCGTTCGGTTACGGAAATCGCGCCGCGTGCGTCGAGCAGGTTAAACGTATGGCCTGCCTTGAGTACCAGCTCGTAGGCGGGCAGGG
>ERZ1023282.367-NODE-367-length-22587-cov-4.984511_pt1 | contig 22587 bp, 19 predicted proteins | sample MGYA00521262_ERZ1023282 | MGnify/ENA primary metagenome ERZ1023282 (study PRJEB32759, sample SAMN07749867) | skin metagenome | biome: transportation; feature: city; material: polyester macromolecule | host: Homo sapiens | place: Hong Kong:KT line | collected... | reverse complement strand
AGCTCGGGAACCCAGTCGATGTGCCAGCTCGCCCCGGCAGCGGCGGCGACGAGCTGTTTGACCAGGCCGTCGCCTTTATCGCCAGCAGTCGCAAAACCTCGATTTCCTCGCTGCAGCGCCACCTGCGCATCGGCTACAACCGCGCCGCCAACCTGATGCAGGCACTGGAAGATGGCGGCATCGTCTCCCCGCCCGACGCCGGCGGCGCCCGCCAGATTCTGGTGCGGCAGGAATAGCGCCGTTACCGCATGCCAAAATCAGCCTGAAAGCGGCAAACAGCGTTTAATCAGCGATAAAAAGCAGCCTGAAAACCGGACAAACGGTTTTCAGGCTGCTTTTGCATTCGGGGTCTGCTACGGGTTTGACCCAATCCCCATCAACCCTGTTTCAGCTTTTTTGCCAGATCGATGTTGGTGCGGATGGCGGCGACGGATTCGGCGAGTTTGGCCTGCTCCCAGGCGTTGAGTTTGGGCGGCAGCTTTTTCTCGACGCCGTTTGCGCCGATGACGACGGGAATGCTGAATACGATGTCGTGCTGGCCGAGTTCGCCGTCAATGTAGGTGGCGGCGGAGAAGACGGCTTTTTCGTCGAGCACGATGCTGCGCAGGATTTCGGTGGCGGCTTGGGAGACGGCGGCGTCGGTTACGCCGTCTTTGGGGTGGAAGACTTCGTAGGCAGCCTGAACGACTTTGTCTTTGACTTCATCCGCGCTCCAGTTGTCTTGTCCGAAATACTCGGGCAGCTCGGCGTAGGGGATGGTGGCGATTTGCGCGCTGCCCAACAGCGGGAAGGCGGTGTAGCCGTGTTCGCCCATCATAAAGGCGTTGACGGCTTTGGGGTCGAGGCCGTAGCGGCGGCCGAGTAGAAAGCGCAGGCGGGAGGAATCGAGGGTGCAGCCGGTGCCGATGATTTTTTCTTTTGGGTAGCCGAACTCGGTGGCGGCGATGTAAACGACAGTGTCGAGCGGGTTGGTGATGAAGACGAGAACGGCGTCGCGGGTTACGCGGCTGATGTCGCCCATAATCTGGCGGATGATGGCGGCGTTGTTGCCCAAAAGCGCCTGGCGGTCGGCGGGCACTTCGCCGTGCGGCCAGATGTGGGTGGCGGCGATAACGATTACGTCGGCGTCGGCGATGTCGTCGTAGCTGCCGCCGTAGATGTTGACGTTGGCGCGGCCGAGCATGCCGGAGGCGTGCATTTGGTCGAGGGCTTCGGCGGCGGCGCGTTCGCTGCGGGTGTCGATGGCGACGATTTCGCCGAACAGGCCGGAGAGGGCGGCGTTTTCCAGTACTTCCGATCCGACATGGCCGACGCCGATAACGGCGAGTTTGTTGGTTTTCATAAGACAGCTCCTTGTAGCTTGCGGTGGGGAAAGTCCGGCTGCGCGGGGAAGGCCGTCTGAAAAGGCGGCTTCGCGTCGGCGCGGCCGGAAGCGGGGTTTATTCTTTGAAGACGAAGGCGTCGTCGGTATAGAGTTTGAACAGGTCGCGGCAGATTTTGTAGGCGACGAAACCGACGGCAAAGGGGATGACGAGCCAAGCCAGCAGCATCACCAGTATGCCGCAGCCGCCCGCCAGCGAGGCGATGGGGCCGACCAGGCCGACCAGGCCGAAACCGGAGGATGCGGGGGTGCCGACCAGGTTGAAAAAGGGCACGGACAGGGCGCTGATAGCGGCGGTAAGCACCATCGGTACGGCAATCAGCGGTCGTTTTAGGAAGTTGGGCATCATCATTTTCATCGCACCCAGCGCAATGGCGATGGGGATGCCCGATTCGTTTTTGCGGCCGGTGCCCCACACCAGCACGGCGGTGGTGGCGGCAATGCCCATCGAGGCCGCGCCCGCCGCCAGTCCGTCCAGACCGATGGCGATGCCGATGGCAACGGTAGAAACGGGGCTGACGATAATCACGGCAAAGGACGCGGCAATCAGCACGCTCATCAGATAGGGCTGCAGCTCGGTAAAGGTGTTGATGCCGTGGCCGATCACGGTGGTGATGTGGGCGGTGAAAGGCAGGATTTTCCAGCCGAGAAAGCCGACGCCGGCGCCGATGAAAATCGGCAGGCAGATAATGTTGAGCGCACCGAAGCGTTTGCCCACCAGCCGCACCGCCAGCACCGCCAGCGCGGCGGTGAACATGGTGTTGATCAGATCGCCGATACCGGCAAGCTGGAAAATGCTTTGTTCGATATTGTCTTTCACCACTTCCACATACTTCCACGCGCCCGAGCCGATATAGGCCGCGCCACCGACCGCCAGCTGCTGCATCGGCGCGAGCTGGAATTTCTGGCCGATGAGAATGCCGGCCATAATCGGCGTGAAGAATTGGAAAACTTGGAGAACGTGGAGAAATTCGTTGGCAAAGCCGCCGAAGGTGGGATGGCCGAGCAGGGGTTTGAGCAGGGTGGCCAGAATGGCGTTGGGAATCAGGGCGACGACAATGGCGATGGCCGTGCCGTTGAGAATATTGTTGAGAAAATCGGTGACGGATTCTTTTTTGCTTTTTTGTGCTTCGCTCATGGCGTTCTCCTTCATTTCGTCAAAATGGGAAGCCAAATGATAGCAGATAATGTTTGCAGAGAAATTGATATAGTGTAAGAAACGGCGTTTCAGGCTGTCTGCGGTGTGCTGGCGGTGCCGCAAGCGACAAAAAACGACGGCTTCTGCCGTCGTTTTTTTGTATCGGGATGGGTTACAGCTGGGTTTGTTTGACGATATTGCCCAGCGTGCGCACGTCGCTGACGCGGTTGGCGGAGCTGTTGGCGCCGAGTACCACGATAATCACCGGATCGCGGCCGAGTTTGGCCTGCAGCACCATTGATTTGCCGGCTTCGCGGATGTAGCCGGTTTTCTGTACGGTGATGTCCCACTGGCCTTCGCGCACTAAAGCGTTGGAGTTTTTATAGTTTTGCACTTTGCCGGCGCTGGTGTAGGCGGAGCCGCTGTTGGCGGTGCTCAGCTGGCGGATTTTCGGGTAGTTGGTGGCGGCTTTGACCATGCGGCTCAAATCGCGGGCGGTGGAAACGTTGCGCGGGTCAAGGCCGGTGGGTTCGAAGAAACGGGTATTGCTCATGCCCAGGCTTTTGGCTTTGGCGTTCATCGCGGCAACAAAAGCGCTCATGCCGCCCGGATAGGTGCGGGCCAGGGCGTGGATGGCGCGGTTTTCGCTGCTCATCAAACCCAGATGCAGCAGTTTTTCGCGGGTCAGGGTGGTGCCGATGGACAGGCGGCTGCCGGTGCCTTTGAGGCGGTCGATTTCGGCTTCGGTGATGGTGATCTGCTCGTTCATGTTCAAACGGGCATCCAGCAGCACCATGGCCGACATCATTTTGGAAATCGAAGCGATGGAGCGGACGTTGTCGATGTTTTTCTGGTAAAGGATTTTGTTGTTGCGCGCGTCCATAATCAGGGCGGAGCGGGCGTTGAGCTGCGGGCCGTAGTAGTTGGCCTGCTCTTCGATGGTGCTGTTTTCGATGATTTGTTTCAGGGGGTCGGCATCGTTGGCGGCAACGGCGGGAGCGATTTGTTTTTGTTCGAGAAGCTGGCCGATCAGGTCTTCGTCGTCCAAGGCGAAGGCGCTGGAGCACAGGCTCAGGCCGATAAGGGTGCTGCAACAAAGTTTTTTGCTGAAACGGGTAAAATTCATGGCGGCGTCCTTGTGTGCGATAACAGATTGAAAACTAATGTTTAATCCGTTTTGGGATAAAAAACGGCGGCAATCATACCATTATTGGCGCGGCCGACAAAGGGAAATCAGACAGAAATTCATGTAAATACGCAAAAATTTACATTCCGGCAAAGCAGCCTGAAAGCAGGGTGGCAGTGCTTTTGCGCGCTTTCAGGCTGCTTTTTTCCGCGTGGTGGCGTGTTTTTGTTAAGTTTTGTCGGCCGGTTTTTCAGGCTGCCTGAGTATTTGCAGGCAGCCTGAAAAAAAAACAGCCGTCAGCGGCGCAGGCGCAGGGCGTTCCACACCACCAGCAGCGAGCTGAAACTCATGCCCAGCGCGGCCAGCCACGGGGTAACGAAACCAGCCAGCGCCAGCGGCACAGCGATCAGGTTGTAAACGCTGGCCCAAATCAGATTTTGGCGGATAACGGCGCGGGTGCGAGCGGCAAGGGCAAACAGATGGGGCAGGGCGGTGGGGTCGTCGTTGAGCAGCAGGATGTCGGCGCCGTCGCGGGCGACGTCGGCGCTGCCGGCCACCGCCACCGAAATATCGGCGGCGGCCAGCACCGGCGCATCGTTGATGCCGTCGCCGAGCATCAGCACGCGCCGCCCCTGCCGCTGCAGGGTCTGCACATAGGCGAGCTTGTCTTCGGGCGTGGCTTCGGCGCGGATGTCGCTGATGCCGAGCGTTTGCGCCAGCGCGGCGACGGCGGCGCGGCGGTCGCCGCTGAGAATGTGGGCGGCCAGGCCGCGGTTTTGTAGCTGGGCAATCACGGTATCGAAGCCGGCTTTGTTTTCGTCGGCCAGCAGATAGGCAGCCTGAAAACCGTCGGCATTGCCCAGCGCGATCACGCTGCCCTGCTGCTCCAGTTCGGCCAATTCCGGCGGGATGCCGCCGGCGGTTTCGGCAACAAATTCCGGCCGGCCGAGCGCCCAGTTTTGTTCGCGTCCGGCAATGGTGAGCAGGGCGCAGACGCCGTGACCGACGCGACTGACGCGGTTGCGGGCGGCAACGGCGTTTTTCAGGCTGCCTGCCACCGGTAGGGCGGCGATGGCGCGGGCAACGGGATGTTCGGAATGTTCTTCCAGCGCCTGCGCGGCGGCATCGGCATAGGGATTGCCGGCCAGCGCCAGCGTGCGGACAACCTGCAGGCGGCCGTGGGTCAGGGTGCCGGTTTTGTCGAAAACCACGGTATCGACGGCGGCGAGCGTTTCCAGCGCATGCCCGCGCGCCACCAGAATGCCGCGGGCGGCCAGATTGCCGGTGGCGGCGGCCAGCGCGGCGGGGGTGGCCAGCGACAGCGCGCAGGGGCAGGTAACCACCAAGAGCGACACGGTAATCCACAGCGCGGTGCCGGCATCGGCAAACCACCACCAGCCAATAAAGGTGGGTACGGCGGTGATAATCAGGCTGCGGGTGAAGGTGGCGGCATAGCGTTCGGCCTGCTCGGCCAAGCGCGGTTTTTGCGACAGCGCGCGATCGAGCAGGCGCACGATGTGGGCAAGACGGGTGGCGCTGCCGGTCTGCTCGACGCGGATGGTCAGCGGGCCGGCGGTATTGAGCGTGCCGGCGGTAACGCGGCAGCCTGAAAACTTGGGTACCGGCAGGTTCTCGCCGGTGAGCATCGCTTCGTTGATTTCGCTTTCGCCTTCGAGCACGATGCCGTCGGCCGGCACGGTTTCGCCGCCGCGCACCAGCAGCACATCGCCGGCTTTCAGGCTGGCTACGGCGGCTTCTTCGCTTTTGGGGTCGGGATAGGCCGGCAGCAGATGGCAGAACGCCGGCACCAGTTTGACCAGCCGTTCGGCGGCATCGCCGGCTTTGCGCCGTGCCGACTGCTCCATAAAGCGCCCGAGCAGCAGGAAGAACACAAACATGGCGATGCTCTCGAAATACATGCCCTGTCCGGCGTTGGAGAGCAGCGCGTAGATGCCGGCGATAAAGGTCATCACGATGGCAATAGCCACCGGCGTATCCATGCCGGTGCGGCCGTTTTTAAAGTCGCGCCACGCGCCGCGGTAAAATGGGGTGGCGGAGTAGAACATCGCCGGCAGCACCATAAAAAACGCGCCCCAGTGCAGCAGCAGCAGGTATTGCGGCTCGATGTCGGCGTAAAGATAGGTCGGCAGCGCGAACATCATAGTCTGCATGCTCGAGAGCGCGGCCACCGCCAGCCGGATCAGCATTTTTTTGCGCTCGCGCTGGGTTTGCGCTTCGTGTTTTTGGGCGTCGTAGGGCGCGGCGCTGTAGCCGGTTTCGCGCACGGCAAGTAGGATGTCGGACAGGCGGACGCGGCTTTCGTCCCAGCACACCCGCGCGCGCTGGGTACTGTAATTGAGTTCCGCGCGTTCGACGCCGGCCAGGCGCATCAGTTTCTGCTCGATCAGCCACACGCAGGCGGCGCAGGTAACGCCGCCGAGCATCAGCACTGCTTCGCGGCGGTTGTCGGGCTGGATTTCGACAAACTCGGCCTGCACTTCGGGCAGGTCGTACAGTTTGAGCTGTGCCAGCACTTCCGGCGGCGGCAGCACCGCGCGTTCGGCTTCGGCGGTGCGGTGCTTGTAATAGCTGCCCAGTCCGGCGTCGATAATGCCCTGGGCAACGGCCTGGCAGCCGGCGCAGCAGGTCGGCTGTTCGTTCCCTTCGTAACGCACGGGATAGCGGCTGCCGGCGGGAACGGGCAGGCCGCAGTGGAAGCAGGAGGATTCGTCTGGATTCATGGCGTGTGCGGGGTTTCAGGCTGCCTTGTTTTTCGGGTTTTGGTGTTTTGGTGCGCGGTGCGCACCCTACGGCGGGTGGTTTTCAGGCTGCCTTTGCGGTTTCGGCTGTAGGGTGCACATCGTGCACCATTGGTTGCGCTCTGGTGTTTTGGTGCGCGGTGCGTACTCTACGGCGGATGGCTTTCAGGCTGCTTTTGGTTTTCAGGCAGCCTGAAAAGGGCGGGGCTTTATTCGATGCCGGCCAGTTTGTGGGTTTGGATGCTGAGCTGCCAGTGCGGTTTGCCGGGGCGCTCGTTAAGTTCGCCGAGCAGGCGCAGGGTTGGCAGCAGGTTCATTTGGCCGTTTTGCTCGCAGGGGGAAAGGTAGTAGCGCTCGGCGCGGATGCGGCCTTCGATTTCGGCGCAGAACTCGGGGATGGAATCGTCGTCGGCAACGATGCGCACTTCGTCGGCGCGCTCGATGCAGCGTTTGGCATAGGCTTCGCGGTAGAGACGCTTGGGGCTGGCGGCGACATAGTCGATTTGCGGCGGAATTTCTTTCAGCGCGTTGGTTTCGATGGCCAGATAGCGGCCGGCGCGTTTGAGTTCGTCCAGCAGTACTTCGAGCTTGGGCTGGATGGTCGGCTCGCCGCCGGTAATGATGATGTTGCGGGTGTTGTGGGCGAGCACTTCGGAAAGGATGTCGTCGAGACCGCGCATGCCGTAGCGGTGGTAGTCGGTGTCGCACCAGTGGCAGGCGAGATTGCATTTGCCAAAGCGGATGAAAACGGCGTCCATGCCGGTGTTCCAGCCTTCGCCCTGCAGCGAGCGGAAGATTTCGACGATGCGGTAGGACGGCTTCATTCGCGGTACTCGCAGTAGGACGACGGAGTTTCCCACAGGCGGATCAGGCTGACCGGCAGGCCGGCGCGGTGTTTGAGCAGGCCGAAGATGTGCTCGGCCATCGCTTCGGCGGTGCTGCGGCAGGGCAGGGCGTAGGTTTTGGAATCGAGACTCTGCAGCAGCTCGGCGACGCGGCTTTCACGCTCGCTGCCGCTGTCATAAATAAAAGCGTGGTCCATCAGATCGAGCACATGGCGCTGCACGCAGTCTTTCAGGTCGCCAAAGTCGATGACCATGCCGCGCTTGGGGCCGGTTTCGTGCAGGCTGCCTGAAACTTCTACCTGCAGGATATAGGTGTGGCCGTGCAGGTTTTTGCATTTGCCGTCGTGGCCGTCGAGCATGTGCGCCATGTCGAAAGTGAATTGTTTGGCGGTTTTAAACATGTGTGTGTTCCGGTGCGGCAGCCTGAAAACGGCGGCCTGGTGTTGGGATTACGCATTTTAACATGCGGTGCAGGCAGCCTGAAAAGGCGCTGGGTGCTATCGGCGGAATTGCAGGCAGGCGTTTTCAGGCTGCCTGCCGCCTGCGTGGCGGATGCGGCGGTTTTCGGTTATGATGCCGCACGTTCAGGGCAGCCTGAATTTTTTTATGGGCGCTTGCCCGTCAAATTTACACTTCGCAAACACACAGAAAGGACAGCAAAATGTCAATCAAACAAGAATTCAAAGACTTCATTATGCGCGGCAATGTGATCGATCTGGCCGTCGGTATGGTGGTCGGCACCGCCTTTTCCGGTATCGTCAAATCGCTGGTGGACGACGTGATTATGCCGCCCATCGGTCTGATTCTGGGCGGGGTGGACTTTTCCAATCTGTTTTTAACGCTCAAATCCGGCGCCAACCCGCCCGAAGCCGGCTACGAAACGCTGGCCGCCGCCAAAGCCGCCGGCGCGGTAACGCTGAACGTGGGTGTGTTTATCAACGCGCTGGTGAGCTTTATGATTGTCGCTTCGGCGATTTTCGTGGTGGTGAAACTGATCAACAAACTCAAAGGCGCGCCTGCCGCCGCCGAGCCGGAAGCGCCGGCCGAGCCCAGCGAAGAAGTGCTGCTGCTGCGCGAAATCCGCGATTCGCTGAAAAAATAAACGCCGCACCGCGCGATGCGGCGCCGAGGCAGCCTGAAAACGCTGCGCCCGCCCGCCGATTGCCATGCTTTGAGGCAGCCTGAAACGGTTTCAGGCTGCCTGATTGTCTGCTAGAATCGCGCCTTTCGTTTTTCAGACACACCCCCTTTTGATTAGGAAAACCCAGCTATGATTGGAAGCGTATTTGCCGCAGCGGATCCGGCGCCCGCCCCCGGCGGTTTGATGAGCTATATTCCGCTGATTGCGATTCTCGCCTTGTTTTACTTTATGCTGTTCCGTCCGCAGCAAAAGCGCGAGAAACAGCGTCAGACAATGATCAGCGAGTTGCAAAAAGGCGACCGCGTGCTTTTGGTTTCCGGCTTCTACGCCCGCATCATCAAGCCCGGCGAAACCGTGTTTACCGTTGAAATCGGCAAAGGCGTGCAGGTGGAAATCGACCGCAACGCCATCGCCCAGAAAGTCGAGCAGCCTGCCGCTGCCGATGCCAAATCCGAATAAGGCTGCCTGAAAGCCGGATCACTGCCGACACCGCCCATGCCGTCGGCAGTTTGTTTGCCCTTAACACAAGGCTCCCCCTATGAACCGTTACCCGCTTTGGAAATACCTGCTGATCGCCCTAACGCTGGCGGTGGCAGCCATTTACGCCCTGCCCAACCTTTACGGCGTAACCCCCGCCATCCAGATTTCGACCAACCGCCAGTCGGTGGTTATCAATCAGGAAACCGAGCGCCGCGTCGCCCAGGCGCTTCAAGAGGCCAATATCAAAACCGACGGCATGTTTATCGCCGGCGGCAGCCTGAAAGTGCGGGTGAGCGACGCCGACAAAATCAATGCGCGCGATGCCATCGACAATGTTTTGGGCGAGGGCTATATCGTTGCCCAAAACCAAATCGCCAACAGCCCCGACTGGCTGGCGAAAATCGGCGCCAACCCGATGTTCCTGGGTCTCGACTTGCGCGGCGGCGTGCATTTCACCATGCAGGTGGACATGAAAGCCGCGCTGGAAAAAGCGCTCGACCGCAACGCCGGCGACGTGCGCCGCACCCTGCGTGAGCAGAAAATCCGCTCCGGCACCATCCGCAAATCGGGCAACAGCCTGCTGGTGCCCTTCCAAGACCAGGCCGATCTGGACAAAGCCTATCCCGAGCTGCAAAAGCTGTTTACCGACAATATGACCGGCCAGCCGTCTTTGGAGATGTCCAGCGAGGGCAATACCCTGAAGCTGACGCTGCCCGAGCAGCAGCTCAACCAAATCCGCAAAAAAGCGGTTGAGCAGAACATCACCACCCTGCACAAGCGCGTAAACGAATTGGGCACCGCCGAGCCAGTGATCCAGCAGGCCGGTGCCGACCGCATCGTGGTGCAGCTGCCGGGTATGACCGATACCGCCAAGGCCAAAGACATTATCGGCCGCACCGCCACGCTGGAAGTGCGGATGGTGAGCGAAGACTTGGATCTGATCCAGCAGGCTGTCGGCGGCAACGTGCCTGAAGGCTACGAGCTTTTGAGCGATAAAGACGGCAATCCCTATCTGGTCAGCAAACAAGTCGAGCTGACCGGCGACAACATCAACGCCGCCCAGTCGGCCATCGACGAAGAAAGCAAGCGCCCCACCGTCAATCTGAATCTGGACAGCGTCGGCACCACCGTGTTTGCCGACTTGACCGCCGCCAACCGCGGCAAAATCATGGCGATGGTGCTGATCGACCAGGGCAAGTCCGAAGTGATTACCGCGCCGCGCATCCAAGAGCCGATTCCCGGCGGCCGCGTGCGCATTACCGGCATGGCCGGCACCGCCGAAGCCAACGACGTCGCCCTTCTGCTGGGCGCCGGCTCGCTTGCCGCGCCGATGGACATTATCGAAGAGCGCACCATCGGCCCGTCGCTGGGTGCGGAAAACATCACCAAAGGCGTGAACTCAACCGTGTGGGGCTTTGCCGTGGTGGCGGTGTTTATGGTGATTTACTACCGCCTGTTCGGCATCTTCTCGGCGCTGGCGCTCAGTGCCAACCTGTTGTTCCTGTTTGCCATTCTTTCCGCGCTGCAGGCCACGCTGACGCTGCCGGGCATCGCCGCCATCGCGCTGACGCTGGGTATGGCCATCGACTCCAACGTATTGATTAACGAGCGAATACGTGAAGAATTACGTGCCGGCAAAAAACCACAGGTGGCGATTAAAGAAGGTTACGACCATGCTTGGGACACCATTCTCGACTCCAACCTGACTTCGCTGATCGCCGGTATCGCCCTGCTGGTATTCGGCTCCGGCCCCGTGCGCGGTTTCGCCATCGTCCACTGCCTGGGCATTATGACTTCCATCTACTCGTCGGTAGTGGTATCGCGCGCCCTGGTTAATCTGTGGTACGGCCGCCGCCGCAAGCTGACCCGCATTTCCATCGGCGTACACTATCCGCCGGTAATCGACCGCGACGACAACGTGGCACTGGAAAAGGAATAACTTATGGAACTGTTCCACTTCAAACGCGACATCCCCTTTATGAGCTATGGCAAGCTCACTACCTTTATCTCGCTTGCCACCTTCATACTGGCGGTATTTTTCCTGGCTACCCGCGGCCTGAACCTGTCGGTGGAATTTACCGGCGGCACGCTGATGGAAGTCGAATACAAGCAGCAGGGCGCCAATATCGACCAGGTGCGGCAGGATTTGGAAAAACTGCAGTTGGGCGAAATCCAAGTGCAGGCGCTGGGCACCAACAAGCACATTATGGTCCGCCTGCCCAACAAAACTTCCGCCGCCCAAAGCGCCGACGGCCAGAAAGCCGAAACCGCCAAGCTCTCCAACCAAGTAATGGAAGTGCTCAAACAGCGTAATGCCGACGCCTCGCTGCGCCAGGTCGAATTTATCGGCCCGGCCGTCGGCGAAGACTTGGCGCGCAACGGCCTGATTGCGCTGGGCATGGTGGTCGCCGGCATCATTCTGTATCTGTCGATGCGTTTCGAATGGCGCTTTGCCGTTTCCGCCATTATCGCCAATATGCACGACGTGGTGATTATCCTCGGCTGCTTCGCCTTTTTCCGCTGGGAGTTCTCGCTCACCGTACTGGCCGGCGTGCTCGCCGTGCTCGGCTATTCGGTAAACGAATCGGTGGTGGTGTTCGACCGTATCCGCGAAAACTTCCGCAAGCCGGCAATGCGCAACAAAACCGTCCATCAGGTGATCGACAACGCCATTACCGCCACCGCCGGCCGTACCGTGATTACCCACGGCTCCACCGAAGCGATGGTGCTTTCCATGCTGGTATTCGGCGGCGCCGCGCTGCACGGCTTTGCCATCGCCCTGACCATCGGCATCGTCTTCGGCATCTACTCCTCCGTGCTGGTCGCCAGCCCGCTGCTGTTGATGTTCGGCCTGACCCGCAACAACGCGTTCAAGCAGAAAAAACAGAAAGAAGAAGTTGTGGTCTGATTTTTGCCCGCACCGCAAACAAGGCAGCCTGAAAACGGGGTTTTCCGTTTTCAGGCTGCCTTTTAGCTTTCAGGCTGCCTTTTGGCGCGCGGGGCGGCACCGTGCTGTAGGTCGGATACTCGTATCCGACATTGCTTTTTCCTGAGTTGAATGCCGCCTTTGCAGTCGGCTGTCGGATTCAAGAATCCGACCTACGGAAGTTTTCGGTTTTCAGGCTGCCTTGTGGAGTGTCATGCGGAATATTGCAGAAGCAGGGTAGGGTACCGCAGCGCGCACCGTTTTGCGGTTTCAGGCAGCCTGAAAATACTGCTTCAGGCTGCCCGCCGCCAAGCAGCCTGAAACCCGCCCGAAAGGCAAACAGGCAGCCTGAAAACTTTTCAGGCTGCCTGTTTCAAACCGTGGCGCGAAAATCAGGACATTTCGGCTGCGTACTGTTCGGCGCTCATCAGGCCGTCCAGATCGGCGCTGTTGGCCGGTTTGATTTTGAAGAACCAGCCGGCGCCGTAGGGGTCGCTGTTGGCGGTTTCGGGGGCATCTACCAGCGCTTGGTTGGCTTCCAATACGGTGCCGGCAATCGGCGCGTACACGTCGGAAGCGGCTTTCACCGATTCAACCACGCCGGCCTGCTCTTCGGCGGCCAGCTCGGCGCCCACTTCGGGCAGTTCGACAAACACGATGTCGCCCAACAGCTCTTGCGCGTGGTGGGTGATGCCCACGGTTACGCTGCCGTCGGCTTCCAAACGCAGCCATTCGTGGCTGGCGACATATTTCAAATCGGCGGGGATATTGCTCATGGTCGGGTTCCGTTTCTCGGTTGGTTGGCGGGTGCTGGCGCGGCGCGGTGCCGCGGCTAGCGTTTAAAGGGCGTAAGTTTACATTAGCCGCAAGGATTCTGGCAAAGATTTCACACGGGTGCCGCTGCCGGCCGGCATCAGGGTAAAAGTCTTGCGCCGCAGGGTAAAGTTTTGCCGGACGCGCCGTCGCACAAGGGCTGCGGTTTCGGGTAAAATCCGCCGTTTGATTTTTCAGGCTGCCTGAACGGATACCGCCATGCTCAACAAAGACCAATTCGCCGACAACCACTTCATCCGCACCATCATCGAAGACGATCTCAAAAGCGGTAAACACACCGCCATCCAAACCCGTTTCCCGCCCGAGCCCAACGGCTATCTGCACATCGGCCACGCCAAATCCATCTGCCTGAATTTCGGCCTCGCCTACGTGTACGACGGCCTGTGTAACCTGCGCTTTGACGACACCAACCCCGAAAAAGAAAACCAGGAATACGTTGATTCGATTAAAGAAGACGTTAACTGGCTGGGCTTCGAGTGGGCGGGCGAGCCGCATTACGCGTCCGACTATTTCGACCGCCTGTTTGACTACGCCGTCGGTTTAATCAAAGACGGCAAAGCCTATGTCGATGATTTGACCGCCGAAGAAATGCGCGAATATCGCGGCACGCTTACCGAGCCGGGCAAAAACAGCCCCTACCGCGAGCGCAGCGTCGAAGAAAACCTCGATCTCTTTATGCGCATGAAAAACGGTGAATTCCCCGACGGCAGCAAAACCCTGCGCCTGAAAATCGACATGGCTTCCGGCAATGTAAACATGCGCGACCCCGTGATTTACCGCATCCGCCGCGCCCACCACCACAACACGGGCGACAAATGGTGCATTTATCCGATGTACGACTATACGCACGCCCTGTCGGATGCCATTGAAAACATTACCCATTCGCTCTGCACGCTGGAATTCGAATCGCACCGCCCACTGTATGACTGGGTGGTGGAAAACACGCCCGTTACCGGCAAACCGCACCAATATGAGTTTTCGCGGCTGGAACTGCTTTATTCCATCACCTCCAAACGCAAGCTGAACCAACTGGTGTCTGATGGACACGTCAGCGGCTGGGACGACCCGCGCATGCCCACCATTTCCGGTATGCGCCGCCGCGGTTACACGCCAGAAGGCCTGCGCCTGTTTGCCAAACGCGTCGGCATTTCCAAATCGGAAAACATTGTGGACATGAGCGTGCTGGAAGGCGCGATTCGGGAAGAGTTGGAAAACTCCGCGCCTCGCCTGATGGCGGTACTCGATCCGCTGAAAGTTACCCTGACCAATTTTGAAGCAGGCAAAACGCAAAGCCGCAGTGCAGCATTCCACCCGAACCACGAAGCAATGGGCAGCCGAGAAGTACCTGTTTCGCCAACTATTTACATTGAGCGGGACGACTTTGCCGAAGTGCCGCCCAAAGGCTTCAAACGCTTAACGCCCGGCGGCGAAGTACGCCTGCGCCACGGCTATGTCATCCGATGCGACGAGGTGGTGAAAGACGCGGCAGGCAACGTGGTGGAACTGAAATGCAGCATCGACCACGACACGCTGGGCAAAAACCCCGAAGGCCGCAAAGTGAAAGGCGTTATCCACTGGGTGTCCGCCGAACACGCCGCCCCGATTACCGTGCGCCTGTATGACCGCCTGTTTACCGTGGAACGTCCGGATGCAGTGCGCGGCGACGACGGCGAATACCTGCCCTTCACCGACTTCCTGAATCCAGAATCCGTGCGCGAAATCACCGCATACGCCGAATCCGCCGTGCAAAACCTGCCGCCCGAAAGCCGCTGGCAGTTCGAGCGCATCGGCTATTTCGTCACTGACCGAAAAGACCACACGGCAGACAAGCCCGTGTTCAATAAAACAGTGGGCTTGAAAGACACTTGGCAGAAAGCCGCATAAATCAGGTGCAGGCTGCTTTTGGAAATGCGAAAACAGCATTCAAAAGCAGCCTGCACTTTTATAGTGAATTAAAATCGCAATGATACGGCGTTGGCTCGCCTTGACGTACTACTTGTACGCCTTGCGGCTCGCCGCCTTGTCTCATTTTTATTTTAATCCACTATATTTTCACAACAAGGAAACCCATGAAATCCACACAATCCGCCCTTTTGCTGGCCGCCGTGCTGCCCATCGGCGCACACGCCCTTGTTATCCAACCGTTGCCCGAAGTCGTTACCCTGCCGCACGATATAAAACACAAAGGGCTGACCATCCCCGCCGGCAGCCGCATCCGTTACGACACCGACCGCAACGCACCCAAAACCGACTGGCAACAAGTTTTGCAAACGGAAAAAATTCACAGCATTTACTTCCCCAAAAACATGGTTTGGGGCGGCTACCGCACCGATTCGCTCTCTTTTTATTCCGAAAAAATCTCGCTGTTCACCACCACTCCACCCAAAAATGTGCCGCGCTTCATCCAATGCAACCGCCAATATAGCGGCAGCGCCTATCATATTTACGTCGATTCGCCCGATTGGAGCGGCCGTAACGCCGTGTTTGCAGGCTGCGACGCGCAAAACATCACCATGCGTTTTAACGGCAAAGCACGGGAACTCGGCAACCGCACCGTGATGAAGGAAGGCGGCAACTGGGTAGTCGAACTGAACAATACCGCTTTCAGCGTGCCGAAAATACTCAGGCTCAACCAACGCGGCGAACTGACGGATTTCACTTTCTATACCGACCAGCCGCAAAACTTCGGCCGCTGTGCATACAGTAAAGACAAATTCAGTACCGTAACGTATTTTTCCGTGCACAAAAGCGGTAACGGCTGGCAGGCCAAGCTGGAAACCGATGTGTATGACTATGTTAGCGAAGAAACCCGCCGCCGCGACCAAAGCGATGCATGCTTCTCGCCCAATCCGCTGCCTGCGGCCACCGCCGCACAATGGTTAGACAAACTATTGGCCGAAAACCCGACCAAGCCGCGTTAAACGGCAAAAAAAGCAGCCTGCACTTTTTGATAAGCGTGCAGGCTGCTTTTTATCGGGCTATGCGTTCATTGGCATTAACGGCGGCGGCGAACCAGCTGCCATGCGCGCGGAATATAGCTCAATGCGCCAAAACCGCTCCAAACGTGCACCATCCGTGTAAACGGGAAGATTAAGAAGAAGGTCATGCCCATGAAAATGTGCATTTTGAACAAGATGCTCACGTCTTCCAAATATTCTGCCGCCGCGCCGCGGAAGGTAACGATGTGTTGCGCCCATTTCATCAGTTTCACCATTTCGTGGCCGTCCAAGTGCCCCATGCTGACGAAAATGGTGGACAAGCCCAAAGCCAATGTGATGAAAATCCACACCAACACCAATTTGTCGCGCCAAGTGCTGTTCAGGTTAATACGGTCGATTTTGAAGCGGCGGTTCATCAACATCACTAAACCCACCATCGCCATCGAACCGAAGATGCCGCCCATCGTCATGGCGAAAATCTGTTTCGCACCGTGCGAAATACCCAGAAATTCCCAAAATGCCAAAGGGGTCAGCAAACCGAACAAGTGGCCGAAGAACACCGCCAGCACGCCCACGTGGAACAGGATATTGCCAAGGCGCAGCTGGCCTTCATACAGCAGCTGGCTGGAATCGCTTTTCCAGGAATACTGCTCGCGCTCGAAACGCATCAGGCTGCCCAGGAAGAAAACGGACAGGCAGATATATGGATAAATGCCGAAAAAGAATTGATTTAAGGTATTCATAATTTCACTCTCCAAAATCCAATGTCAGGCATTGGGACGGTTGCCCGTCGGATAGAATTGAACGGTTTGCAGGCCGCCCATTTTGGGTTTCAACAACGGCTCCAATCCTTGATTGTCGGGCCCGAACGTTTCCATGGCTTCGTCCATGTCGCGCACCGGCGGTTCAATCAGCGGCTGCGGCTCCACCGGACTCAATGCCACCACCGCATTCAGCAGCGCAGCATAAGGCGAACCGTACAATTCCAGTTTTTTTGCAATGTGCGCCACCACATGAACGGCATCGCCCAGCAATTTCTGCGCTTCATCGGCAGGAATGTGCGAGAAGAACTCCAACAGCGCAGGCAGGTAATCGGGCAATTCGTCATCGCCCAATTCGTAGCCGTAGCGGCGGTATTCTTCCAGCAAATCCACCATTGCGCTGCCGCGGTCGCGGTCTTCGCCATACACGTGCTCAAAAATATACAGCGCATGATGGCGGCTGCGGTCAAACACCAGCACATAGTCTTCCTGCAATTCGCGCAAGGTGTGGCTGGCCAAATGGTCGAGAAATTTGTCCAAACCGGCACGGTGCGGATTGTTTTTCAACTCGGGCAGCTCGCTCAAAGCAGCCTGCAACTCGGGCAGGGCTTCGAGCAAGTCGCTTTCGGGATAACACATCAATGCCGACAACCATTTATAGGTTAAAGGTTTGATTTCCATAGTCTGCCACCCGATTAACGCACACCGTTTTCACGGTTTTCTTCAATGTCTTTGCGGCGGTCGAAGAACACAATCGGCGTGCCTTTGCGTTTGCCGAACAGGCTTTCTTCGGAAGAACCGCCGGAGCAACCGTTGCCGAATGTGAAGCCGCACGCGCCTTTTTCGTCAAACGTGTTTTCCACCATTTCGCGGTGGCTGGTCGGAATCACAAAGCGGTCTTCGTAGTTGGCAATCGCCATCACTTGATACATTTCTTCCACTTGTGCCGGTGTCAAACCTGTGCCGTCCAGCGTTTGTTCCAACGTTTCGCCGTGTACCACTTGTCCGCGTTTGTAACGGCGCATGGCAATCATGCGTTCCAACGCGGCTTTGATGGGCTCTACTTTGCCTGCCGTCAGCAGGTTGGCCAAATAGCGCAACGGAATACGCATTTCGTCCACGCTCGGGATAATGCCGTTTTCGCCGACCAAACCGCGCTCGATGGCGGACTGGATAGGCGAAAGTGGCGGAATGTACCAAACCATCGGCATGGTGCGGTATTCCGGATGCAGCGGGAAGGCCACTTTCCATTCCATCGCCATTTTGTACACGGGCGAGCGTTTGGCTGCGTCCAGCCAGCTTTGGCTGATACCTTGTTTCAAGGCTTCTTTTTCGATTTCCGGATCGTTCGGATTCAGGAACAGGCCCAGTTGCGCTTCATACAAATCTTGCGGGTTTTCCACGCTGGCCGCTGCTTCGATTTTGTCGGCATCGTACAGCAGCACGCCCAGATAGCGGATACGGCCCACGCAGGTTTCGGAGCAGACGGTCGGCTCGCCCACTTCGATACGCGGATAGCAGAACGTGCATTTTTCGGCTTTGCCGCTGGTCCAGTTGTAATAGATTTTTTTGTATGGGCAGCCGGACACACACATACGCCAGCCGCGGCATTTGTCTTGGTCAATCAATACAATGCCGTCGTCTTCGCGTTTATAGATACTGCCGGACGGGCAGGAGGCCACGCAGGTCGGATTCAGGCAGTGTTCGCACAGGCGGGGCAGATACATCATGAAGGTCTGCTCGAATGCGGCGTGCATTTCTTTTTGAATGCCTTCGAACAACACGTCTTTGCCGCGTTTCTCAAATTCACCTGCCAAGTCGTCTTCCCAGTTCGGACCCCATTCCACTTTGTCCATTTTTTTGCCGGTAATCACGGAAATGGGACGCGCGGTGGGCGGCGTTTTCATTTTGGGCGCGTTTTGCAGGTGCTCGTAATCGTAGGTGAACGGCTCGTAGTAGTCGTCGATTTTCGGCATGTTGGGGTTGGCGAAAATATTGGACAGGATTTTCAGCTTGCCGCCTTGTTTGGGCACGAGCTTGCCGTCCGATTTGCGCACCCAGCCGCCGTTCCATTTTTCTTGGTCTTCCCAGTTTTTCGGGAAGCCGATGCCGGGCTTGGTTTCTACGTTGTTGAACCATGCGTATTCCACGCCGTCGCGTGAAGTCCATACGTTTTTGCAGGTAACGGAGCAGGTGTGGCAACCGATACATTTGTCTAGGTTCAACACCATGCCGACTTGCGCTCTGATTTTCATAATGTGTTCCTTGAGGTTGGTGTGCAGGCTGCTTTTTATGGCCGCCCGCAACGGAATTATTGGTTATGGGTGTGGAGGGTTGCAGGCTGCTTGAAAACCAGCCTGCGCATTGACTACCGACAACAGCACGCAGTCTGCTTCGCTGTTGTTCAGCGCGCCGTGCGTCTGCCCTAATCCGACCACCACGCTTTCTCCTGCACGGATGTGGCGGCGGCTGTGTTCATCGTCCAACAATTCGGCTTCACCCTGCAATACGACCCAAATATCCGTTCCTTGCGGATGACGGTGCGGCGGCAGGCTGCCTTGCGGCGGAATCTGCCACAAAACCAAGTTCAAGTCGGCACTTTGGTGCAGCACGGTGCGGACGGCTTGGTCTGGGTTGTCTTGCAAATAAGGGGCGATGTCTAAAATACTGGGAATATTCATGGCGGTTCTCCATAGAAGGATGGCTTTATAGAAGGATGGCTTTTCAAAGCAGCCTGCACAACGAATTATGCAGGTGCAGGCTGCTTTTTGAACGGTTTATGCCGGTTCGTCCATCCAGTCGATTTCGTTCATCTTACGAACAATCACCCATTCATCACGGTTACTGCCCACGGTGCCGTAGTAGTTAAAGCCGTACGCCAGTTGTGCATAACCGCCAATCATATGGGTCGGATTCAACACGGCGCGGGTAACCGAGTTATGGATACCGCCGCGTTTTTGCGTGGTTTCCGCCGCCGGCGTGTGTACCAGTTTTTCCTGCGCGTGATACATCAGAATCATCGTTTCGGGAATACGTTGGCTCACAATCACACGGCAGGCAATCGCGCCGTTGGCATTGAACACTTCCACCCAGTCGTTATCCACCAGGCCTGCTTTTTTCGCGTCGATTTCGGAAATCCACACATGCGGGCCGCCACGAGAAAGCGTGAGCATGCGCAGGTTTTCGGAATAAGTGGAGTGGATGCCCCATTTTTGGTGCGGCGTTAAGAAATTCAATGTGATTTCCGTATTGCCGTTCGGCTTCATGCCCAGCAGTTTCTTCGTGGTTTTCAAATCGACTGCGGGACGGTAGGCACAGAAGTCCACGCCGAAATCACGCATCCATTTGTGGTCTTGATAGAAATGCTGGCGGCCGGTCAGCGTGCGCCAAGGAATCAGCTCATGCACGTTAGTGTAACCTGCGGTGTAGCACACTTCTTCGCTTTCCACGCCGGACCAAATCGGCGAAGTAACGATTTTGCGCGGTTGCGCCACAATGTCGCGGAAGCGGATGGCGGTGTGCTCGCTCGAGTTAATCAGGTGCGTATGGTCGCGGCCTGTCGCTTTCCCCAAGGCTTCCCATGCTTTTTTGGAAACATGGCCGTTGGTTTCGGGGGCCAGCGTCAAAATCATTTCTGCCGCATCAATGGCGGTTTCCAGTTTCGGTTGGCCTTTGCCCGCACCTTCGGAACGCACGCCGTTCAGTTTGCGCAAGAATTCCACTTCGTGCTTCGTATCCCACGCCATACCTTTGCCGTTGTTGTTGATTTTTTCCAACAGCGGACCGATTGCCGTGTATTTCTCATACACTTTGCTGTAATCGCGTTCCACCACGGTAATGTTCGGCATGGTTTTTCCGGGAATCGGCTCGCATTCGCCCAGTTTCCAGTCTTTCGGATCAAAAGGCTGACCCAATTCGCCCGGGCTGTCGTGCATCAGCGGCGTGAGCACGATGTCTTTGCGTACGCCCAAGTAGTCTTTGGCCAGCTCGCTGAATTTTTTGGCCAGGCCTTTATAGATTTCCCAGTCGGACTTGCTCTGCCACAAAGGCTGCACCGCTTCGGTAAACGGATGGATGAACGGGTGCATGTCGGACGTGTTCAGATCGTCCTTCTCGTACCAGGTGGCCGTGGGCAGCACGATGTCGCCGTACAGGCAGGTCGTGCTCATCCGGAAATCCAGGACCGTCACCAGATCCAGCTTGCCCTCCTCGGGCATCTGCTCGGGCGTGCGCACCTCGGTCGGACGCACGGTGTCGCTGGCGTCACAGAAAACCGAGTTCTGCGCACCCAGCAGGTACTTCAGGAAGTACTCGTGCCCCTTGCCGCTGGACCCCAGGATGTTCGAACGCCACACAAACAGGTTGCGCGGGAAGTTCTTCGGATTCTCGGGGTCATCACAGCTCATGCGCTGCGAGCCGTCCTGCGCGACGTACTGACTGAGCCGCAGCCGACCCGAGACCATGACGTGCTGACCCTTCGCGAGCGAGTGATAAGCGTTGCCCGCGAGCGTGCGGAACGCCGTCACGCTGAAGAACTGCGACGCACCGTCGCTCCACGTGTTCTCCTGCGCGTTCCAGCGGCGCTCGTTGACCGCCATCCGGAACGCGAGGAACGCATCCCCTGTCTTCGTCTGGCGCAGCACCGGGTCGGTGACGACGGTGCCGCTGATGTCGATCGCTACCTCGTTCATGGTGGTTCCTCCACTGCGGCCGCGGCCGCGTCAGGCGTCGCGCCGGCCACCTCGGCCGGTCGTGATCCCGACGCTAGGCAGGTTCGTCCGCCCCGCGCGTCCCACCGTCACCGATGCTGTGGATAGGCCCTCCCGAGCGCTGCCTGGGAGGGCAGATTCACAGCTGGCACGCTTCGCCTGGGGACGGCCGCGACGCAGCGTCACCATCCCCAGCCCGGAGCCGAACCACGTCACCCCCGCGCCTGACCCACGGCCGTACCGTCCGCAGAGCCCCCACCCACCAGCACCGCAACCATCGCCCGCGGCTCAGGCAGACGCCTCCGCGAGCGCCCGTGCCGTGTCGTCGTGGCGCCTCACGACCGCCTCGACGGGCGCGATGATGCGCTCCGACGCCACCTGCGCGATGGCCTCGTCGAGGCGCTCCTGCGCATCCTGACGTGCGCGTCGGGCTCCCGTCCGAGCGAGGGTCCGCGTGAGGACCGTGAGCAACAACCCCGCGAGCAACCCGCCGGCGAGCATGACGAGCGGGATGGGCAGCCAATCACCCGCCATCGTCGGGACGCCCACGTGGATCTGCATCGTGCCGAGCAGCGCGAGCACGATCAACCACGCGGCCCCGGCCAGCGCGACACCGGCGAAGGCCCACTGCAGCGCCGACGCCGCGGCCCACCAACCCGGGAAGCGTCCGCGCAACGGCGTGCGCAGCACGGCCTGGTCGAGCGCGTCGGCCATGGCGCCGTCACGCCCCGTCGCGGCGCTGCGCACCTCGTCTGCCCAGGGGTCCGGCAGGCCGTCCGCAGCCTTCTCCCCGAGACGCCTCGTCGCGAGGTCGACCGCAGCGCGCGCGGCCGGCGTCGCGGGAGGCAGCGACGACTTGCCGAGCACGACGCGCCGATCACCGCGGCTCATGCCGTCGGACACCTGCTTGTCGAGCCCGAGCCGCGCGAGCGGCCGCGCCTTGAGCTTCTGCGACCATCGCGTGAACGGCCATCCGGTGCGCCGTGCCGCCTCTGTGCGGTAGTCGCGCTCGACGGCGTCGAGCACCACCCCCACACCGGCCGACTGCGCGAGGGCGGAGACGAGCTCGGCGTTCGTCCCACTCGTGCGATGCTCGCGCACCGCTCCGACGTGCGAGCTGAGCCGCTGGGCCTGATGCCGCAGATCGCCCGCGAGGCGCCGATCGGCGGCATTCTTGGCCTGCACGACGTCCGCGAGAGCGTCGACGAGGGTCGTCACACCGCCGTCGACGACCGTCGAGGTGGGCAGCACGAGCGCGTCCGTCAGCCCGTCCTCGACGAGGAGGCGACTCAGGTCGGCGAGGCAGCTGTCGGCCCCCTCCGGCGTCAACCGATCGGCCTGGTTGAGCACGACGATCGACGTCGCCTTCGCGACCGTCGAGCCCGAGAGCGGCAGCGGCACCCTCGAGGACGCCGTCGGCTCCACCTCGATCGCGTTCAACCGCGAGCGCGGCGCCGACTACGACGCCTACGGCTACCCGGCCGCCGCGCCCTTCGACGGGGAGTCCCTCGAGAGCTGCTCCGGCTCCGCGAGCGACGACACCATCGG
>ERZ1023282.361-NODE-361-length-22794-cov-4.392453_pt1 | contig 22794 bp, 20 predicted proteins | sample MGYA00521262_ERZ1023282 | MGnify/ENA primary metagenome ERZ1023282 (study PRJEB32759, sample SAMN07749867) | skin metagenome | biome: transportation; feature: city; material: polyester macromolecule | host: Homo sapiens | place: Hong Kong:KT line | collected... | reverse complement strand
ATCCGGTGCCACAGAAAGGGCTGCGTACGTCGTGTTGGCCGATAACGGTTCCACTGACGGTGTTCCCGAACAGCAAGCTGATAAGCGTGAGAATGTCGAGTTTTTCGCCACCGGCGGAAACCTGGGGTATGGCACGGCCATCAATAGGGCTGTGCAACACCTTAAGGAGCGCAAAGAGCGCGGGGATATAGACGGAGACTTCTTTGTTGTCTCCAACCCTGACGTCGTCTTTGACCCTGGTTCTATCGACGCCATGCTTGAGTGTGCGCAGCGCTGGCCAGGTGCTGCCACCATTGGCCCGCGCATTAGGGAAGCCGACGGGGCCGCTTATCCTTCAGCACGTACCGTGCCCACCATACGTAACGGTGTTGGGCATGCCTTGTTCGGGACCATCTGGCCCTCGAACCCTTGGACCAAGGCATATCGTGATGATGACGATCTCACCACAGAACACCCAGCTGGTTGGCTTTCCGGCTCCTGCTTGCTGGTGCGGTGGGATGCCTTCGATGCCATCGGAGGCTTTGACGAGCGCTACTTCATGTACATGGAGGATGTTGATTTAGGTGACCGTTTCGGTCGCGCCGGTTACTCCAACGTGCTGTGCCCTTCGGCGGAAATTACCCACGCCAAGGGGCATGCTGCGGGGGAGAATCCAGCCGCGATGCTGCCTGCACATCACGACAGTGCCTATCGTTTTATTGCGGATAGGCATGCTGCGTGGTGGCAGGCACCACTGCGACTGGTGGTACGTATTGGACTCAAAATGCGGGCATGTATCGCTGTGTATTCTGCACGTCGCGGACAAGCTAGCTAAATTAATTAATAAAGCCCAATATGAATTGAGGAAAAATGCCTGAAATTCACCCACTTGCCCACGACACTGATGCCGTTATTCTTGTCGGCGGAAAAGGCACTCGCCTTCGCCCATTAACGGTGTCTACTCCAAAGCCGATGTTGCCTACCGCGGGTGCGCCGTTTTTGAAGCACCTGCTAGCGCGCATCAAAAGTGCTGGAATGCGGCATGTGGTGTTGGGAACCTCGTTCCAAGCCGAGGTATTTGAAGAATACTTCGGCGACGGCTCAGAGATGGGTCTAGAGATCGAGTATGTTTTTGAAGAAAAAGCCCTGGGTACGGGCGGTGCGATCCGTAATGTGATGAATAAGCTGCGCCACAATAACGCCATGGTTTTCAATGGTGACGTGTTGGGCGGTACGGATCTCAACGCTATTTTGCAGACCCATGAACAAAAGCAAGCGGACGTGACCATGCATCTTGTGCGGGTTGCGGATCCGCGTGCCTTTGGCTGTGTTCCCACTGATGAGGACGGTCGTGTGGTGGCGTTCCTGGAAAAAACCATGGATCCGCCCACTGACCAGATCAACGCGGGGTGTTATGTATTCCGCAAGGAGATCATTAACACCATCCCAGCTGGTCGCGTAGTGAGCGTGGAGCGGGAGACCTTCCCGCGCCTGCTGGAGGAAGGACTGCGCGTCTACGGCCACGTTGATCATGCTTATTGGCGGGATATGGGCACGCCAAAGGACTTCGTCCACGGCTCTTCTGACCTGGTTCGCGGCATCGCGCCATCGCCGTTGCTGGCGGGCCAGGTGGGGGAGTCGTGGACTGACCCTACTGCGGGTGTGAAAGGGGGCGTGATTTTGCTGGGTGGCACGGCGGTGGGCCGTGGCACGGAGATCGGTGCTGGCTGCCGTTTGGACCGCACGGTGGTGTTTGAAGGGGTGACTATCGAGCCGGGTGCGATTATCGAGGATTCGATTATCGCCTCGGGCGCGCACATCGGCGCTAATGCCAGGATCAAGGATTGTGTCATCGGTGAGGGGGCGCAGATTGGCGCGCGTTGCGAGCTGAAGGGCGGTTTGCGGGTTTGGCCGGGCGTCGTGCTGCCTGATGGTGGTATCCGGTTCTCCACTGACGCATAGATCCTGATGTGTAAGTAAAGCTTAAGTAACATGTGCTACCTGTGAGTTTGGTTGCATATTTACTACATATAGTACCCCCGACTATTACCCCCGTTTGAGTCCTTCTGGGGCTGATGTTACTCGTGTGACTGGCTTGCTGGGAATAGGGCTAGAGGGGGCTATTTTTTTCTGAGCCAGGTTGACTGTATCTAGTGATAGCGTGTGTAATCGGCTTGTGTGATCAACGGTGTTGGTTATCAACAAGAAATAATTGCCCACAAAAACTATCGGAGAACAGGAGCGTAGCGTGGAAAACATTGCAGGCGACGCAATGCCTCGCGGAAACGCAAAGTCCGATGATGGGGAGCAAAACTCCGGTTTGCAATCTTCGCAGCAAGGCCATCGAGTCGAATTCTCTTTCGATGCATTGTTTAGCGCTGTAGAGCAGGAATGGCAGGAACAGGCTCTGTGTGCTCAAACGGATCCTGAGGCATTCTTCCCTGAAAAGGGTGGTTCTACGCGTGAGGCTAAGCGCATTTGTCAGGCGTGTAGTGTTCGCGACGAATGCCTGGAATACGCACTGGAGCATGACGAGCGTTTTGGTATTTGGGGCGGACTTTCAGAGCGTGAACGCCGCCGCCTTAAGAAACAAATCAGCTAACCATCTGCGTGGTGTCGGGGTGCGTCACCACGGATGATTCGGATTGATGGTTGTTGGCTCAATGTTCAAATAAGCCGCAACCAGTGATGTAAGAACTGTGTGGAGTAATTCCACTTTTTCCTTCATGTCGTCGCAGCGTTGCTCAATGGGCATGCGAAACAGCACAATACGCGGACGCGTTGGCCTGCCGCGCTGATCAATTCCGGCGGGGATGAGCCGCCCTAAGGGGACGGGGCCATCTGCGGCTATTTCGTCGCTGTAGCGAGATACATCTGGGTTGAGTCGCATGCGTGGAACGGTGTCTACGGCGATGTCGATGCTGGCAAGCTCGTCGGGAAAGGCGGCCTGAATGGGGGAGTAAGCCTCAATCAGGGCGGCGTCGAACAGCTGACTGCGGTTGCGATAACGACGCACCGTGCGGGGGTAAACAGTGCCACGCATCCCCCGGCCGCGACGATCTCGAAAAGATCTTATGTGCATAAAACCACAGCATAGCCGGGGTTTGTAGGCTGGTGGTGGGGGCGCGCCGTGGCATCTTAACTACACAAACCTAAAGTTCGGGTCTAGACTTTGTGGCGTGAGTCAATTTCGTCGTTGTTCCCGCCCAGGATGTGGCAAGCCTGCAGTAGCCACATTGACCTACGCCTACGCTGATCAAACCGCTGTTGTTGGTCCGCTTGCCGTTGCGAGTGAGCCGCATAGCTGGGATTTGTGTGAGGCCCATGCTGCTAAAATCACAGCTCCTCTTGGATGGGAGCTTATGCGCGTGCATGATATTTACCCAGACGCTGATGAGGATGATGACCTCACAGCTCTGGCGGAGGCGGTGCGTGAAGCGGGGCGACACTCTAGCGGGCTTGTTGTTGATGACCAGCCTGCTACACCACCCCAACAACGACCAGTGATCCAGCACCGCGGTGACGGTGCCCAGGGTGCGGACGGCGCGAACCATCCGGTGCGTCGTTCTAAGGAAATTCGCGCGCATCGTGCGCAGCGCCGCAGTCATCTTTTCGTTGTGCCGGATCTCAACGAAACAAATGATGATTCCTAAGATTAGAATTTTTGCCCTGTAGGGCCCTAAAGTAAGGCGGAGAGTCCTCGCGCGGCGGGGAGCCACGCCCTTGGATGTAAGCCCCTTGTGGCGTTACACAACCATCACGCACGGCGTGTGGTGGTACACGGCATAGTAAAGCGGCAAGGAGATAAACCCACATCATGCGCACTCGTGAATCTGTTGAAGCTGTCATTAAGGCATATGATGTTCGGGGGATAGTTGGGGAAGGATTTGACGCCGAGTTTATGCAGGAAACCGGCGCTGCCTTTGGGCGACTCATACAGGGCGAGGACGCCAACGTTGTGGTGATTGGCCATGACATGCGCGATTCCTCGCCGGGGTTGTCGCGCGCGTTTGCGAATGGCGTCGCAGACCAGGGTTTGAATGTCCTCTATCTGGGGCTGACTTCGACGGATGAACTGTACTACGCCTCGGGCGTTCTGGACTGCCCAGGTGCCATGTTCACGGCAAGCCACAACCCGGCGGAATATAACGGCATTAAAATGTGCCGCTCGGGTGCCCGCCCTGTGGGGCAGGAATCGGGACTTCGCACAATTATCGACGACCTGGTGGCCGGGGTTCCCACGTATGACGGCGCGCGCGGCACGATCAGCGACCGTGATGTACTTGACGGCTACGGCGAGTTTCTACGCGACCTGGTGGACCTGCGGGGCATCCGCCCCCTGAAAGTTGCCGTGGACGCAGGCAACGGCATGGGTGGGTTGACGGTGCCGGCGGTTCTGGGCGCGGCCGGACTTCCCCTGGATATTGAGCCGTTGTATTTCGAGCTGGACGGTAGTTTCCCCAATCATGAGGCGAATCCGCTGGAGCCGAAGAACCTGGTGGATCTGCAGAAATTCGTGGTGGAGACCGGTTCGGATATCGGTCTGGCGTTTGATGGCGATGCCGACCGCTGCTTCGTGGTGGATGAGAAAGGCCAGCCAGTCAGTCCCTCAGCAATCTGCGGGATTGTGGCGGAGCGTTACCTGGCACAGAAGCCGGGTGGGACAATCATTCACAATTTGATCACGTCGAAGGCTGTCCCGGAGATCATTGAGGAAAACGGCGGCACTCCGGTGCGCACGCGAGTGGGGCACTCGTTTATCAAGGCGAAAATGGCTGAGACCGGCGCTATCTTTGGTGGCGAGCATTCCGCACACTACTATTTCACCGAGTTTTTCAACGCGGATTCCGGGATGCTGGCCGCCATGCATGTGCTGGCTGCTCTGGGGCATCAGAATAAGCCGTTGAGCGAGATGATGGCGGCCTACAACCGCTACGAGGCATCAGGAGAAATCAATTCCCGCGTTGCTGATCAGAAGGAAAGCACCCAGCAGGTGCTCGATGCCTTTGCCGACCGCATCGACTCCATCGACACCTTAGATGGCGTGACCGTGCAGCTGAAGGGCACTCCAGCATGGTTTAACGTGCGGGGTTCGAATACTGAGCCGCTGTTGCGCCTGAATGTTGAAGCTCCGACGCGCGCGGAGGTGGACGCCTTAGTGGACGAAATCCTGGGTATCATTCGTCGCTAGAATTGGTGCCATGCAGGAGCAGGAAAAACTGAAGTTTTTTGAGGTTGCCCACGAAGGCGCCTTTGTCCGGGCGGTGGCTGAGGCTGTCGCCAACGGCGTGTTTAGTGACCTTCGTGAATTCGCTCCTCGCTCTATCGTCGCTGTCTGCGGCGATGATGCTAGCCGTCACGCTGCGGAGATTGTCTCCGCATTGAGTGGTCCTTTGTCGATCCCGGTTGTGGTCACCGACCAGCTGCCAGTATTTTGTGGCGCATTGGATGTGGTTTTTGTCACCCAGTCGGCCGGACAGCGTACGGGATGGGGTGCGGAGGCATTCGTGGAAACGGTGGCCAGAGAGGCGTCGCGACGCGGCAGCCTCACTTTCTGCTGCGCGCCGCACCAGTGGGAGGACGCTCCGAGAGGTATGACGGTGCTGCCGAACCTCCCAGGAATGGAAGGGCGGTTTTCCGCAGCACGGGTGATCACCTCCCTGTGGACGATTGTTGCGGCGCTGGACACACCCCAAGACACGCTGGGGGAGACGCTTGCACACTGCGCCGAATCCGTGGATGAGGAGCTGCATGCCTTGTCGCCGCAGCGCGACGCCCTAGTCAACCCGGCGCGGGGCCTGCGTAATTGGGCGCATGGTACGCGGGTGGTGCACAGCTCATCGTCGGCAGTGGGTGTACGCATTGCGGCCTTAGCGGCCCTATTGTGGGCTGAGCATGGTCTGGTCAGCAGTGTCTTGTCTGCGGAAAACCTCACGGAGGCGCTACCCGCGCTGGAAGGGTCGGAGCGGGACATTTTCTACGACCCGTTCCTGGATGAAGACGAAGACATGGCGCCCCCGCCGCTTCCCTTAAGGATTGTGATGTGGGTGACCCCGGCGGACGTCGATAAGCTGCCGCCCACCGAGCTGCTTCCCCCAAACACGCTGATTGAGCGAAGCGACAGCCCGAACACCAGCGCCCTCGCAGCAACACTGATTGTGCTCACCCGAGCGTGGGCCGCCGCGATTTTTGAGCCAACGACCGACTAAACCGCCTATCAACATTATCTATCAATACCGGAGGACATCTATGCAACTACTCAGTGGAGCCATGCGCAGTTACCCATGGGGATCGCACACAGCGATAGCTGAGTTACGGGGGCACGCCAGCCCCTCGGATAGCCCTGAAGCTGAGCTCTGGTACGGTGCCCACCCCGGTGATCCCTCCACCCTTCACGGGAGTGAACCGCAGGACACTAAGCCCCTTGACCAGGCAATTGCTGCAGACCCTGAGTACCATCTTGGAGCTCGGGTGCGTCGAGAGTTTGGCGACACCCTGCCGTTCCTCCTGAAAATCCTCGCCGCCGGTGAGCCCCTGTCATTGCAGGCGCATCCCTCCCGCGCACAGGCCCAGGAAGGGTTTGCGCGGGAAAATGCTGCGGGCATCAGCCTTGATGCCCCGGAGCGTAACTACAAGGACGACAACCACAAGCCCGAGTTGATCGTCGCCCTCACCGACTTCCAAGCCATGACAGGCTTCAGGCCCCTCGCGCGCACTCTTGAGATTGCTGCCGCGTTGAACTGCCCCGAACTCGACCGCTACATCTCCATGCTGGATGTAGACAATGAGGACAGCAGCATCCGGGCCCTGTTCACCACGTGGATCGCCATTCCAGTTGCCAACCGCACCAAACTTATCGACGCCATGACTGCCGCCGCACGCGCCTATGTTGCGCGCCCCGACGCCGTGGACTGGATTGCCGACACCCTGAACAATATCCTGCTGCTGGATGAACGCTACCCGGGGGATTCCGGTGTCCTCGGGGCGTTCCTTCTGAACAAAATCAACCTGAAACCTGGTGAAGCCATCTATCTTGATGCTGGCGAGCTGCATGCCTATGTGCATGGTCTGGGCATTGAAATCATGGCCAACTCGGACAATGTTCTCCGCGGTGGGCTGACCACCAAACACGTGGACGTTCCAGAACTGGTGCGGGTACTCAACTTTACGCCGCTGACGGACCCCAGCATTCGGGAATCCGACCTTGCTGAAACCACAACGGCAAATAAAATTACCTATCCGGTGCCCATCAACGAGTTCGCGCTCTCTGCGCTGAATTTTGATGGTTCGGGCGAGGAGACGGTGGAGTGGTCTAGCGATGGCCCCAGCATTGTACTGTGTACGGGTGGTGAGCTGCACCTCACCGACTCGGGTTCTGAACTAGTCATACACCCGGGCGAGTCCGTGTGGATCCCTGCTGCCAATGACCAAGTGACTATTCGCCCAGGTGGCGGTGCTGCGCAGGCATTTGTGGCATCAGTGTAAGCCGGAGCGATTTGTGTCGCAGTGATCTGTGTCGGAGTGTTTGTGTGGGGCCTGCCGAAACGTGAACGGTGTAACGCCTTGAGCAGCGTTTACGCAAGGTAGGCCCCACTGCCAGGTTTGAAAATGGGGTGTTGCCGTGCCTGGCGGACTATTCCGTCGAAGCTGAGTCTGTTGGCTCGGCCGAATATGTAGTGCTAAAGCTCGTTGCGTTGGGCATACTGTCTTGGCCATGCACTGTCGTGGTGTTATTTTCGTTGGCTGCTGCCTGGTCAGCCGGACTGTAGGAAGACGGGGCGGCCTGCTCAGACTGCTGGCTTTGTGTGCCTGCGGAACCCTGCTGCGTGGGTTGCTCGTTCTGGGTAGCTGTTTCAGCAGTGTTGTCGCTGGATTGCTGAGTGCCAGAAGTGTTGCTGCCGGAGGCATCGATGGGGACATCAGGGCCGCCCATGCCATTAAATTCGCGTGTTTTCTGTTGTCCTGTGCTGGTATGTTCGCCGCTGGTGAGGTCGCTAGGCGTAGGCGTGTTCGATGCAGTGGCGGGAGACTGCCCCGACTGCTGCCCATTGCCCTGGGGAGATGGGTAGCTGGGTAGGTGTTGGCCAGGAAGCTGATTGGGTGAATGCGGCCGTGATGGAATCGCCGACGGTTCCTGCGAACTCGTGTCGTTTCCCGAGTTTCCTGTCGAGGGGCCTTCTTCTTCAATGAAATTGTCGTTACCCGAGCCGGGAGTTGGCCGTGTATTGGTTGATGGTCCTGCCAGGCTGGGGGCGGGTACATTGTTGTCGCCACGCTCCTGAGTATCCGGCCTGCGATGGGTATTGCCGCCACCAGTATTGGGCTGGCCAGGATTGGCTGGGTTGTTATCAGGATTGTTATTCCTGGGTGTGGTTCCTCCTCGAACAGGACCTGGGGCACCCGGAGCGTTTAATGGGTTTGGTTCAGCAAAATTCCTGCTGGCCTGTGCTTGGGGGCGGTACAGTTTTGTCGGCGCTACTTCAGGCGTATCCCGGGGGACAAATGCGTTGGGTGGCAGCAGAGGGTCACCCATCAAAGGGGAGGCCACTGCCGTAGGCGGGGCCGGAATATCCGATGAACTGGATGTTGTCTTGGTGGATGATGAGGAAGTGGTTGAGGGAATGGAAGACCTGTCGCTAGCTTTTTGAGCATCGGGGCTAGTAGATTGCCATACAGCATATCCGACACCGCCTGCGGCTATGCATCCAACGGTGGTGAATATGACAAAGCCGCGAGTGTCTGCTTTCACCAGTTTGTCTCCTCAACTACATTCGCAATTAACTAATCACAGTCATTAGCGCTGACAATAGCACGGCCGGGTAGGTTTTTGGTAGAGCAACACTAAGAAGATTATCTAGTTTACAGGAGGAAATGATGGGAGCGTGGGACGACGCGATCTTTTCCGAGGAAGTCAACGTTGACTTCCTTGATGAGCTGGCCAACCTCGATGAAGAGGACGTTCTGGAAGCTGTGGAAGATGCGTGCACCGTTGTGGCAAAACAGGATTCTGTCAGCGACGATGAAGTAAAAAATGCATTGTGTGCTGCAACAATTGCTGCTATTTGGGCGGGTGCGCCTTTTTCGGCGGGAGAAGTTGCTGACACGTACACTTTTATCCGGGAAATGAGAGGGTCGGGTTCCGATCAGTTGCGCGAAGTCGCGTTGGATGTGTTGGAAAATGCGGATGTGGATGAAGACCTGGATGTGTATATTGAGGCCCTCACCTAGCCCCTGACCTAGCGTCCGCTGGGGCTTCTATTACGATGGTGGCTGCGTACATGCCTAATCCATTCCCACTGTTTCAAGGAGTCCCAGGTGAACTTCAAGGTCGCGGACCTCACATTGGCCGATGCTGGCCGCCATCAGATCCGACTCGCCGAGTATGAGATGCCCGGCTTGATGGAGCTGCGCAGGGAATACGGCCCTGAGCAGCCACTGAAGGGGGCGCGCATCGCGGGTTCCATTCACATGACTGTGCAAACAGCTGTGCTGATTGAAACGCTGGTGGCGTTGGGGGCGCAAGTGCGCTGGGCGTCGTGCAATATTTTCTCCACTCAGGATGAGGCTGCGGCTGCCGTGGTGGTGGGGCAGGGCACGCCCGAGGATCCGCAGGGTGTGCCGGTCTTCGCCTGGAAGGGGGAAACCCTCGACGAGTACTGGTGGTGCCTGGACCAGATTTTCACCTGGGGCACTGATGATCAGGGCAACGAGATCCTTCCGAACATGATTCTGGACGATGGCGGGGATGCCACCATGGCCGTGATTCGGGGTACGCAGTTCGAGGAAGCCGGTGTTGTGCCCGCCACACAGCCCGACGATTCGGATGAGTACATCGCCTTCCTGGGCATGCTGCGCGAGTCCGTAGCCAAGGATAAAAGCCGTTGGACCCGAATCGGCAAGGCCGTGAAGGGTGTGACGGAGGAAACCACCACGGGCGTGCACCGCCTCTACCACTTCGCTGAGGAAGGGGTGTTGCCGTTCCCCGCGATGAATGTCAACGACGCGGTGACCAAGTCCAAGTTCGACAACAAGTACGGCACCCGGCATTCCTTGATTGACGGCATCAACCGCGCCACCGACATGCTGATGGGCGGCAAAAACGTGCTGATTTGCGGCTATGGTGACGTCGGTAAGGGCTGTGCCGAGGCAATGGCGGGCCAGGGTGCGCGTGTCAAAGTCACGGAAGCTGATCCGATCAATGCCTTGCAGGCACTCATGGATGGTTTCCCGGTGGTCACGGTCGACCAGGCCATCGCCGACGCGGATATTGTGATCACCGCCACCGGCAACCTGGGGATCATTACCTTCGATCAGATGCTGGCCATGAAGGATCACGCCGTTCTGGGCAACATTGGGCATTTTGATAACGAGATCGACATGCACTCCCTGTTGCACCTCGATGACGTCAGCCGCGTAACGATCAAGCCGCAGGTTGATGAGTTCACGCTGCCGAACGGCCGCTCCATTGTGGTGCTTTCGGAAGGGCGTCTGCTGAACCTGGGTAACGCTACCGGTCACCCGAGTTTTGTCATGTCTACGTCGTTTGCAGACCAGACCATCGCCCAGATCGAGCTGTTTCAGAACGGCGACAAGTACAGCAACGAGGTGTACCGCCTGCCCAAGATCCTTGACGAGAAGGTGGCCCGCATCCACGTTGAGGCCCTGGGCGGCCAGATCACCGAACTCACCAAGGAACAGGCAGAGTACATCGGCGTGGACGTCGCGGGTCCCTACAAGCCCGAGCACTACCGCTACTGATCATGATCATCAGCATTGAAGGTATCGACGGCGCGGGCAAGAATACCCTTGTCCGCGCCCTCACCTCGCGTATCGACGCCGCGACATTGACGTTTCCACGCTATGACACCTCCATCCATGCTCAGCTAGCTGCCCGCGCCCTGCACGGGCAGATGGGGGATTTGGTGGATAGTGCCCACGGCATGGCAACGTTGTTCGCGTTAGATCGGTATGGTGCGCGCGAGGTGTTGGATCGCTACGCCGACTCCGATGAGGTGTTACTGCTGGACCGCTATGTCGCCTCCAATGCGGCCTACACAGCGGCCCGCTTGAAAGACGATGCGGCGTTCGATTGGGTCTACGACTTGGAATTTGGGCAGCTGGGCTTGCCTGTGCCGCACCTGCAGGTGTTGTTGGAAACGTCGGTGGACGAGGCGTCGATACGTGCCCAAAAGCGGGAAGCCTACGACGCAACACGCACCCGGGATGCCTACGAAAAAGATGGCGAACTGCAGGACCGTACTTTTGCCGCCTACCAGCAGTTAGCCACGAAACAGTGGGCCAGTCCGTGGCTGACTAGCAGTGACGCGGACGACGTGAGTGAACACATCATACAGGTTATTTCTTCATAACTATGACACCATAGAACTTATGAACGCCAAGATTCTTGTTGTGGATGATGATCCAGCCATCTCTGAAATGCTGACCCTTGTATTACAGGCGGAAGGCTTTGACACGGTTGCCGTAGCTGACGGCGCAGATGCTGTGGGGGCTGCCGAGGCCGAGCAGCCCGATTTGATCCTGCTGGACTTGATGCTTCCTGGCATGAACGGCATTGATGTGTGCCGTACCATCCGCGAAACATCAACCGTGCCTATTGTGATGTTGACAGCTAAAACCGACACCGTGGATGTGGTGTTAGGGCTTGAATCCGGCGCGGATGACTACGTGAATAAGCCGTTTAAGGCCAAAGAGCTGGTCGCACGCATTCGCGCCCGCCTGCGCCGGACGGAAGACGAAGTCAGCGACGTTATTGAACTTGGCGATCTCACCATTGACGTGGCGGGCCATCAGGTGCGGCGCGGGAACGAAGAAATTCCCCTCACGCCTCTGGAATACGAATTGCTGCTTCTCCTGGCACGGAAACCCCGCCAGGTGGTGAGTCGTGAAGAACTGCTCACCAGCATTTGGGGTTATCGCTCCGCATCTGACAGTCGCGTGGTGAATGTTCATGTGCAGCGGCTTCGAGCGAAAATTGAGAAAGATCCCGAAAACCCGCAGATCATCGTGACCGTGCGGGGAGTGGGCTACAAGACAGGATGCGGTGAGTAACGGTTTTTAGGGAATATTTTCTTCGCCTGCGGGACACGTCGCTGGAACAGTGGCGCACGTCCCTGCAGGTGCGTGTCATTGGTTCCATCCTGGCGTCGTCAGTGGTGGTGGTGCTTCTTCTTGGTTTCTCCATGATCAACGTGGTCACCCAGCGGCTTGTGGACGCCAAAGTTGATGTCGCAAGCTCCGAAATTGATCGCGCCCGCACCACCGTCGAACGCCAAATATCGGAAACAGACACCTCCAATTCCCTCCAAGTCCGGCTGAACTCCGCGCGGTCGGCCATCTCCATGCGGGACTCCTCAACGGGGCAGGACAGCGCTGCCGTGTTTGAACCAGTCATCTTGGTCAACAACAACGACGGCACCATCACCACCGCGCCAGAGGGTTACCGCATTCCCGAACCCCTGCGAAACTTCGTCTCCCAAAACCAAGTTTCCTACCAGTTCTCCACCATTGATCGCGTGGACGGCTCCCGCTACAAAGCACTCATCATTGGCACGCCCACCGAAAGCGACATTCCCGGGCTGCAGCTTTACCTGGTCATGCCCCTGGACAACGAAGAAGCCACGCTCGCCCTCATGCGCGGCCTGCTCTCTGCCGGTGGCGTGTGCCTGATTGTACTGCTCATGGGCATCGCCTGGCTGACCACCCAACAAGTCACCGGACCCGTGCGATCCGCCAGCCGCATTGCCCAACGTTTCGCCGCAGGTCACCTGCGGGAACGCATGGTGGTGGACGGCGAAGACGAAATGGCCCGCCTGGCCATCAGCTTTAATGCCATGGCGGAATCCCTGTCCAAACAGATCCGCCAGCTTGAAGAATACGGCAACCTACAGCGGCAATTCACCTCCGATGTCTCCCACGAACTGCGTACTCCGCTCACAACAGTGCGCATGGCGGCTGACATGATCGCCGACCAGAAAGACGACCTCGACCCCTACACCCAGCGCGCCTCCGAACTGATGGTGCGCGAACTAGACCGGTTCGAATCACTTCTGGCGGAACTGTTGGAAATCTCCCGCCACGACGCCGGCGTGGCCGATCTCTCGGAAGACCGCATCGACATCCGGACCTGCGTCAACGCCGCATGGAGCCAGGTGCAACACCTCGCCGAAGAACTCGACGTGGAGGTGTCCTTCAACGAACCAGACGAGCCTGTGTCGGTGGTGGTGGATTCCCGCCGCATCGAACGCATCATGCGCAACCTCATCGCCAACGCCATCGACCACAGTGAAGGCAACCCCGTGGAAGTGACCCTTGCTGCCACTGACGACGCCGTGGCCATCACCGTTGTTGACCACGGTGTGGGATTGAAGCCCGGGCAAGAAGACCTGGTGTTTAACCGCTTCTGGCGTGCCGACCCCTCCCGCAAACGCCATTCCGGCGGCACTGGTCTGGGGCTGGCCATCTCCCGGGAAGACGCAGTAATTCACGGCGGCTCCCTCGACGCAACAGGAATCCCTGGCATTGGATCATGCTTCCGCCTGACCATTCCGCGAACTCCCTTGGCGAAATTCCAGTACAGCCCACTGCCGCTGGCCGTCCCAGGGTGGGAGCAGCACAATGATGTGGATGCGGTGGTCGAAGAACCGGAGCCACTCACCGAGGCAGACGTGGTGCTGACGGGACCGAACCACCATAACTACCGCGCCCCCCGCCGGGATGATGCTGTGACACTAGATGCCCAAGCCGAACCCCCTTCAGCGCTGTCGGTTGATGCGGTTGGTGACGCTCAGCCTGCTGATGCTAGCGAAGCCGAGGAACCAGCACGCACGTCGTACTCCGTTGAACTATCCACCGACCCAGTGGTTCCGGTGGTTGTGCCAGGACTTTCCTCCGAGGCAGACGCCAGTGACACAAGCCTCGCAGACAGCGGGCGCGGTATTCGCGACGAGGAGGGCACTCCACAGTGACACCCGTATCCACATCGGTGCCAACGCACACCACGCCACGAAAAACTGTCACCACCACTCTGGCCGTCGTCTCCATCATGGGTCTTGTCGCCGGGTGCACCACAGTGCCAGGGGACTCCACGCCTCAGGCGCTTCGCTCCTTCGCGCCCGCACAAAGCAACATTGACGTTCCCTCCCCAGTCCCCGGCAGAGAACCCGACCTGCTGCTCAGGGACTTTTTCACCGCGTCCGCCAACCCCATCCAAAACTATCAGGCAGCCCGTTCCTTCCTCAGCCCTGACATGGCGTCACAGTGGGATAACCAATCCAACACCCTCATCCTCGACCGCATTGATCTCAACGCCAATGCGGGTGCCACGGCTGACCGCATCAGCTACATTGTGCGAGGAACCGTGGTGGGCAACATGAGCACTGGCGGTGTTTACGCCCCAGAAAACGGCGACTACGAAGCCTCCATCGAACTGAGAAAAATCAACGGCGAATGGCGCATCACCTCACTGCCGCCAGGAGTCATCCTGGAAAAGGTGGAACTACGCAACAACTATCAGCCCCATGAGCTGTATTTCCTCGACCCGACCGGGCGATTCCTGGTGCGCGACCGGCGGTGGGTCTACAACGGTCAGCCTTCCACCGGCTCGGCGCTGCTCTCCCTCATGGTGGAGGGACCACAGCGTGGCATCGCCCCGGGTGTGGTCAACGAAGTACCCGAGGGGGCCGTGTTCAGCGGCATGAAAGACGGAGCTTACACCTTCATTGGGTTTGGCGAACTCAATGCCGACCAGCGGCACCGTTTCGCCGCCCAAGTGGTGTGGACGCTTGCCCGCGCCGGGGTGGCTGGCCCTTACAGAGTCACCCTTGACGGCGTTCCCCTGGAAATAGGCCAGGCTGGCCTATCGGTCGAAGACGTTGCGGAATTCAACCCCAACGTAGGCGTGGGGTCGCTATCCCCGCTGTACGCGCTGAGCAACGGACAGCTGTATGTGGTGTCCTCCGACCGCGTTGATCTCGCCCCCGGACGGTGGGGTGCGCAGGACGCGCAACTCGAATCGGCCGACATTTCTGCTACCGGCGACGTTGTGGCAGCGGTGCAAACCACAGGCGAAGGGGACGACAAGAAATCTCAAGTGCTGCTCGGGCCGCTTAACGGTGAGACCACCACTGCACTAGAACGCCGTACCCTTTCTCGCCCCAGCCTGGAATATGACGCCTCCGCCTTCTGGACAGTCCTTGACGGCACCACCATCGCGCGCGTCTCCCGATCCAGCGCCACCGGGGAAATGTCACAAATCGAGGTGGATAAAGATGCCTTCGGTGACGCCACGGGCGCCATTTCTGTGCTGCGGCTGTCACATTCCGGTGTCCGGGTGGCCATGATTATCGACGGCCGCGTCTACCTCGGTACCGTCTCACGGCCCGCGCCGGGGGAGAGGAAGATCACCAACCTGGTTCAGATCGCACCGAGCATTGGGAACACGGCGCTGACCTTGGATTGGCAGCATGACGGCTCATTGTTGGTCGGGACGTCGTCACCGGACACACCAGTGCGGCGAGTAGAGCTGGACGGCTCGGAAGTCACGCCGCTGTCGGCGGGGAACATTACCGCGCCGGTGGTGGCCGTGGCATCGTCAACGAACAACATTTACGTGACGGATTCCCGTGCGGTGCTGCAATTGCCGTCAAACGGGCCGTCGTCAGCGTTTTGGCGTGAAGTTCCTGCTCTTCAGGGCACACGTGCGGCACCGGTGGTGGCACACTAGAGATACAGGAAAAGAGGGGGGACATGCTGGAATTGTTGTTTCCGAAGAGCTGCGCTGGATGCGGTGCGGCAGGGGTGAGTTTGTGTGCGAGCTGCCAGGAGGAGCTTCGGCGGGTGCCGCATCGAGTGTCCTGCACGGTGGATCCGCGCGTGCCGGTGTGGGCGCTGAGTCCGTACGCAGGGGCGCATCGCCAGCTGGTTATCTCCATGAAGGAGCGCGGGCGTCGAGACGCATGTGCCTATGTTGGCGCGGCGGTGCGGGCAGCGGTGGATTTCCTTGCCGCGCGGGGCGAACTTCCATTCGCAGTCGACCTCACTCTGGTGCCGGCCCCAACACGCGCTCGCTCAGCACGGTTACGGGGTGGCGACACGGTCACGGCGGTGTGTGCGTCCTCAGGCTTATCGACGTTCCCGTGCGTGCAACACCGCAGTTCAGTGCGGGATTCTGTGGGGCTTGATGCTGCTGCGCGGCGTCGAAACCTGACGGAAGGTGTGGACCTGCTTCAAGTGCCGTCCTCGCCGGTGTTGTTGGTGGACGATGTTGTGACCACCGGGGCGACGGTGGAGGCCACCTGTGCCGTGCTGTTTAGCGCGGGGGTAGAAGTCAGTGGAGTTTTGGCTGTGTGTGCTGCGTGAGAGGTGGGGTTATGTAGCGCAGAGGTTATGACCAGAGGTATCCTTAAGGTGTAGTAATTCACATCATCGCGGACGTTGTGAGTAATCCCGCTCACATTGTGCGGTGGATACAACCGGGAGGTAAGAGCAAGTGACCATACCTGCTGAAAACAACGATGTCCTGCGCCCGGACACCCAGGTGACTATTACCGGACGCAACGTCGAGGTTCCCGACCACTTTGCCGAGCGCGTGCACGCCAAACTGGCAAAAATTGCGCGTCTCGACCCCACATTGACGTTCTTCCACGTTGAGCTTCAACATGAGCCTAACCCGCGTCGCGCCGACGAGAGCGACAAGATTCAGATCACAGCTACAGGTAAAGGTCACATTGCCCGTGCTGAAGCTAAGGAAGACAGTTTCTATGCAGCGCTGGAAACAGCCCTCGCACGCATGGAACGCTCACTGCGCAAAGTGAAGGCACGGCGACGCATCAGCCGCTCCGGGCACCGCGCCCCCAAAGGCGTGGGGGAGGTCGCAGCGGATCTGGTGGCAGATGCAACTGCTGCGGTAGCACAGCAACCCGAGGGCAAGTTTGATGTGGATCCCTACGAAGATTCCGTCACCGACGTTGTGCCTGGTCAGGTTGTTCGCACCAAGGAACACTCCTCCACGCCGATGAGTGTGGACGATGCTCTTTCTGAAATGGAACTGGTGGGTCATGATTTCTACTTGTTTGTCAATGAAGAAACCGGGCGCCCGTCCGTGGTATACCGCCGTCATGCCTTCGACTACGGGCTGATCAGCCTTGCCGAATAGGCGCATTTCCGCCGGTTAAAGCCGGCATATAGTCCTTACACCGCCATCGTGTTAGCGTTACCGAAGCTAGCCACGGTGGCGGTTTCTTAAGGCGTGTGGCAAACAGAGTAGACTAGTCAAGACTGTAAACGCGAAAGCCAAAGTTAGAAAAGGACGAACGCCTGTGTTTGGACTGTCCAAGATCCTCCGCGTCGGTGAAGGTCGCGCTGTAAAGCGCTTGAAAAAGATCGCCGACGAGGTGATCGCACTTGAGCCGGAATACGCTGATCTCAGCGATGAGGAACTGAAGGCCAAAACGGCGGAGTTCAAAAAACGCCTGAAAAAGGGCGAAACGCTTGACGATATTCTGCTGGAAGCCTTCGCCGTGGCGCGTGAAGCCTCCTGGCGAGTACTGGACCAGAAACACTACCCCGTGCAGATCATGGGTGGTGCTGCACTCCACTTTGGCAACGTCGCCGAAATGCGTACCGGTGAAGGCAAGACCCTCACCTGTGTGCTGCCCGCCTATCTCAATGCCCTCGAAGGCAAAGGCGTGCACGTGGTCACCGTCAATGACTACCTTGCCAAGCGCGACTCGGAGTGGATGGGTCGTGTGCACCGCTTCCTGGGACTGACCACCGATGTGATTCTTGCGGACATGACCCCGCAAGAGCGTCGAGACGCATACAACGCCGACATCACCTACGGCACCAACAACGAACTGGGCTTCGACTACCTGCGCGATAACATGGCGCGCTCCATCGACGAACTCGTGCAGCGTCCGCACAACTACGCCATCGTTGACGAGGTGGACTCTATCCTCATTGACGAAGCCCGCACGCCGCTGATTATTTCCGGTCCTGCGGACGGTTCCTCCCAGTGGTACACCGTGTTCGCGCAGATCGTTCCCCGCATGACCCGTGACGTTCACTATGAAGTAGATGAGCGCAAACGTACCGTCGGCGTCAAGGAAGAAGGCGTCAACTTTGTGGAAGACCAGCTGGGCATTGAAAACCTCTATGCCCCCGAACACTCCCAGCTGGTCAGCTACCTGAACAACGCCATCAAGGCCGAGGAACTATTCACCCGCGACAAGGACTACATCATTCGTGGTGGGGAAGTCCTCATCGTGGATGAATTCACGGGTCGTGTCCTCGCTGGTCGCCGCTACAACGAAGGCATGCACCAGGCCATTGAGGCCAAAGAGGGCGTGGAGATCAAAAACGAAAACCAAACCCTGGCCACCATCACCTTGCAGAACTACTTCCGTTTGTACAACAAACTCGCAGGTATGACTGGTACCGCCGAGACAGAAGCCGCCGAGCTGCACCAAATCTACAAACTCGACGTGGTGACCATCCCCACCAACCGCCCCAACCAGCGTGAAGACCTCACCGACCTGGTGTACAAAACCCAGGAAGCCAAATTCGCCGCTGTGGTGGACGACATTGTCGAACGCGTGGCCAAAAACCAGCCAGTGCTGGTGGGTACCACCTCTGTGGAACGCTCCGAATACCTTTCCCAACTCCTGCAACGCCGTGGCGTGAAACACCACGTGCTTAACGCAAAACACCACGAACAGGAAGCCGAAATTGTCGCCCAGGCAGGCCTCCCCGGTGCCGTGACCGTGGCTACCAACATGGCCGGTCGTGGTACCGACATCGTGCTCGGCGGCAACCCCGACATTCTTGCGGACATCAACCTACGTGCGCGTGGCCTTGATCCGGTGGAAACCCCCGAAGAATACGAAGCAGCCTGGGACGCCGAGATCAACCGCATGCGTAAACGCTCCGAAAAGTACGCCGAGCGGGTCCGCAAAGCCGGTGGCCTGTACGTGCTGGGTACCGAACGCCACGAATCACGCCGCATTGATAACCAGCTGCGCGGACGTTCTGGGCGTCAGGGCGACCCAGGTGCCACCCGCTTCTATCTATCCATGCGCGATGAACTCATGGTCCGCTTCGTCGGTGCAACCATGGAAAACATGATGAACCGCCTCAACGTGCCTGACGACGTCCCGATCGAGGCCAAGATTGTCACCAACTCCATCAAAGGCGCCCAAACCCAGGTGGAGAACCAAAACTTTGAGGTGCGCAAAAACGTGCTCAAGTACGACGAGGTGATGAACGAACAGCGCAAAGTCATCTATGCAGAGCGCCGCGAAATTCTCGAAGGCCGCGACGTGGCCAACCAGGTGGAAAGCATGATTGAGGAAACCGTCGCCGCCTACGTTGCCGGTGCTACCGCCGATGGCTATGTGGAGGACTGGGACCTCGACGAACTCTGGAATGCCCTGAACGGCCTCTACGGACCCACCATGACCTGGGAGTCACTGCTGGATGGCAGCGAATTCGGCGAACCGGGCGAACTACCCGCTGACGAACTCCGCGACGCTCTCATTGAAGATGCCCTAGCCCAGTACAAAGAGCTGGAAGAGCAAGTTGCCAGCATCGGCGGCGATGCTCAAATGCGCGAAATTGAGCGCATGGTCATCCTTGGCGTGGTGGACCAGAAATGGCGCGAACACCTCTACGAGATGGACTATCTCAAAGAAGGCATTGGTCTGCGTGCCATGGCGCAGCGCGACCCGCTGGTGGAATACCAAAAAGAAGGCGGCGACATGTTCAACGCGATGAAAGACGGCATCAAGGAAGAAACCGTCCGTCAGTTGTTCCTGCTGCGTCAGCAGATGCAGCCAACGCAGCCCGCTGAGGTGTAAATAGGCGAGTTAGAAGATTCGGAGTGCGACCATGGTCCACTCCGATTTTTCTATGACCCGACGCCGCTGCAGCCGCGCGGCAAAAGCAAAGGAATGATCGCCCACGACGCATGTGCCGCACACCTCAGCGGCGGTGGCAGCGTTCTGAGGAGCAGTGCCCTCAGTGTTCGTGGAAGTTGGCGGGGGAGGGGCGTCGTCACGCGGCGTAGACGGGACAACCAGCGGAAAAATATGCAGTGACCTCAACCTGGCAGCACCACGGACAGTGGATTGCCGCAGGCGCGCTGAGACATGAATGCGTACACCTGAGCTGAAGCGCTGAGGGGTGATATGTGCCAGTGGACGCCTGCCGAATGCCACTCCCAGGGCTACTGTGACTAAAAGCACTGTAGCGTGGTGGAGGTCGGGCGGGACGCGCATCTCCCGCGCAGATGTGTCTGATGTATGCGTCAGCGGTGCCATCGGTGCGCATGGCACCAGCGTTTTTAAGTAACTCATGCCGGGAATCACAGTAAGCATATGTGCTCCTTTGTGTCGTGTTTTCCACGGCAGGCTTGAATCACATGTTCTATCGCGTGGGGTGCGCGACAAAAAGAGGAAATCGGGCTAGGTTTTACTATGTCACAAATGAAGGCGATACATAAAACATCTATGCTCGGTTGTACTGAAAACGTAATAAGGAAGGTGGCGCGTGCGCGGATTGATCGTTGACTATTGCGGAGTCCTAGATGGACCCGAGGAGGACCAGGCCAGGTGGCGTAGCCTGCTGTCCGCCGCCCGCAATAATGGGGTAGCAACCGCAGTGCTTTCCAACGACCCGGGCGGTCCCGGTGCCGAGCCGATCCGTGAACTGGAATACCACGGTATTGTGGACGCCGTGGTGCTCTCTGGGGAGATCGGAGCGGACAAACCAGACCCCGAAGCATTCCGAATCGCCGCAGACACCATTGACCTGCCCATGCGAGACTGTGTCATGGTTGATGACTCAATACTGAATGTCCGTGCCGCCGTGGACTGCGGCATGGTTGGCGTCTACTACCAGCAGTTTGATAGAGCCGTGGTGGAAGTGACCGGTCTCTTCGGAATCGAGGGAGAATTTTAAAACATGCGAGTCTACCTTCCGGCAACCTTTAACACCCTTCAAGAATTAAGCGACACCGGAGGGTTCACCGTGCGGTCTGGCTACGGCTTTGCCGTCACCCCCGCACTTAATGATTACTTCGTCTCTGGCGACCCCGAGGAGGTTGCGCATTTCGCGTTTATCGACGCCGCCCGGGCCTCCCTCCGCCTCCTAGCCATTGGCGACAACGAAGCATTCCCGCACCGTCGCGTGGTCATCTCTGCGGATATCGACGACAACCTGGTTGAGTTTCAGCCCCACAACGGGGAATCAGTGGTGAAACTCAGCCCCGCGCACGTAGAACTCGATGCTGTTGCGGCCATCCACGTGGACATTGAGTCCTCTGAAGCCGCCACCGCTGCCGCTATTGAAGCTATTGACGCCGCGGACCTTGGGGATGAAGATGCCGAGTTCACTGTTGGTGATGCTGACGATAATTTCATGGCTTGGTACGACCCGGTTGAACTCGCCGTGCTGGTTGAGTTGATGTAGTTAACGCAGGGTAATTCGAGCAGGTCGGGGGGATCGGGAGGGGGCGCTGTCGCGACGGAGCTGCTCATGATCGATGAATGCCGCTCTCTGTTCTGTGGCCAAATAGTATCGCACGAAAAAATAAACAGTGGGTAGGGTAGCCTCTATGATCACATGTGAACCGATCATGATCAGGCAAGGGTGCCTGCGAAACGCGCCCGTTCTTGTTGAAACCCTAGCCTTCATGGCATCGAACTGCTGGTTCCTGGTATGTACCAATAGTAACGTTTTTATGTGATTGGCTGAAATTTTATTCTTCGGCGTTATCGAGATTTCTGTAGTAACGATGAATGTCATCAAGCTACGTATTGATAAAAAAGGGCTTGAATTCGATAACGTCAATGCCTTGCGTGTGCAAATCTGTTGGGATCAGATTGAATCTCTTAAACTTAGGAGCTTAGGGTTATGCAAATGTGCGTATGTTCGCCGCTTTTCAGGAAGTCAGCGGCACATGCTGACGATGTCGGGAATGCCTGGATAACCAGCAAAGAAAACTGTTGATATCATGACTGATTACCGCCAAAATTCCATCAAAATGTCAGTGCCAGAAGGATATATTTTTGAAGATGGGATAGGTTGCAATGACGATTGGCCTATTTTAGGTCCAATGTCGGTCGTGGGAAGAGTGTTGTGTTTTTTGATAAACATCGCTTCGGCATTGTGCTGACTAACAATGAATATTGATGAACGTGGGGGCAAAATTAGAAAAGATTTATTTACACCGAACACACTGAATGGCGTGATGTTCGTAGGATTGCGTTGGAGCTAGGGAGCGGAGTAATTCTCTATCTTAAGCATGGATGTGATAGAGCTGTTGTCCAACTTCCTTACTTTCTTATATAAGCGGCCGGCAAATGTATGATATGATTAATTATCATTTTGATAGGTATCACACAAATAACCAGCGGAAAATATAGAAGTTAAGATGCGTAACTACGGCCGGGTGAAAGTGGTGGATGGCAAACTAAGTAAATCAGCTTGGCTTATCTACGCAGTTGCATGTATAGTTATGGGATTTTTAGTTCTTTTTGACGAGGAAGAATTTGAGGGAGGCTTTGACTATGTGCTTGTAATAACTTATATTGGCTTCGGCATTATAACTTTTTTCGCATATGTTGCACAACTTTTAGACCAAGAAGGTTGGTTGCAGATGAAAAGGGGATCGTAATAACTGAACTCTTTAGTCTCCGGAAGCAAATATCCTGGGAAGACATTGATAGCTTTTCGTTGTATAAATCTTACGGCAAAATTGAAGTTGTTCGGGTTTGGGGAAAGGGTGGTTCCGGAAGGGGA
>ERZ1023282.344-NODE-344-length-23562-cov-9.342196_pt1 | contig 23562 bp, 20 predicted proteins | sample MGYA00521262_ERZ1023282 | MGnify/ENA primary metagenome ERZ1023282 (study PRJEB32759, sample SAMN07749867) | skin metagenome | biome: transportation; feature: city; material: polyester macromolecule | host: Homo sapiens | place: Hong Kong:KT line | collected... | reverse complement strand
GACACCGAGGTCGGCTTCGACGGCATCGACGCGGCGCTGGCGCGCATGGAGACGCGCGACGTCTTCGGCAAGATCGTTCTGCGGATGGATGGCTGAGCGACGGCCATGACGCCCGCCCAGGTCCGACTGCTGAAGCTGACCCAGCGGGCCAAGCGCGCGCGCTACTGGCTCGAAGCCCATCTGACCTTTGCCATTCTGGCCGTCCTGAAACTGCTGCCGGCCGATGCCGCGATAAACGCGCTGGCGGCCCTGCTTTCGCGGGTCGGTCCGCTGCTGCCGCGCCAGCGGGTGGTCCTCGACAATCTGGACAAGGCGATGCCGGAACTGTCCGGCGACGAGCGCCGCGCCATCGCCCGGCGCATGTGGGGCAATATGGGCCGCCAGGTGGCCGAATATGTCGTATTGGACAAGCTTTTCGATTTCGACCCCGATGCCGACCAGGACGGCCGCATCGAGGTGCGCGGCAAGGACATCTTCATTCGCCTTCACGAGGCCGGAAAGCCGGTGATCTTCTTCACCGGCCATACCGGCAATTTCGAACTGCTGCCCATCTGCGCGGCGACCTTCGATCTCGAGGTGACCGCCCTGTTCCGCCCGCCCAACAATCCCTACGTGGCAAAGCGCGTGCTGGCGGCGCGCAAGACGACGATGGGCCAGCTCGTACCGTCCAAGACAGGCGCCGCCGCCGGACTCGCCCTGCTGCCCGCCCTCGTCGTCGCCGGGGCTGCCCCCGCGGCCGCGCACGACGAGCTCATCCGCACCGCCCCCGCGGTCGACGAGACCGTCACGACGGCGCCGTCGGAGGTCTCGCTGACCTTCAGCGGCGAGCTGATCGACGGCGAGGGCATCCAGAACCTCCTGCAGGTCCGCGACGCCGACGGCAACCAGTGGCAGTCCGCTGCCGGCACCGTGGACGGCCCCACCTTCTCCGCGCCGCTGTGCGAGGGGCTGCCCAACGGCGACTACGAGGTCGCCTACCGCGTCGTCTACTCGGACGGACACTCCGAGGAGCGCTCGTTCGACTTCGCGGTGGACGACCCGGCCGCACCGGCCGCCGGCACCGCGCCCCAGGGCTGCGGCACCGCCGTCGCCGGGGCCTCGACCGCCGCCTCCCCGGAGGCCACGGCAGGTCAGGGCGACGCCGCCTCGGCCGAGGCGACCGCGCAGGCGGACGGCTCCGACGCCGCGCAGCCCGCGGACTCCGACGCGCTGCCCGCCTGGGTGTGGGTCGCCGGCATCGCCGGCCTGGCCGTGCTCGTGGTCGCCTTCCTCCTGATGGGCCGCCGCGCCCGCGCGCTCGGCCACCTCGACGACGGCCGCTGACCTCTGATCCCCGGCCGGCCCCCTGAGGGGACCGGCCCCGCCCTCGCGCGCCCGCACGCCCCGCGCGTCGTCGCGCGCCCGCCTGACAAGGAACCCCACAGACATGACCACCACCTCCCCCCGCGCCCCTCGCCGCCTCGGCGCCGCCGCCGTGCTCGCCGTCGCCGCCCTCGGCCTGACGGCCTGCGCCGGAGACGACGCCGGCTCCGCCCCGAGCGCGTCGGACGCCTCGAGCGTCGCGCCGGCCACGGACGCCGCCCCGGCCTCGGATGCCTCGCCGGCCGCGTCCACCGCGGACGGCCAGGCCGCCGGCCTCACGATCACCGACCCCTGGACGAAGGCCACCGAGGAGGGCATGACCGGCTCCTTCGGCATGCTCGAGAACTCCTCGGACCAGGACCTGCACATCGTCGGCGTCCGCTCGGAGCTGGGCGAGACGGTCGAGCTCCACGAGATGGTCTCCGGCGAGGACGGCCAGATGGTGATGCAGCAGAGCCCCGACGGCTTCACCGTGCCCGCGGGCGGGAGCTTCGAGCTCGCCCCGGGCGGCAACCACGTGATGTTCATGGGCCTGACCGACCCGATCGAGCCGGGTGAGGACGTGACCTACGACCTCGAGCTGGAGGACGGCTCCACCCTCGAGGTCACCTCCGTGGTCCGGCCCTTCACCGGCGCCAACGAGTCGTACCACGGCGGCGAGTCCCACGAATCGGAGGACCATGCCGACCACTGACCCCGCCGTCCGGCCGGACGACCACCACGGGCCGGACGGGCGCGAGGACGCCCGCCCGGCCCCGGGGGGCCCCTCCCGCCGCGGCCTGCTCCTCGGGGCGGGCGCGGTGGGCGGCGGCCTGCTGGGCACGGCACTCGGCTATGGCGCCGGCCACGCGTCGGCCTCGACCGCCCCGGGCGCGTCTACCGCGCCCGGGGCGGGGGCCTCGCCGTCCGAGGTCATGGGCGACACCGGCATCGAGGGCGACGTCGGCCGGGCCGGCTGGGCCGAGCCCGGCGGCCAGGCCGCCCGGGTGGCCGTCAGCTCGCCCGTGGGCACGGACACCGTGCCGTTCCACGGGCCGCGCCAGGCCGGCGTCGACACCCCCGCCCAGGCCCACGCCGTCTTCCTCGCCCTCGACCTGCGCGAGGACGCGGACCGGGTGCGCATCGAGCGGATGCTGCGCCTGCTCACCGACGACGCGGCGCGCCTGACCCAGGGCCGCGCCACGATCGCCGACACCGAGCCGGAGCTCGCCGCCGCCCCCGCGCGGCTCACCGTGACGTTCGGCTTCGGCCCGGAGCTCGTCCGCCGCGTGGCCCCGGACCGGGCCCCGGCCTGGCTGCGCCCGCTGCCGGCGTTCGAGCAGATCGACCGCCTGGACCCCGCGTTCAGCGACGGCGACCTGCTGCTGCAGATCTGCGGCGACGACCGGATGTCCGTGGCCCACGCCCGGCGCATGCTCCTCAAGGCGGCCCGGCCGTTCGCCACCGAGCGCTGGGTGCAGGAGGGCTTCCGCTCCGCCCGCGGCGCCCACCCCACCGGCACCACGATGCGCAACCTCTTCGGGCAGGTGGACGGCACCGGCAACCCGGCGGCGGACACCCCGCACCTCGACCGCGTGGTGTGGGGCGTGGGCGCCGAGCAGGTGGGCGTCACCCCGTGGATCCCGGACGGCACGTCCGTGGTGATCCGGCGCATCGAGATGCTCATGGACACGTGGGACGAGCTCGACCGCCCGGCCAAGGAGAAGGTCATCGGCCGTCGCCTCGGCACCGGCGCCCCCCTCACGGGGGAGCAGGAGCACGACGAGCCGGACTTCGACGCCGTCGGCCCCACGGGCTTCCCGGTCATCTCGGACATCGCGCACCTGCGGCGGGCCCGCGGGGAGGAGCCCGAGTACGGGATGCTGCGTCGCGGCTACAACTACGACGACCCGCGCGGGGCGCTGGAGGCGGGCTCCGGCCTGATCTTCGCCGCCTACCAGGCGGACGTGGACCGACAGTTCGTCCCCGTCCAGGCCCGGCTCGCGGAGTCGGACCACCTGAACCTGTGGACCGTGCCCGTCGGCTCGGCGGTCTTCGCGATCCCGCCCGGCTGCGCCGAGGGCGGGTTCGTGGGCGACGCCCTGTTCGCCTGACCCAGGGGCCCGACGACGGCGGGGCCGCTCCCGTCGTCGCCGGGCGTCCGCATGCTTTGAGAGGATGGACCCCATGTCCGCCGCCACCGCCCCCGCCCGGGGCAGCCACCCCGCCGAGAACGACGACGCCGCCCGCCCCGGTCCGTCGGGGCCGGTCGGTGTGCCCCGGTGGATCTGGGTGCTCGTGGCCGCCGCGGGAGCCGCCGGCCTCGCCGCCGCCGGCTGGCTGACCGGGGTCACCGCCGCGCGCCAGCTCTCCGACCCGGGGTGGATCACCCGCTGGGGCGTGCCCGTGGGGGAGCTCGTCTCCAACCTGGCGATGTCCCTGACCATCGCCGCGCTGATCTTCGCGGCCGGGGTCCTGCCGCCGCACGCGGCGGGCACGGAACGGTGGCACCGCTCCGCCCGGCAGCGGCGCGAGGACGCGGACGCCGCACCGCTGCCCGAGCACCCCGCGTTCACCCGCGTGATGCGGATCGCCGCCGTCAGCGCCGGCGTGTGGACGGTGGCCGCGCTGGCCGTCGGCGTGCTGTCCTACTCGGATCTCGCCGGCATCCCCGTCACGGCGGGGCAGGGCTTCACGGACGGCCTGGCGGCCTACGTGGTCGGCATCTCGGTGGGCCAGGCGTGGTTCTGGGTCACCGTGATCGCCGCCGTCGTGACCACGTTGGCGATCGCCGTCCGCTCCCACAACGGCCTGTTCTGGACCGGCATCCTGGCGATGCTCGCCCTCGTGCCCCTGGCCCTGATCGGGCACGCGGCGGGCGGTGACGACCACACCGGCGCCGTGAACTCGATCGGCCTGCACCTGCTCGGCGTCGTCGTGTGGGTGGGCGGACTGCTCGTGCTCGTCGCGATCTCGGACACCCTCGTGGGGCCCAACGGGGCGCAGGGGCGGGGCCGCAGCCTGCGCCGGCAGGGCCCGGCGCCCCTGCTGCACACGGTCCTGACCCGCTACTCCGTGCTCGCCGGGCTGGGCCTGGTCACGGTGGCGCTGTCCGGCGTGGTCAACGCGTCGATCCGCATGGACGATCCGGCCCAGCTGCTGAGCCCCTACGGCATCCTCGTGTCGGCCAAGTTCCTGGCGGCCCTGGGCCTCGGCCTGATCGGCCTGCTGCACCGCCGGTGGGTGATCCCCCGCCTCGACGCCGGCCCGGACCGTCCCAGCCCCGCCCCCGCGCGTCGCCTGCTGTGGCAGCTCATCGCCGTGGAGGCCGTGATCATGGGCGCCGTCATGGGCGTCTCCTCCGTGCTCTCCCGGACGGCCCCGCCCGTGCCGGAGGAGCTCGCGCCGGACGCCTCCCCGGCCCGCATCCTCACCGGCTACGAGCTGCCGCCGGCCCTCGAGGGCGCCCGGTGGATCACGATGTGGCGGTTCGACTGGCTGTGGGTCGCGATCATCGCGTTCCTGACCCTCTGGTACCTGCGCTCCGTGTGGCAGCTGCGCCGCCGCGGCGACCGCTGGCCCGTGCTGCGCACCGTCGCGTGGCTCGCGGGCCTGGCCGTGCTGCTGTGGGCGACCTCCGGGTCCCCGGCCGTGTACGGCCGCGTCCTGTTCAGCGCGCACATGGTGGGCCACATGACGCTGACGATGCTCAGCCCCGTCTTCCTCGTCCTGGGCGCACCCATCACCCTGGCGCTGCGGGCCCTGCCGGCCCGCACGGACGGGACGCGCGGCCCCCGCGAGTGGATCCTGTGGATCGTGCACTCCCCGTGGGGTCGGTTCATCACGAACCCGATCGTGGCGGGGGTCAACTTCGCCGGCTCGATCCTGGTGTTCTACTACACGGACTTCTTCCGGTTCTCGCTGGAGACCCACGTGGGCCACGAGTTCATGAACGTCCACTTCCTGCTGACCGGGTTCCTGTTCGCCCTGGTCATGATCGGCTCGGATCCGCTGCCGCGCCGGCCCCCGTACGCCCTGCGGCTCGTGCTGCTGATGGCCACGATGATCTTCCACGCCTTCATCGGCGTCGCCATGACCACCTCCACCGGCCTGATGCAGGCGTCCTGGTTCGGCAACATGGGCCGCGACTGGGGCCCCACCGCCCTGGAGGACCAGCGCATCGGCGGCGCGGTGATGTGGGGCATCGGCGAGTTCCCCACCGTGATGATGGCGGTGATGGTGGCCGTGCTCTGGTATCGCAGCGACCGCAAGAACGCGGTCCGGCTGGACCGGCAGGCCGACCGCGACGGCGACGCGGAGCTGCGCCGCTGGAACGAGATGTACGCCCGCATGCACGGCACCCCGGTCACCGACGCCCCGAGCGGTGCCGAGCCCGCGGCCCGTGACTCCTCCACCGGCCCCGAGGAGGCCCGTGATGTCCGCTGACCGTGTACGTCCCCTCGCTCGCCCGGCCGCGCCCCGGCGTGGTCGGCCACGCCTCGTGGCCGCCGTCGCCGCCGGCCTGCTGGCCCTGACGGGCTGCGGGGCCGGGGACGGCGATCCGGCCGCCGCGTCCGCGCCCGCGGACGGAGTCCACGACGACGCCGGCACCGCGGCGCCCACGGAGTCGGCGGCCCCGGAGGGGCTCGGCCTGGGCGACCGTCAGGACGAGCGCATGGCGGAGGCCGCGGCCGAGCGTGCGGCCACGTTCGGCTTCGTCCGGCAGCGGGCCGCCACGGCGGAGGAGATCGACGCGGCCCGCGAGGACTCCCGGGACCGGCGCGCGGACGCGGACCGGACCACCGTGCAGCCGGCGCAGTGCAAGGCGCCGCTGACCGCCCTGGACTTCTCCCCGATCGCCCTCGACGAGGCCGAGGCCACGCGCGTGGACGTCGGCGCCGACACCTTCACGGGCACGGGCACCGTGGAGGTCGCCCGGCTCACGGGCCAGGGCCGCCAGGACGTCGAGCGGCACATCCAGACCGTCAACGCCCTGCGCGCCGACTGCCGCGAGATGACCATGACCGTGCAGGAGGGGGACGCGACCGTCGACTACCGCCTCGAGGTCTCCGACGCGCCGCTGTCCGACGGCACGCCGGCGCAGTCCGCCCTCGTGTGGGAGCGGACCGTGGCCTCGGAGTCCGAGCCCCAGCTCACGGCCCAGGTGCTCACCGCCGTCACCTCCGACGCCGTGGTGATGGTCTCCTTCGTGGGCCGGCCCGAGGCCGGGCGCAAGGAGTTCACCCTCATCGCCGAGGAGATGCTGGCCGCCGCCCTGGCCGCCGACTGAGCCGGACCCGCCCGGCGGCGTCGTCTTTCCCCCTGTGACGCCGCCGGCGTCCGCTCACGGCTGACGCGTCCGGGACGTGCGCCATGATGGTGGGCATGACCGCACCGCAGACCCCGAACCCCGCCCCGTCCGCTGACGCCCCCGCCGCCGTGCCGCGCGCGGCCACCCGGGTGCGCGCGTCCGAGCTCGTGGGCCGCGGCTGGCTGAACACCGGCGGCGAGCAGGTGGCCCTCGAGGACCTGCGCGGCAAGGTCGTCCTCCTCGACTTCTGGACGTTCTGCTGCATCAACTGCCTGCACGTCCTGGACGAGCTGCGCCCGCTCGAGGAGGAGTTCGCGGACGTGCTCGTCACGGTGGGCGTGCACTCGCCCAAGTTCGAGCACGAGGCGGACCCGGACGCGCTCGCGGCCGCCGTCGAGCGCTACGCCATCGAGCACCCCGTGCTGGACGACCCCGAGCTGACCACGTGGCAGGCGTACTCGGCGCGCGCGTGGCCCACCCTCGTGGTGGTGGACCCGGAGGGCTACATCGCCGCGCACCTGTCCGGCGAGGGGCACGTGGCCGGGCTCTACGGGCTCGTGCGCGAGCTCGTGGCCGAGCACGAGGCCAAGGGCACGCTGCACCGCGGCTCCGGCCCCTACGTCCCGCCCGCGCCCGTGGCCCGGGACCTGTCGTTCCCCGGCAAGGCCGTGTCCCTCGGCGGCCGCGGCTCCCGCCCGGGCACGTTCCTCGTCTCGGACACCGGCCACCACCGCCTCCTGGAGGTCGCCGAGGACCTGACCACGGTGCTCCGCGCGTTCGGCGGCGGGGACCCCGCCACGGCGGACGCGGGCCAGGCCGAGCTCGCATTCCCCACGCCCGGGGAGAAGGGCCACGCGGACGGCGGGCCGGACGAGGCGCTGTTCAACGAGCCCCAGGGCCTGGCGCTGCTGCCCGAGGACGTCGCGGAGCGCGTCGGCTACGACGTGGTCGTGGCGGACTCCGTCAACCACCGGCTGCGGGGCCTGCGCCTGTCGGACGGGCACGTCAGCACCCTCGCCGGCAACGGCGTGCAGAAGCTCATCGACTCCGAGCGCGCCAAGGAGGCCGCCGCCGTCGACGACGAGGGGGACGTCGCCGTCGACCTCGCGGACCTGCCCGGGGAGCCGACCGCGATCTCGCTGTCCTCCCCGTGGGACGTCGTGTGGCACCCCGCCCTGGGGCGTGTGGTGATCGCGATGGCCGGCACGCACCAGCTCTTCGACTTCGACCCCGTCACGGGCGCGCTCGCGGTGCACGCGGGCACGGCGCTCGAGGGCCTGCTGGACGGCGACGCCGGACGGGCCTGGTTCGCGCAGCCCTCGGGGCTGTCCGTGGGCGCGGACGGCGCGCTGTGGGTCGCGGACTCGGAGACCTCCGCGGTGCGCTGGGTGCGGACCGGGGAGGACGGGCGCCGCGAGGTCGGGACCGCCGTCGGGGCGGGCCTGTTCGACTTCGGCCACGTGGACGGGGAGGCGGACCGCGCGCGCCTGCAGCACGCGCTGGGCGTCACGGCCCTGCCGGACGGCTCCGTGCTGATCGCCGACACGTACAACGGCGCGATCCGCCGGTACGCCCCGGCCGGCGAGGACGCCGCGGGCCGGGCGGTCCCGGCCACGGTGACCACGGTGGCGCGCGGGCTGCTCGAGCCCTCGGACGTGCTCGTGGAGCACGACGCGGACGGGAACGACACCGCGATCGTGGTGGTCGAGTCCAACGCCCACCGGCTCACGCGGCTGGCGGTGCCGGAGGAGTTCCTCACCGTGGACGAGGGCGCGCGGCAGACGCAGCGTCCCCGCACCCCGGTGGTGGCCGGCGACCTGGACCTGACGATCGGCTTCGCCGCGCCCACGGGGCAGAAGCTGGACGACCGCTGGGGCGACCCCACGCAGCTGAAGATCTCCTCCTCCCCGGAGGAGCTGCTGCTCGAGGGCGCCGGCACGTCCACGGGGCTGCACCGGACGCTGCGGCTGAACCCCGAGGTCGAGGAGGGCGTCCTGCACATCACCGCCCGGGCCGCCGCGTGCGACGGGGAGAAGGGGCAGCCGATCCCGGACCACGCCGCCTGCCACCTGTACCAGCAGGACTGGGGCATCCCGGTCACGGTGCACACCCCGGACCGGGCCCCGGAGGGCGCCGAGACCCGCCTGGACCTGGACCTGCGCGGGATACACTGAGCGCGTCGTCCGCCCCCGACCCCGAAGGCTGCGCCCCACCATGACCACGCTCATCGTCACCTCGTCCGCCCACGGATCCACGCGAGAGATCGCCGAGCGTGTCGCGGAGGTGCTGCGCACGTCGCAGGCCGTCCCGACCGTGGTGGAGGACGTCGAGGGCGCCGCCGCGTGGCTGGCCACGGCGGACGCGGTGATCGTCGCGGCCCCGGTCTACACGGGCTCGCTCGCCGCCGACGCCCGGGCGTTCCTCGACACCCGTCGGGCCGAGCTGGCGGACCTGCCGCTCGTGATCCTGGCCTCGGGCGGCGCGCCCGAGCTGGCCCGGCCGGTGCGGGAGAAGCTCGAGTCCTACGGCCCGCGCGAGGTGGCGTACTTCCGCGGGGCGCTCGTCGAGGAGCGCCTGGGCCGGCTGGAGAAGCTCAAGCTCAAGCTCTCCCGCAACGAGCACTACGGCGACTTCCGCGACTGGGACGCCATCGAGGCCTGGGCCAAGACCCTCTCCGGCGCCGGCGTGCGCTGACGCCCCACCGCTGTCGTCGACGAGACGGCGGGGGCGGCGGAGCCTCCGCAGACGCTTTCGTTGACGAAACGGCGCCGGAGGCTCTCGTGTCCGCAGCGGAGGCGAGCGGTTAGCCTGGCCGCATGTCCCCTTCCGCCCGTCGCCCCGCCGCGTCCTCCCGCCCCGCCCGGCCCCGCCCGACGACGGCGCCCCTCGCCCTGCCCGACCGGCCCGGCTGGGTGCGGCTCGCCGCGGGTGCGGTGGTCCCGGGCGTCGTCGCGGCCGTCGCGGCGCTCGCGGCCCTGCAGGTGTTCGTCCTCAACCCGTTGGCCGCCGCGCCCGGCGACCGCGGCCTCGGGAGGATCTACGCGGACCTGAGCGCGGCGGGCCAGCTCGGCGTCCCCTTCGTCCTTCCGGCCGTGATCCTGGCGGCCGGGCTCGGTGTGGCCGCGATCCTGTGGTTCCTCACGTGGCGTCGCGAGGAGGTCGACCCGCTGGCGGTCCTCGCCCTGGGCCTCGCCTCGCTCGTCGCCGCGTCCCCGGCCTACTTCATGGCCTCGTTCGGGCCGGGCATGGCGCTCGCGGACACCTACGGCATCGGCGGGGGCGACCACAGCCCGTGGGCCTGGCCGATCTACGTGGTCAGCGTGCTGGCGTTGGCGGGGCTGGTCGCCGTCGTCGTGCTCCTGCTGCGCGGTCCGGCGGGCGGACTCGGCGCCCCGCGGCGCCGGGCCTAGGCTGGCGGGACCGACCTGACCACGACCCCACCAGGAGGACGCACATGACCATCCGCGCCGGCATCGTCGGATACGGGAACCTCGGCCGCAGTGTGGAGAAGCTCGTGAAGCTCCAGCCGGACATGGAGCTGGTGGGCATCTTCTCGCGCCGCACCGGCCTGGACACGGACACGCCCGTGCTCCCGGCGGAGCGGGCCGCCGAGCACGCCGGGGAGATCGACGTGCTGTTCCTCTGCCTCGGCAGCGCCACGGACATCCCCGAGCAGGCGGCCGGCTACGCGCGGCACTTCACCACCGTGGACACCTACGACAACCACCAGCTCATCCCGCGGCACCGCGCCGAGATGGACGCCGCGGCCCGGGAGGGCGGGCACGTGGCGATGATCTCCACCGGCTGGGACCCGGGCCTGTTCTCGGTGAACCGGGTGCTGGGCGCGGCGCTGTTCCCGCAGCCGCAGCAGAACACGTTCTGGGGCAAGGGCCTCTCGCAGGGCCATTCCGACGCCGTCCGGCGGGTCCCCGGCGTCCGGCGCGGCGTGCAGTACACGATCCCCAGCGAGGAGGCGATCGCCGAGGCCCGCGCCGGACGGGGCGCCGAGATCACCGGCGCCTCCGCGCACGTGCGTGAGTGCTACGTGGTGGCCGACGAGGCCGACCACGCGGCCATCACCGAGGCCATCACCACGATGCCCGACTACTTCGCCCCGTACGAGACCACCGTGCACTTCATCTCCGAGGAGGAGTTCGAGCGCGACCACCAGGGCATGCCGCACGGCGGCCACGTCGTCACCTCGGGCGACCTCGGCGGCTCGCGCAGCGCTGTCGAGTTCGTGCTGGAGCTGGAGTCCAACCCCGACTTCACCGCCGCCGCGCAGGTCGCCTACGGCCGTGCCGCCGCGCGGCTGAAGGCCCAGGGGGAGACGGGGGCGCGCACCGTGCTCGAGGTCGCCCCGTACCTGCTCTCGCCCACGGGGCTGGACGAGCTGATCCGCCGGGACGTCTGAGCCGCGGCGAGGCGTCCGGCGCGTGGCACCGGGCCGGGCGCCGCCGTCGTCGGCCTCAGGCCAGCAGCAGGGCGACGGCGATCATCGCCGGGATCGCGACGATCGTGGTGACCAGGATCGTGTCCTTCGAGACGCGCAGGCCCGTGTCGTAGCGCACGGCGGTGACGAACACGTTCTGTGCGGTCGGCAGGGAGGCCAGGACGACGGCGACGAACACGTGCCGCGCATCCAGGCCGAACACGAACTGCGCGAGCAGCCAGGCCAGCAGCGGATGCACCACCAGCTTCACCGCCGAGGCGAGCAGCACGTCCGCGCGTCGCCCGCCGGCCCGCTCGAGCGGCCGCGAGCCGACCAGCGACATGCCGAACGCCAGGAGCATCGCCGGGATGGACAGCCCGCCGATGAGCTCCACGGACTCCATGAGGGGGCCCGGCAACGACCAGCCGGTGAGGGAGAAGACCAGGCCGGCCACCGAGCCCAGGATCAGGGGGTTGGTGACCGTGTGGCGGACCTGGTCGGCCACGGCGCGCCCGGGGGAGCGGCGCACCGCACGACGCCGGCCCGCCGTCGTGCGTCGCCGGGCCTCGCGCGCGGTGGCGGCGTCCATCGCGGCCACGTAGAGCGGCGTGTAGATCGCCAGCTGGAAGATGAGCGCCGGGGCGGCCAGGGCGGCGTCGCCGAGGACGTAGGCCGCGATGGGGATGCCGAGGTTCGCCGAGTTCACGAGCGAGGCGCTGAGCGCGGACATGATCCGCTCCGAGGCCGACCTGCCCTTCAGCAGCGGGACCGTCACCGCGAGGTACAGTGCGGCCGCGGTGAACGCGGACAGCGTGGCCACCCACAGCTGGGGGCCCAGCACGGCGCCCACGTCCGCGCGGGAGAGCGTGACGAACAGCAGCGCCGGGTTGCCGATGAAGAACGCCGCGCGGGAGAGCACGGTGCGGCCGTGCTCGCCGAGCACCCCCGTGCGCCCCACCAGGACGCCCACGAGGATGATCACCCACACGACCGCGAAGCCGGAGAGCACCTGGGTCACGGACGGGCCTCCACGGGTCGGGGTGGGGCGGTCCGCGGCGGGGTCAGGTGCATGGCGCGATCCTACGCCGCGGGCGTCGGCTAGCCTGGATCACGACGGCGGCGCCCACCGCCGAGCGCGCCACGCGGCCCGGCCCCGCGCGGCAGGGCCCTGCAGCCCGGCGCGAAGGGGAGCGGATCCTCGGGCCCACCCGCACGCGACGGACGTCGTCCCCGACCCGCGGCGCGGCATGGCCGGGAGCGCGCCGGCGAGGATGCACCATGACCCGTCAGTCCGACCTCAAGACCCTGATCCGCGCCCGCATGGCCGTCACCGGTGAGCGGTACACCGCCGCGGCGGCGGCCCTCGCCGACGAGTGGCAGTCCGCCGAGCGCTACCACGCGACCGTGCTCGCCCGCTTCTTCGACGGGGACCGGCTGCGCTCCATCCCTGCGCGTCGCAAGCCGCGGGTGGCCGTCCTTCTCGAGCTGCTGCGTCGCTTCAGAGCGGGCCGCGCCTACGCGGAGGCCGAGGTCAACGACCTGCTGCGCCCCGCCCACGAGGACGTGGCCACGCTGCGTCGCGAACTCGTGGACTACGGGTTCCTCGACCGCGCCGACGGCGTCTACCGGCTGGCGGACGCCGGGCCCGACCTCGACCCGCGCTTCGCCGCGGACCTGCCGGTCGACCTGGAACGCCGGCTGCGCGAGATCCGCGCGGGCCGTTGAGGGGAGCGGGACCCCGCACGTCGACCTGGAACGCCAGCGGTCGCCATGACGCCGGAATGTGGCCGCATTCCGACGTCTTGCGTTCCCGGTGCGGCCGTGGCGGGGCGACGTGGACCGACACGGCCCCGGGTCCCTCGCGTGAGGGGCCCGGGGCCGTCGTCGTGGTGTGGAGCGGGCGACGGGAATCGAACCCGCGTATCTTGCTTGGGAAGCAAGCGCTCTACCATTGAGCTACGCCCGCGCAACCGCTCGGCTTCCGCCTGCGGCGCGGGCACCACCATACACCAGCCCGGCCGGTGCACCGGCCCCGCGTCGTCATCGAGCCCCGCGGACCCGTACGTCAGTGCACCGGGTCCGCTGCGGCGACCTCGCGCGCCCGCACCCGCCGCGTCGCCGCCCGGGCGCGCGAGCGACCGAACGCGTCCGCGTACCGCGTGAGCACCGGCCCGGCGATCACGATGGAGAACTCCCCGCGGATGGTCAGGGCCGCACCCGCGCGCCAGCGGCCGGCCACGCCGTTTCCCGAACGAAAGCGCACCAGGGGCCGCCGTTTCCCGAACGAAAGCGCGCCGGGGGCCGCTGGTAGAGTCCGAACCGCGCCCGGCCGCGGCCGGACGCGTCCGGCAGCCCCTGTCCCGGAAGGACGTCCCATGCGCGACACCACGGCCGACGCGGCCCAGGTCCCCGCCCGCCCCGACGACGCGGCGGTGTACCGCTACCTCGCGTTCGGGGAGACGGACCGCCCCTTCCTTGTGGGCGGTCCCCGGCCCGCACCGCCCGCCCCCGCCGCGACGCCGTCCCCGGTCGCCGACCTCGAGTCGCTCCGCGCCGCGATCCGCGCCCACGGCGGCCCCCTGGCCTCGACCGCGCACATGCGCGGCCGCCCCGCCCCGACGCCTCCGTCCGCCCACGCGTCCCGTGGCCTGCGCGGCGCCGCGCGCACCCTGACCGCGACCCGCCGCGACGTCGCCGCCCGCCTGGCCGACTCCCGCGAGCGCGCCGACGTGCCCGTCGAGGCGCTGCTGAACTCCGCCTTCGTCGACGCCCACGCCGACGAGCGCCCCGCCGAGCGCGGCGTGCCGCGCGGGCGGCTCGCCGGCCTGGTGGACGCCGTCCTCCCGCCGGCCCGCCACGCGGACGACGACGCCGCGGCCGGCCTGCTGCTCGCCCTGCGCGAGCCGGTCCGCGAGGTGTTCGCCTCCGACTCGTTCGCCGCCCGCCCGTACGCCGACGCGCCCACCGTCCGCGCGCTCTTCGAGGACTTCCTCGCCCACCCGCGCCGGCACGACCCCGAGCGCTTCTGGCGCCTGCTCAACCTCGAGCTCTGGCTGCGCGACGCGGTGGACGCGGACGCCGCCCCGGCCGGCCCCGCCACCGCGGTCGACGAGGCCCCCACCGCCCCGGCACCGGCCAAACCGGACCACGAGCCGAACCCGGGCAAGGAGCTCGACCTGGTCTCCGCCGAGGACGGCCGCCGCTACCGCCGCTTCCCTGTGCAGACCGGCCTGGTGGACCGGGACACGGACCTGCAGGCCTACCTGCGCGGCGAGATCGAGGACTTCTTCCGCGACCTGCCCGCGGACGCGATGCCGCAGGACGCCCCGTGGCACTTCTCCGTGTCCGAGAAGATCGTGGCCATCACCCAGGGCCGCTCCTACTACACCTGGGAGGTCCGCCCCTCCGTGGCCGCCCGCGCCCTCTCCCGCCTGGTCACCCGCACGCCCGCGGGCATCGGCCTGGGCGACCCCACCACCATGCAGCTGGCCATCCAGGAGGCCGGCCTGCCGCGCATCGTGCTCTCCGCGGCCGCCGGCGCCGCCGGCAAGGTCGCCGGCAAGCGCGGTGTGTTCTACAACGTGGTGGGCGGCAACGTCCGCGCGATCGACGGGCCCACCACCTACTCCACGTTCCCGGCCAACGTCTCGGCCAAGCTGCCCCCGGCCGAGCCGGACCGGGTGGCCGCCGAGGTCTCGGCGATGATCCGGGCGGCGGACATCCCGGCCTGGGCGAAGGCCTCCTTCGCCGGCACCGTCGTGATGGACGCCAACGACATCGGCCGCAACGCCCTCGGCAAGGACACCGCCGCGTCGGCCGCCGTCCTCGAGGCCGCCTTCGCGGACAACCCGCTGGGCCAGGGCCGCGAGCGCACCCCGCTGGCCGTCGTCGTGCGGTTGGACTGAGCCGTGCTGCTCTCCGACCGCGACATCCGCGCCGAGCTCGACTCCGGCCGCGTGGGCCTGGACCCCCTCGACCCGGCGATGGTCCAGCCCGCGTCCGTGGACGTGCGCCTGGACCGGTTCTTCCGGCTCTTCGACAACCACCGGTACGCGCACATCGACCCGCGCCAGGAGCAGGACGAGCTGACCCGGCTGGTGGAGGTGGACCCGGACGAGGCGTTCATCCTGCACCCGGGGGAGTTCGTGCTCGGCTCCACCTATGAGCAGGTCACGCTGCCGGACGACCTCGCCGCTCGCCTCGAAGGCAAGTCCTCGTTGGGGCGGCTGGGCCTGCTGACGCACTCGACCGCCGGGTTCATCGACCCCGGGTTCTCCGGGCACGTCACGCTCGAGCTGTCCAACGTGGCCACGCTGCCCATCACGCTGTGGCCGGGGATGAAGATCGGCCAGCTGTGCTTCTTCCGGCTCTCCTCGTCGGCCCAGTCGCCGTACGGCACCGGGGCCAACCAGAACCGGTACCAGGGTCAGCGCGGGCCCACGGCCTCCCGGGCGCACCGCGACTTCCATCTCACCCGCATCGAGCGATGACCGACGTCGCGCTCCCGCCGGTCGCCTCCGCCGCCCCGCGCCGCCAGGTGGCCGCGTGGGCGCTGTGGGACTGGGGCTCGGCCGCGTTCAACGCGGTCATGGTCACCTTCGTGTTCGGCACCTACCTGGCCTCGGACGCGTTCGGGCCGGACGAGCGGGGCACGGCCTGGCTCTCGACGGCGATGGCGGTGGCCGGCGTCGTCATCGCGGTCACCGCGCCCGTGCTGGGGCGTCGGGCGGACGGCGCGGGACGGCGCCGGCGGGGGCTGGCGCTGACCACGGGCGCCGTGATCGCGTGCACCGCGGCCTGCTTCTGGGTCACCCCGGAGGAGTCCTCCCTGCTGCTGGGCGTCACCCTGATCGCCCTGGGCACGGTGTTCTTCGAGTTCGCGGAGGTGCAGGTCAACGCGATCCTCGTGCACATCTCGACGCCGGCCACGATCGGCCGGATCTCGGGCATCGGCTGGGGCGCGGGGTATCTCGGCGGCATCCTGCTGCTGCTGATCGTGTTCGTGGGCTTCGTCTCGGGGGACGCGCACTGGTTCGGCGTCACGGAGGACGCGGCGCTGAACATCCGGGTGGTCGCGCTCGTGGCCGCCGCGTGGTTCCTCGTGTTCGCGATCCCCGTGCTGGTGGCCGTGCCGGACCCGGCCCCCGCCCCGGCGGCGGACGGCGGGCCGCGCCGTGAGTCGGTGCTGGGCTCCTACCGCGAGCTGGGGGCCACGCTGGCCCGGATGTGGCGCGAGGACCGGAACACGCTGTGGTTCCTCGTGGCCTCGGCGGTGTTCCGCGACGGCGTGGGCGCGGTGTTCGTCTACGGCGCCATCCTGGGCACCACGGTCTACGGGCTGGCGGCCTCGGACGTGATCCTGTTCGCGATCGCGGCCAACGTGGTGGCCGCCCTGGGCGCCTTCGTGGGCGGGCGGCTCGACGACGCGGTCGGTCCGCGCCGGGTGATCCTCGGTTCGCTGGCCGCCATGGTCCTCGTGGCCGGGGCGCTGTTCTTCGCCTCGGGCACCCTCGCGTTCTGGGTCGGCGGGCTGGCGCTGTGCCTGTTCGTGGGCCCGGTGCAGTCGGCCTCGCGCGCGTTCCTGGGCCGGCTCACCACGCCGCGGACGGCTGGCGAGGTGTTCGGGCTGTACGCCACCACGGGCCGCGCGGTCGGGTTCATCACGCCCGCGCTCGTGACGCTCGCGCTCGCCCTGCACCCGGACAACCGGGTGGTCATCCCCGTGATCGCCGTCGTGCTCGTGGCCGGTGGGCTGCTGTTCGCCCGGGTCACGGAGCCGATCACGCGGAGCGCGGAATCGGTCCGCTGACCCCGGGTGGGGCGCATCCCTCCGTTAGGCTGGACCGGACCCTCGCCCGTGCCTGACGAAGGGACCGCATGCTCGTCATCCTGACCGCGCTCTTCGTCGTCGCGCTCGCCGCCCCGGTGATCTTCCGGTGGACGGGACGTCAGGGGTTCTATCTGCTCGCCGCCGCTCCCGCGGCGGGCTTCGTTTGGCTGCTCACTCAGCTGCCGCACGTGTTCGCGCTGCAGGAGGCGCTCGACGCCGGCCGGCCGGTCCCGGCCTCGGCGGCGCGCCTGGACCGCGCCGTGCCGTGGGTGCCGTACCTCGAGACCGAGCTCGCGTTCCGCATGGACGTGCTGGCCGCGTTCATGTCCCTGATCGTGCTGGGAGTCGGCGCGCTGGTCCTGGCCTACTGCGCCCGCTACTTCCGGGAGCACGAGCCGCGCAACGCGGTGTTCGGCGGGCAGCTGCTGGCGTTCGCCGGCGCGATGTTCGGGCTCGTCACCACGGACGACCTGATGGTGCTCTACACCTTCTGGGAGATCACGTCCGTCCTGTCCTTCCTGCTGATCGGCTACTCGGGCCACCGCATCTTCGCCCGCCGCTCCGCCATCACCGCCCTGATCGTCACCACGTTCGGCGGCCTGGCCATGCTCGCGGGCCTGATCATGCTGGCCCACTTCGCCGGGTCCTGGCGGATCTCCGGGGTCCTCGAGGCCGCCCCCGCCCTCATGGCCGACGCCGGGCTGCGCGGGCTGCTCGAGGTCGCCGTCGCCCTGGTGCTGATCGGCGCCCTCACGAAGTCCGCCCAGGCCCCCTTCCACTTCTGGCTGCCGGCCGCCATGGCCGCGCCGACCCCCGTGTCCGCGTACCTGCACGCGGCGGCCATGGTGAAGGCCGGCGTCTTCCTCGTGGCCCGCCTGGCCCCGGAGTTCCACGGCCTCGCCATGTGGCAGGTCCTCGTGATCGGCGTGGGTCTGTGGACCCTGCTGCTCGGCGGCTGGCGCGCCCTGCGGCAGACAGACATCAAGCTCGTCCTCGCGTACGGCACGGTCTCCCAGCTCGGCTTCCTCATGGTGGCCAACGGGCTGGGCACCCGCGACGCCGCCATGGCCGGCCTCGCCATGCTCCTGGCCCACGCGGTGTTCAAGGCCCCCCTGTTCATGGTGGTCGGCATCATCGACCACGAGGCCGGCACGCGCGATCTGCGCCAGCTCTCCGGGATCGGCCGCCGCCACCCGGCCCTGGCCGCCGTCGCCGTGGTGGCGGGCCTGTCCATGGCCGGCCTGCCTCCGCTGTTCGGCTTCGTGGCCAAGGAGTCCGTCCTGGAGGGCCTGGCCGCCCACGGCGTGGCGCACGCGGACGTGTGGGGCTGGACGCCGCTCGTGCTCATGACCGTGGGCTCGGTGCTCACCTTCGCCTACACGTGGCGGTTCCTGTGGGGCTCGTTCGCCGCCAAGCGGGACGAGGAGGGGGCCGCGGTCCCCGTCACGCGCTTCCACACCCGCGTCACCACCCTCGAGCTGGCCCCGGCCGCGCTGCTCGCGCTCGCCGGCCTGGTGCTCGCCTTCCTGCCCGGCCCGGTGGAGGGGATCATCACCGCCCACACGGGCTCCCTGCCGCCGCTGGACCCGGAGGAGGCGCCGGCCTACCTGGCCCTGTGGCACGGCTGGACGCCCATCCTCGCCCTCTCCGCGGGGGTCTGGGTGCTCGGCGCGCTGCTCGCCCTCGGCCGGCCGGGAGTCGAGGCGTTCCAGCGCCGCGTCGAGTTCCCGGTCGACGCCCTGCGCACGTACCGGAAGATCACCGGCGCCCTCGACGAGGTCGCCATCTGGGTCACGGGGCGCACCCAGACCGGCTCCCTGCGCCGCTACCTGGGCATCATCCTGGCCACCGCGTTCCTGCTGCCGGCCGCGTTCCTGCTCTTCCCCGTGGGGCGCAGCGAGCGCACGCTGGCCACCTCGTTCCTCTCCGCGGACGTCGCCTGGTTCCAGACCCCGGCGCAGCTGGTCGTGGTGCTGATGATCGCCGTCGCCACCGTGTTCGCCGTCCGCGCGCGCCGCCGCTTCAAGGCGATCATGCTGGTGTCCGTGACCGGCTACGGCGCCGCCGCCCTGTTCGCGATGCGCGGCGCCCCGGACCTCGCGATCACCCAGGTGCTCGTGGAGACCATCATCCTGGTCACCCTCATCCTGGGCCTGCGCGTGCTGCCGCCGGACTGGTACGACCGCCGCACCGGCTCGCGGCGGCTGGGCCGCCTGGCCGTGGCCGTCGGGTTCGCGCTGACCATGATGTGGATCGCCGCCACCGCGCTGGCCGCCCGCACGGCGGAGCGGATCTCGCTGCCCATGCCGGAGCTCGCCTACACGGACGGCTACGGCACGAACGCCGTGAACGTCACCCTCGTGGACATCCGCGCGTGGGACACGTGGGGCGAGATCACGGTGCTGGCCGCCGCGGCCACCGGCGTGGCCTCCCTGATCTTCCTGCAGCACCGCGACGGGCGCACCCGCAGCATCGACGACGTCGCCCCCGGCTCCGTCGGCGACTTCGGCGCCGACTCCTCGCTCGGGGCCCGCGAGCTGTCCGTCGTGCGCAGCTTCGCTGTGGACGATCGCAAGGGCCAGTGGCTCGTGGCCGGCCACACGATGGCCCCCGAGCGGCGCTCGATCATCCTCGAGGTCGTCACCCGCTTCATGTTCCCGATCATGATGCTGCTCTCCGTCTACCTGCTGCTGGCCGGGCACAACACCCCCGGCGGCGGCTTCGCCGGCGGCCTGCTCGCAGGCCTGGCCCTCACGCTGCGCTTCCTCGCCGGCGGCCGGTACGAGCTGCAGGAGGCCTCCGTGATCCCGGCCGGGCCCATGATCGGCCTGGGCCTGGCGATCGCCACGCTCACCGGGATCGCCCCGCTCTTCTTCGGCGGGCAGATCCTGCAGTCCTATGTGGTGGAGTTCACCGACCTGCCGCTGTTCGGCGACGCCCTCAAGCTGGTCTCGGCCACGGCGTTCGACATCGGCGTGTACCTCGTGGTGGTCGGGCTCGTGATCGACGTGCTGCGCTCGCTCGGCGGTGAGGTGGACCGCCGGGGCGAGGAGGCCCGCCGCGCCCGCCTGCGCGCCGCGGCCCGCCGTCGTCATCCGCGCATGCCCACCCCGTCCACCCCCGACGCCCCGGAGGCCGCCCGATGATGACCGTCGACCTGGCCCTGCTCCTGGCGATGGGCGTGATGTTCGCCGGGGGGATCTACCTGGTGCTCGAGCGCAGCCTGACGCGCATCCTGCTCGGCATCGTGCTGATCAACAACGGCGCCATCATGCTGCTGTTCCTCTCCTCGGGCGGCACGGGCCTGGCCCCGCTGTTCGTGCGCGGACGGGACCCGCACGAGTACGCGGACACGCTGCCGCAGGCGCTGATCCTCACCGCGATCGTGATCGGCTTCGCCGTGGTCGCGTTCCTGACCGCCATGATCTACCGCTCGTGGCTGCTCGTCCGCGAGGACGAGGTCGAGGTGGACGCGGAGGACGTCAAGATCGCCCGGATGCCCGCCTGGGACGCGGAGGACGACGCGGAGCTCGTGGAGGAGTCCTCCGAGTTCCTGGACGACGCCGCGGACCCCAACGCCCACTACGAGCACGCGACGGAGGCACGGCCCCAGGTGCAGCACGCCACGCCCGCCCCCCAGGCGCCCACCGGATCCGGGGCAGCGTCCCGCGGCCGCCGTCCCGAGGGCGGGGAGCGCGCATGAGCATCGGTTCCGTCCCCCTGACCGACCTGGCCCCGCTGGCCGTCATGCTGCCCGTGCTGGGCGCGGCCGTGACCTTCATGCTCGTGCGCCGCCCCCGCGCGCAGATCACCGTCACGGTCTCCGCGCTCGTGCTCACCCTCGTGCTGGACGCGCTGCTGCTGGCCGCGGTCTGGGACACCGGGGTCGCGGCCGTCCACCTCGGCGGCTGGCCGGCCCCGCTGGGCATCAGCCTCGTGGTGGATCGGCTCTCGGCCCTCATGCTCGTGGTGTCGGCGCTGATCACCCTGGCGGTGCTGCTGTACGCCTCGGCGCAGGGGCTGATCAACCGGGACGAGGGTGGGCCGGTCTCGATCTTCCACCCCACGTTCCTGATCCTCGTGGCGGGCGTGTCCAACGCGTTCCTCGCCGGCGACCTGTTCAACCTCTACGTGGGCTTCGAGATCCTCCTGACGTCCTCCTACGTGCTGCTGACCATGGGGGGCACCGCCCAGCGCATCCGCGCGGGCATCACCTACGTGGTGGTCTCCGTGCTCTCCTCGGTGGTGTTCCTGATCGCGATCGCGATGATCTACGCGGCCACCGGCACCGTGAACATGGCGGACCTGGCCGTGAAGCTGGGCGAGCTGCCCACCGACGTGCAGATGGTCCTGCACGTGCTGCTCCTGGTGGGCTTCGGCATCAAGGCGGCCGTGTTCCCGCTGTCCTTCTGGCTGCCGGACTCGTACCCCACCGCGCCCGCCCCGGTGACCGCGGTGTTCGCGGGCCTGCTCACCAAGGTGGGCGTGTACGCGATGATCCGCACCGAGACGCTGCTCTTCCCGGGGGAGCACGTCAACGCGCTCCTGCTCGTGGTGGCCGCGCTGACCATGGTGGTGGGCATCCTCGGCGCGCTGGCCCAGACGGACATCAAGCGCATCCTGTCCTTCATCCTCGTCTCCCACATCGGCTACATGATCTTCGGCCTGGGCCTGGCCACGGAGGCGGGGCTGGCGGCCACCGTGTACTACGTGGCCCATCACATCACCGTGCAGACCACGCTCTTCCTCGTCACGGGTCTGATCGAGAACCGCGCCGGCACCGCGAACATCGACCGCCTCGGGTCCCTGGCGAAGGTCTCCCCGTTCGTGAGCGTCCTGTTCCTCGTGCCCGCGCTCAACCTCGGCGGCATCCCGCCGTTCTCCGGCTTCCTCGGCAAGGTCGGCCTGCTGCGCGGCGGCGTCGAGCAGGCCACGCCCCTGGCCTACACGCTGGTGGGCGTGTCCCTGCTCGTGTCCCTGCTGACCCTGCTCGTGGTGGTGCGCGTGTGGACCCGCGCGTTCTGGCGCCGCGTCGAGGACGTGGAGCACCCGCCCGCCCAGCTCGTGGCCGCCTACGAGCGGGCCGTCGCCCGTGGCGAGCGCCCCCGCCCGCTCGAGCCGGGCCTCGTGCTGCCCACCACGGCGCTCGTGGGCCTGACGCTGGTGTTCACGGTGGCCGCCGGTCCGCTGTTCGCCCTGGCCGACGAGGCCGCCACGGACATGCTCGACCGCTCGCCCTACATCGCGGCGGTGCTCGACGACGCCGCGGCCGAGCGGGCCGCGGCCACCCTCAGCGTCGACCCGACGGAGGTGCACGATGCCCGGAAGTGACTCCGCCCGCCGCGGCGTGGTGCGCCCCGACCGGATCCGGGGCATCGTGGCCCAGTGGCCGCTGATCCTCGTGATGGTGGCCGTGTGGTGCGCCCTGTGGCAGGACTTCGCTCCGCACGTGGCCCTGACCGGCCTCGCCTTCGCGCTGCTGATCATCGGGCTCTTCCCGATGCCGAGCATCCCGTTCAGCGGCCGTCTGAACCCCTGGTGGTCCCTCGTGTTCACGGTGCGGTTCCTCGTCGACGTCGTGCGCGCCTCAGTCAACGTGGCCGGGACGGTGCTGCTGCGTGGCCGCCGCGCCCGCGGCTCGATCGTGGGCGTCCCGCTGCGCAGCCACGACGACCTCATCATCACGCTCGTCAGCCACGCCCTGGCCCTGGTGCCGGGCTCGATCGTGCTGGACGTGGACCGGGTCCGCTCCGTCCTGTACCTGCACGTGCTCGACGCGACCACGGACGAGGACGTGGCGGGCTTCCGCGCCAAGGCCCTCGACGTGGAGGCGGGCATCATCCGCGCCGTCGGCACGCGTGAGGACCTCGAGCTGGTCCGCCGCTTCCCGAGTTCGGCGCCCCCCGCCGCCCGCCCCCCGAAGGAGGAGGCCTGATGGACCCCATGGACCTGGCCACGTGGGCCGGCGGGGCGCTGCTCGTGGTCGGCGCCGTCGGTGCGCTCTACCGGATCGTGCGCGGCCCCTCGCTGCTGGACCGGGCGGTCGCCACGGACGTGCTGCTCGTGGTGTTCTCCGGGATGCTCGTCCTGGAGATGGCCGTGCACCGCCACACCCACCACGTGGTCCTCGTGGTGCTGGCCGCCACCGTCGGCTTCGTCGGCTCGGTGACGGTGGCGCGCTTCGCGGAGGACCGGCGCCCGGACCACTCGCTCGAGGACCAGGCGCGCGTGCCCGGCACCACGGACGTGCCGGGCGGGGAGGAGGGCCGATGACCGACACCGCCACGCTCCTGGACTGGCTGGCCGCGTTCCTGCTCGTCAGCGGTGCCTTCTTCTCCCTGGTGGCCGGCGTGGGCCTGTTCGTGCTCCCGGACCTGCTGGCCCGCATGCACGCCGCCGCCAAGCCGCAGGTCCTCGGCCTGCTGCTCATGCTCGCCGGGCTGGCGATCGAGTGGCGGTCGTGGGTGTGGCTGCCCGTGCTGTTGCTGGCGTGGGTCACCCAGATGGTCACGGCCCCGGTGGCCTCCCACCTGGTGGGCCGCACGGGCTACCGCACCAAGCACGCCCGCCGTGAGCTGCTGCACCGGGACGAGCTGGCCGCCGTCGTCCGTCGCGCCGAGCCCCCGGCGGACCCCGGGCCGCGCCGCG